>OZSS01000287.1_pt1 | contig 23806 bp, 25 predicted proteins | sample 1779911 | NCBI WGS metagenome assembly OZSS01 (sample SAMEA2603589, study PRJEB24840) | metagenome | biome: Water; feature: Photic zone; material: Seawater sample | place: Mediterranean Sea | collected 2013-11-12 | depth 10 m
TAATTTGGTGAATGCACAAGATATATTCCTTTCTAAACTTGAAGGTGTCACAGATCCTGAGCAAAAAAGAAAAATTATAGGGAATACATTTATAGAAGTATTTGAAAGCGAGAGTAAAAAATTAAACGACATTAAGTGGCTAGCTCAAGGCACAATATATCCTGATGTCATTGAATCAGCAGGCAATTCAAAGACAAAAGCAAAAGTCATTAAATCTCATCATAATGTCGGGGGATTGCCAGAAAGAATGCAGCTTAAATTATTGGAGCCATTTCGTATGCTCTTTAAAGATGAGGTAAGAAAAATAGGTAAAGCTATAGGCTTGCCCAGTGAGATCGTGGAAAGACATCCTTTTCCAGGCCCTGGCCTTGGCATTAGGATTATAGGAGAAGTCAATAAAGATCGATTGGACAAGTTAAGAGAGGCAGATCATATATTCTTATCTGAGCTTAAAAAACAAAATCTTTATTATTCCGCAAGCCAGGCTTACGCTTTCTATCTGCCTGTAAAATCTGTTGGTGTGGTAGGTGATAACAGAATCTATGCTGATGTCATTGGACTAAGGTCAGTGAATACCACTGACTTTATGACAGCAAAAGCAACAGCCTTGCCTCATGAATTTGTTGAGCACTTATCTACTAGAATAGTGAATGAAATTGATGGCATTAGTAGAGTAGTTTATGACATCACTTCAAAACCACCAGCTACAATTGAGTGGGAGTAATCAAGCTTGATCACTTCTTTTGCTTAAAACCAACAGTCCTGCAAATATCCCTAAATTTTTTACAAAGTTTTGGGTTTCATGTGCTTGATTAGCATCCTCAGCCATATTCCAAAAATCATGAATATAAAAATTTATTAATAGTGTCACGACGGCTAGCACCAATGCACCCATATAAACGTATTTGCCAACCATCAACATTGTTCCAAAAAATATTTGTGCGATTGCAACTAACAAGAGAGAAAAAATAGGGAAGGGTACTTCTCTTAAGACGACAACATCCAAGTTATCTTGAAACAAAAAAACTTTAGCTAGACCAGGTAACAGGAAATATAAGCCAAGCAAAAACCTGCCGACAATATAAAAATATCTATCGGCAGTTATGCTATTCACTAATTTCCAGAACCTGCAGCTTGTGGCCAAGTCATTGGCATTTGCTGCTGAGGATTAAACAATCTTTTGGGACCTTCTGCTGGGTAAGCATTATTGGCACTTTCAATATCTGCCTCTGAGAGGTATTCACTGGGCACCAGTTTAAAGACATCTAGCCCACGCACTATTTCTGTTCCGTAAATTACTCCTTCATAGAAATACACTGACCAGAATCCACCTGTCCCAAGACTATCTTCAGAAATTGGCCCCCTATCAAAATAGCCTATCTCAATTGGATTGCTTGAATCAGTAAAATCCATAATTGAAATACCACCTTGATACCAAGCTTGAACAAAAATATCTCGGCCTTGAACCGGAATGATTGAGCCATTGTGAGCAACACAGTTTTCAGTTTCAGTTTGTGGTGCAGGCATTTTGTAATGACTCTTAAAGACAAGCTCACCATCAACAACGTCATAAATTGCATTAGCACCCCAATTTAATGGATCCCAAGCACGACACCTAGGTCTGCCACCGCCCCCCCATTCGTCTGTAAACACAACTTTTGTACCATCATTGTTAAATGTTGCTGAATGCCAATAGGCAAAACCCTCATCAGTCACAACATCAATTCTTTGTGGATTATATGGATCAGTGATATCAAATAAAATACCATTACCTGAGCAAGCTCCAGCAGCAAGATTAGCTGCAGGGAAAACTGTAATGTCATGACACTCATCAGTACGTGAAGTACGTTGTGTTTGATCCCCATGATCACCACCACGCCATAAACCTGCTAATACTCCAGTCTCTTCATCGGCAAAAACGGCTGGACTCTTAACAATTTTTGCTTGAGATGGATTATTAAGCGGAATTTCTATGACATCAATTCGAAACAAAGCTGTTCTGTTATCACCAGGACTATCAAAGCAACCAGCTAACTCTTCTTCATCACGAATACTTGAAGTACCTGAGTTATAGACAATAATTTTGCCATCTGCATCTGGTCCTGAGACAACAGAATGAGTATGAGAGCCACGACATGTTTGCACCGCACCAACTTGCATAGGCATTGTTAAATCTGAAATATCAAAGATTCTTATGCCTCTAAATCTTTCTGGTGTTGGTTCGGAACCAGCACCTTGTAAACCACAATCAACTCTACCTCTGGTATCTTGCACAGACATGATTAATAAATTTTCAACTATTGAGACATCACCTTGACCGCCAGGACAAATGACGGAAGAAATTAGAGAAGGAATGCCATCATCACCAAGATCGTAAATATTAAATCCATGATAACTCCCTGCTACTAAAACATTATCTTTGAAAGCCATATCAGTATTAGAGAAGCTAAGCATAGGTGATCGAGTATTTCTTGATGCTTCCTCTATAGACTTAACTTCATCTTTATCATCTGGATCTGCAGCTGCTTTCATTGCTGGGTTTTTTGGATCATAAAAACCAACTGGCTTTCTAAGCGATGCTATTAACTCCATATTACTGATAGCCTCATCAGCAGTGAAAAGCCCGGCCGCTAAACCAGCTCGCGGATCATCGGAAAGATTGATTAATAAACCATTCATTCGCTCAATTTCAATCGCTTGATCGTTGGTTAGGTCAGAAACAAATTCATTTAAAACTTGGTCATATCTTGAGCCTGGCTGTTTTTTTAGAGTATCAACCATTTCGATTGCCCCATCGTGATGGCTAATCATGAGCTGAAGAAATAGTCTATCGAAGTCAGTCCCTTTTGAATTTTCCAAGTTTTTAAGTTGCAAAGGGGAAGCCATGCCAGCCATTTTATGCATGCCCATGTGCTTCATTTCATATTTTGTGCTTTCATCTCGGTCTTTTAACCATGATTCCATGAAATTAATTTCATCCGCTTGTGATCCTTCAATTCGTCCTGCTAAGTCAACAATGGCAGGTGAGTTAGTTCTTTGTGGTGCTAGTTTTGACATTGTCAAAGCTTGTTCATGATGCACAATCATGCCTTGCATGAAATAAACATCAGCTGTGGTGTAAGAGCTATTTGCTATGTTTGTTGCTTCTTCAGCACTGATTGATTTAGTTTGTTGGCCTGGCGCTCCAGGCTGAAGAATTGGTGATAGTTCACCTTTATCATCAGCAATAATAGATGATGATAGTAACGTTGTTATGAGTATTAATTTAATTTTAGACATCCGCATAGTTTTACAAAAATAATTAGTTGGTACAAGAAACCAAGTTATTTATATATAATTTAGAAATGAAAAAATACAAGAATATAAAAGAATTTTATCCGTATTACCTTACTGAGCATGAAGGCAAACATACCAAACTTTTTCATTTTATAGGGACTGCACTATCGATTTATTTTCTTGTTCGTCTTTTTGTAACACTTGAACCTATAAATCTATTATTTGCATTATTATCCGGATATGGATTTGCATGGGTTAGCCATTTTTTTATTGAAAAAAATAAACCAGCAACTTTTACCTATCCTTTTTATAGCCTAGTAAGTGACTACATCATGTTTTTGGAGATATTAAGAGGCAAGCATAAGATTTTCTAAGAAAATTCAAGATCGAGATCTAAAACTACAGGGCAATGATCAGATGGTTTTTCCATTGCTCTGAGATCATGGTCAATTTCTGAAGAAATATATTTTTCTTGAAGTTCTTTAGACAGAAGAAAATGATCAATTCTTAAACCTCTCTTAGGGTCTTGATCAAAGCCTCGTGATCTATAGTCAAACCAAGAGCATTTTGTTGAATCAGGATTGAGTTTTCTCCAAGTATCTTCGAGACCTGTTGCTAAAAGTTTGTCATACCATTCAATCTCTTCAGGTAAAAAAGCAGTGTGCCCCTCTCTTAACCATCTTTTAACGCCATCTTCATTCATCCCAATGTCATTTCTATGCGGCGCAATATTGAAATCGCCTGTGAGCACAATATTGGTATCTAGATTCTCCATATGTTTGGTAATTCTTTTGTAGTACCTATCCTTATATGGAAATTTATCTGGGTGTTTTCTATTTTCACCTTGTGGAAAATAGGAATTGCATAAAGACATTACTCCACCAGAAGTTTGAAAATCACATTGAATATACCTTTTCTGTGCTTCGTCATCACCACCATTTAATCCTTTGATTACATTGGTCGGTTCTATTTTTGAGAATATTGCAACGCCATGAAATCCCTTTTGACCATAATTAAAGTATTTGTACCCCAAAGACTCAGGTATTTGTGGTGGAAAATCTTCATCGCTAACTTTAATCTCTTGTATGGCAATAAGATCAGGGTCATAAACCTCCTTCAATTTTTCTAATTGGTGAGGGCGCGCTCTCAAACCATTTATATTAAAACTAATGATTCTTATCATGATGTAACTCGTATTAAATCTTCAATGATATTTAGTGATTGGTCAATCTCAGCATCTAGAACAAAGTCATAATCCTCATCTAAGTTTAAATAGTCTTCATAAGTCTCAAGCTGATCTAGCCCTGAGATTTTCCTGTTTAGATTAATTAGTTCAAGTGTTTTTAACCTATCTTCGTTCTGTTTGCTTTGCCGACTGTTAAAATTAAGGCTGAGCACCTCATCTTTTTCATTGCTCATTTTTATTTCAGAAATCTTTTGGTAATAAGGTGATTTATCAATTCTTTGAGAATGTGTTGCTGAGAAACTATTTAAAGGCAAGGTTGGCTTTGCAAAGAACAATGCTTGATCAATTTGAGAAGGTTTAATTGCATTGTCATATCTGTCTTCACCAGCACCATCACTATTTAGTAATGAAGGTAGCTCTAGGTGTGGTTCCACTCCTGCAAGCTGTGTTGGTTCTCCAGTTACCCTGTAATAAAGCGAATCAGTTAACTTAATTTGACCATTGATGGTATTTTTAAATCTCTGAACACTCCCTTTGCCAAATGTGGTTTGCCCAACTACCAAAGCTCTATTGTAATCCTGCATTGCTCCAGCGAAAATTTCAGAAGCTGATGCAGAAAATTTATTTACCAACACTACTAGTGGTTTATTCCAAGTTCTTGTTGTTTGCCAAGTAGTATAGATTTCCAGTTCCCTCTCTGGACTCTTCACTTGCACTGTTGGTCCAGAATCAATAAACAATCTGGTTAATGAATCAGCTTCATGAAGAAAACCACCACCATTGTTTCTCAAATCTAAGATAACACCATCAACTCCACTTAGCTTGAAATCAATAAGAAAGCGTTTGATGTCTTGTGTGGCACTTTTGCATCCATATTGGCTAATTCTCAAGCACTCAATATCACTATAAAAAGATGGAAGCTTTATGTAGCCAATTTCATAATTATCCATTTCGATCACTTCTTTTGAGGCATCGCTTTCTTCCAAAGATACCTTTCCTCGTTCAAGCTCAATTATTTTAGTTGTGCTGTCAGTTTCAACTTCAAGTTTTACAATGGTTCCTTCATCACCGCGGATGGAGTCAACAATATCATCAAGCCGCCACCCAATAACATTCTCCATAACACCATCGCTGCCTTGACCAACAGAGATAATTCTGTCGCCCACATTAATTTTCTTTGAATTTATGGCAGGACCACCTGGCATTAACTCCTCAATCTTAGCTTTTTCATTCTCATAGCCTAAAATCGCTCCTATCCCTTCAAATGAAAGATTCATTCTTAGATTCCAATTTTCAATGTCCCTTTGAGAAAAGTATGAAGAGTGAGGGTCAAGAAGAGATAGAAAATTATTTGCTAGAACACCAAATTTATCAGAAGCTCTTATCTTCTCTAATGAAGAAATTCTATCCTTATAATTATTTAGTAGCTCTTTGCGTGCCTCTTCAAAATTATCGCCATCAAGCATTTTCACAATTAATTCGTTTTTAATTATCTTGCGCTCGTAATCCTCGATTTCGTCTTTATTGCTCATAAAACCTTTGTCTTTATTGAAGGAAATGGATTCATCAAGATCAAAATTAAACTTATATTTCATAAGAAGATCTTTTCTAAGTTCGAGAGAAAGAGAGTACCTATCATAAAAGACCTCAACAACATTATTTAAAACATCGTAGGTGTTGGTTAATTCTTCACTTTGAAACTTTGAGATATCACTTTCTAAAAAAATAGATTTCTGTGGATCAAGTTTATTGATGAAATCAGATAGAAACTCTCCATCAATATCTTGTTGAGCATTAAAATCTAAGATTGAAGAGTTTTCAAACGCAAATGTAATTGAATTGAACTCTTCTTGGTAATCAGTATCACTCTTGTTTGTCTCATTTGAACAAGAGCTTAAGAGAATAAGAGTAGTTAACCTAAAAAACTGATTTAATGCCATATCTTTGCTTTTCTCTTTCAATGATTTGATCTTTTTCTTCCCAAATTTCTTCAAGGAATGCTTTAAGTTTTGCTCTTAATTCATCGTTGTTTGAATAATCTTGCCCTCTGAGCTCTTCTGGTATCTTATAGGTATTGATTGTGACGCTTGCTTGACGTAAATCTCCACACAGAAAGTCCCAAAAACCACGCTTATCCGAGTTGTAGACAAGAGTAATATCAGTGAGGTGATCTATGTATGGCATAACCTCTAGCGTATAACCCATCCCACCAATTTTAGGAGGCATCAAGTTTTTAAATTTGCTGTTTGAAGCATCGTACTTTTCTTTATCAATTCTTGTGCCTTCAATAAAACCCGCCACATTAGTTGGAAAGAGCTCATGAACCTTGCAGGCACGCAGTGTTGCTTGCTTGTCTGTTTTAGCGAGCTCAGGGTTGGCCATAATGGCTTCTTTAGATCTTCTTACCACATAAGGCATAGCTAAACCGAGATTTGCAGCCCAAGTTAACGGCAACCACCAAAGTTGCGATTTCATGAAGATTCTTGGAACGCTTTGTAAAGTATTGGTGAAGTAAAGAAATAAAAATATATCTGCCCAGCTTAAATGATTGATGGTTGTAAATTGCCATATATCTTTTTTGAGTTTTTCCATGCCTTCAACTCTATAATCAGCACCATGCATTAAGTCTTGTATTCGGCTATTAAAAAATAGATACAACTCTGCCAACCTTTCATTGAGCTTAAGAACAAGTATTTGAAATGGTTTGATTGGAATAAGTCTTAAAAGACCCAATGGGGTTACAATAAGTATGACACAGATTGCATTCAGCAAAACAAGCAAAAAAGTTATACACCCTCTAATAGTTCTTATCATTTAACTTCCTGCCAAAGTTGTTCCATTTCTTCCAAACTCATATCATCCAAGCTATTTCCACGTTCTTTTGATAAATTTTCCATATCTTTGAATCTTTTTTCAAATTTTAGGTTTGTTCTTCTGATGACATCCTCGGGTTCAATATCATAGTAACGAGAAAGGTTAACTAATGTAAAAAATATATCACCCATTTCCTCTGAGATGCCCGTTTTAGATTTTTTATCGTGCTCAAATTTCAATTCTAATATTTCTTCATCGAGTTTTTTCATTACTTCATCAGCATCATTCCAGTCAAAACCAACACGTTTTGCCCTTTTTTGTAATTTCTTTGCTCTTGTAAGGCTCGGAAGGTTACTAGGAACATCATCTAGAATTGAATCGAGGTTTTTATCTTTTCTCTCTTGTGCTTTAACATCTTCCCATATCTCTAAGCTTCCTTCCGCAGTATCTGTCGAGCTGTCTGCAAAGACATGTGGATGTCGTCTTATAAGTTTTGAGTTCAGCTCGTCTATAACCTCATTAAGGTTAAAAAGGTTTTGCTCTTTTGCCATTTCAGCATGAAATACGATCTGAAATAATAAATCTCCTAATTCGGCTTTTAAGCTTTCAAAATCTTCTCTTTCGATAGCATCAGCAACTTCATAAGCTTCTTCTATTGCGCAGGATGCAATTGATTTAAAGTCTTGCTCTCTATCCCAAGGGCAGCCAGTATCAGGATTCCTTAATTTTTTGAAAGTGGAAAGCAGTTCTTCAAGACTATTTGCTAATTTGCTCATAGATATTTTCTAGTTTTTCATTAATTACAAACTCTGCAGCAGAATCAAATGGTGTTGAGTCATAATTAAGAATGATTAGTTTAGCATTATTATTTAAAGCTATTCTCGGAAAGTGATTTGCTGGTGAAACCTTTAAAGAGCTCCCCATAACAATGAAATATCTACATTGACTAGATTTTTCTTTAGCTAGTGATAGTTTTGCTGAGTCTAATTGCTGACCAAAAGAAATGGTTGCAACCTTTACATAGCCATTTTGACATTTAGGACACAGTGGAAAGTTATCTGCTTTGCTAGATTCTTCATAAAAGTCTTTGACATCATATTCCTCATAGCAGTTAAGGCATGCTGCTTTTCGAGTTGTACCATGAATTTCAATTATTTGGTCTGGCAAGCACTCTTCTGACGTATGTAACCCATCAATATTCTGAGTTATATGAGAGTTAAGATGATTTCTTTTCAATGCTTTTTCAATTAAAGCATGCATTTTTGTTGGTTCTGCACTAGTTAGCTCATGATGTATGGCTATATTGTTCTGCCAAGATTTTTTTCTGGATTCTGCCGAGGTTAAATAGTCAGCAAAATGCACTGGTTTATTTTTAGTCCAAAAACCCTTAGCATCAGACCTAAAATCAGGCAACCCTGCGGCGGTACTTAATCCTGCACCTGAAAGGAATGTAATGGCATCATCCCCTTCAATGATTTGTTTTAAAGTTTTAAAATAGTCTTTCAATGTTTAAATATAAAAAATTATTAGTTGTAGCATACGACCAAGAAAAGACCCAAAGTGCTCTTGCGCATGTTAGTCAAATTCTATCAGAGAATAATGTTTCTTTCGTAACATATGCGCCTAAAACAGACCTGCCTTTCACGGATGGCACAGATTTAATTATTGTAATTGGGGGTGATGGATCCATGCTCTCTGCTGCAAAAGATTTTCAACATCTTGATATGCCTTTTGTGGGTATTAATCTTGGTAAAGTTGGTTTTATGGCTGATCTTGATTATGGAAGTGTTGATCAAAATTTAATAGAGGTATTAAAGGGTAACTGTTTGCCTGAAACCAAAGAAACAATTGACTGTATCTATAATGGCAAGAGTTATACAGCCTATAACGAAATAGTTTTGCATACACAAAAAAGCTATAAGCTTATGCAGTTCGAAGTGAAGGTAAATAATAATTTTGTCTATCGCAAAAGGGCAGATGGTCTAATCATATCAACCTCAAATGGCTCAACCGCTTACTCCTTGTCTGCCGGAGGACCAATTGTTTCTCCTGATGTTAGTGCTTTGGTTATTACTTCTTTAAACCCTTTGTCTTTATCAGCTAGACCTTTGCTTATTCCTACAGATTCAAAGGTTGAGGTGTCCTTAACAAAAACTCCACCTAACACCGACAGCTATATCATTATAGATGGCAATGAGGAAATCAAAGTTGAGGAAGGCTTGACTACATTTAAAATCCAAAAAAGCGCAAAAGGTTTTAAATTGTTACATCCTTTGGATCATGACTTCTATACAGCCTGTAGGGATAAGCTTAATTGGAGTCTCTCTAAGGACGAAAAATAGAAGAAATTCACCACTTTCTGTATAATCCAACACAATGAAAATTAAAAAAGCAGTTTTTCCTGTAGCAGGGTTTGGAACAAGATTCTTGCCAGCAACAAAAGCAACTCCAAAAGAGATGCTCCCTGTTGTTGATAAGCCAATTATTCAATATGCAGTTGAAGAAGCTGCTGCAGCTGGCATAGAAGAATTTATTTTTATTACTCATCATGCAAAAAGAGCTATTGATGATCATTTTGATGAAAATCATGAGCTTGTTGATGCTCTATCAAAGAACAATAAAACTGAATTTTTAAAAAAGATTCAAAATATAGGCGGCAAGCATGCAAAATTTACCTTCATAAGACAAGGTGAACCTAAGGGTCTTGGTCACGCTATAGGATGTGCCAAGCATGTCATTGAAAACAATGAGAGTTTTGCAGTGATACTGGCAGATGATCTGATGAAGACAGAGGGAAAAAATGTTTTGGAGCAGATGATTGAGGTAGCTATAGAAAAGAACACTCAAGTATTAGGCCTAGAACGGATTGAGGGTGAAAACATATCAAAGTTTGGAGTCGTCGACCCAATAGAAACTGGCAAAATTTGCACATTGAAAGGCATTGTTGAGAAACCTAGTTTTTCAGAAGCACCTTCTGAGCTAGCTGTAGTGGGCAGATATATTTTTAATGGCTCAATTTTTAATCATATAAATAATGATGAGCCGGGCAAAAATGGTGAGATACAAATTACCGATGCAATCCTGAGTGATATTGCCAACTTTGTAGGTTATGAGTTTGATGGAAAGCGTTTTGATTGCGGGAGCAAAATAGGGTACCTAAAAGCTAACGTTGAGTTTGGTCTAGCAGATGGTGAATTAGGTCCTGCATTAGCTGATTATTTAAAAGGAAAGAAAGATTTATAAATTTCTAAGAACATTAATATTTTTAATACCACCTGAAACAGCGCATCACCTATCAAGCATTTTCTTAAAAATTTTCTCTCGGTTTTATCGTTTTAAACAAACAGCAACTGAGGTTAAGGGCCTTAAAGTCAAAAATAAATTAGGTTTAGCTGCTGGCATGGATAAAAATGGCGAGATCATTGATCAAATGGATCACATTGGTTTTGGTTTCATTGAAATTGGCACTGTTACTCCAAAACCACAATATGGAAATCCTAAACCCAGACTTAAAAGATTGGTTAAAGAAGAGTCTTTAATAAACAGTTTGGGGTTCAATAATAAAGGAGCTGACAGTCTCCTAAAAAGATTAGCTAATCGAAATAAAAATATTACTCTTGGTATCAACATTGGTCCGAACAAAACCACACCTTTCGATCAAATCCATGAAGATTATATTTTCTGCATGCAAAAACTCGCTAAGTTTGCAGATTACATCACCATCAATATATCCTCGCCCAATACAGCAAACCTCAGAGAGTTTCATAAAAGAGAAAATCTAGAAAGACTTTTAAACTTAGTTATTGATGAGAGAAATGCAACACCAAACAAACCTAAATTATTTGTTAAATTCTCCCCAGATGAAGACTTAAAAATTTATGCAGACATGATTGAGCTAATTAACTCGATCGAAATAGACGGGGTGATAGTATCCAATACGACCAATGATTTTGACTTAAAAAACAGTATTGGCGTATCAAATATTCCAGGCGGCTTATCAGGAAAAATTCTTTCAAATAAATCAAACAGACTTCTAAATTTTGTTAATGAGAATTTGAATGATAAAAAAATTCTTGTTGCAGTTGGTGGTGTTTTTGATGTAGATTCTTATAACGAAAAACTTGATCTTGGTGCAGATCTGGTCCAAATGTATACTGGACTGATCTATGAAGGCCCTAATCAAGTGAGAGAAATTATAAGAAATGGCAAGTAAATCTTTAGTAATTGTTGAGTCACCATCAAAAGCAAAAACAATTAGCAAATATCTTGGTAACGAATATATCGTTAAATCCAGTGTTGGTCATGTAAGAAGGCTTCCAAAGGGAAGCAAAGCAATTGATTTAACAAACTGGGATGTTAACTATGAGATAGATCCAAAAAAAGAAAAAGTTGTAAAAGATCTAAAATCATCTGCTAAAAAAGTAGAAAATGTTTTTCTTGCTACTGACTTAGATAGAGAAGGTGAAGCTATTGCATGGCATCTCAAAGAAATTTTAGGAAAGAAACTAAATTATTCACGTGTAAGGTTTAATGAGATCACTAAAGCAGCAATACAAGAAGCTTTTGAAGCACCAGGTAACCTCGATGATGGTTTAATTGATGCTCAAAAAACACGCAGGATTCTAGATCGAATAGTTGGTTATGACCTTTCAAGCCTTCTATGGCAGAAAATAGGCAGTTACGGAAAACTTTCAGCAGGTCGTGTTCAGTCTGTTGCTGTCAGGCTGGTAGTTGATAGAGAAAAAGAAATTAAATCATTCTCTCCAAAAGAATATTGGGAGCTTGAAGTTGTTATTAAGCATGAAGAAAGAGAAGTAATCTTTAAACTCAATACCAAAAAATCAAACCTTGATTTAAAAAATGAGGAAGAAGCAACAAAACTTGAGGAATTGCTCTTAAGTTCAGAGCTTGAAATAACAGCAAATGAGAAATCTAAGAGAAAAATACCTGTTAAGCCTCCTTTTATAACATCTACATTGCAACAAACAGCAAGTTCTATGCTGGGCTATAGCTTGTCTAAAACAATGAAGCTTGCACAAGATTTATATACTGGTGGTTATATCTCATACATGAGAACTGATTCACCAAACCTTAGTGTCTTAGCTCAAAATAATTGCAAACAATACCTTCTTGATAAATATGGAGAAACTTATTCAACTCCAAGAAACTTTTCCTCAAAAGCATCAAATTCACAAGAAGCACACGAAGCTATTAGGCCAACAGATGTCACTTTTACACACAATGAGCTTTCACTTAGCGCAGACCATAAAAAGTTATACAAATTAATATGGGACAGGTTTGTTGCATCACAAATGCCACAACCTGAGATAAATGTGAATAGCATCAAAGCCAGAGTTGGTGACAATATTTTAGAAACGTCACTCAGTAGCGTAAGTTTTGATGGTTTTTATAAAGTCATGCCTCCTGGAAAGAACAGTGGCTATGTTGATTACGATTTAGAATCATTAAAAATTGGCTTAAATAAAGAGATTTCAAAAGTTACTAAATCACAACATTTCACAAAACCACCATCAAGGTATTCTGAAGCAAGTCTAGTAAAAGAATTAGAAAAAAGAGGCATTGGTAGGCCATCAACTTACCAAGAAATCATTACTAATATCCAAGAAAGAGGCTATGTCAGGAGTGAAAGCAAAAGGCTCTATGCCACAAAGATTGCTAACCTAATTTCCGATCGATTGTACAAATCATTCAATAGAGTTATGGATTATGGTTTTACTGCTGAGATGGAAAAAAGTCTTGATGAAGTAGCAGAGGGTAAAGAAGATTGGAAAAAACTATTAGAAAGTTTTTACAAAGATTTTACTCAGGCAAAAGAAAACGCTTCCGAAACTATGGAAAGAAATGCCCCTATCGATACAGAGGTTGAGTGTGATTCCTGCGGAAAAAATAGAAAAATGCATTTACGAACAAATCAGAGTGGTCAGTTCCTCGGTTGTGAAGGCTACTTAGCTGAAGGTGATGAGCAATGCAAGAATACAAACTCATTAATCTCAGTTGATCTTTTTGCTGATGACGATGACAAAGAGGCAGAAAGCATTTTTAATAAAGCGAAATGTGATCTATGTGGTTCTGCAATGGATGGTTTCATTATCGATGAAAAAAGAAAGTTGCAGATATGTGCAAATTCTCCAATCTGTAGTGGGACTAAATTAGAAATAGGTGAATTCATCAAACCTAAGAATGAGGATGAGGAGTTTATTGATTGCCATAAGTGTTCAGGGCAAATGGAATTAAAACTAGGTAGATTTGGTAAATATTTTGCATGTCAGGAGTCTGATTGTGACGCTACTCGACAACTAATGAAAAATGGAGAGTTGAAGCCGGTTTTCATGGATCCTATCAGAATGGAAGATCTAAAATGTCAAAAATGTGATGATATCTATTTGCTTCGAGATAGTCTTAAAGGTCTATTTCTAGCAGCTTCGCAGTTTCCTAAGAATAGGGAAACCAGAGCACCTTTAATTACAGAAATAAAACCTGTCGTGAGCAACTTGCCAGAAAAATACCATCATTTCTCTTCAGCACCAGACAACGATCCAGATGGTGAACCATTGGTCGTTCGCTTTAATAGAAAAGATGGAACCCATAATCTTTCTGCAGAGAGCGGGGGCAAGAAAAAGAAGATTTTTTATGCTTACAAAGATGGCTCTTGGAAAGAAATGTCCAGAGATTAGTAAAAACACTTTAATAATTCACAAAAGCACCTAATATAAAAGTATGTCCAAATATTTAGAACTCGTTGAGATTTCTGAAGGCGTTATTGTCTTAAGAAGATCAGATGCAAAAGACTCTCCATTGGTAAAAATCGAATTTTCAGGTGATGTTAAGTCTCTTTTGAATGGTATGGAGTTTGATGTTGCAAAAGAGATGATTAAAGCTGGAATTGAAACCCTAAATAGTGATATTGATCTAGATTCTTTAGATGATGATATGTTGGATACAATAATGAAGAAAGATCTAGAAGATCGAGTAATTCATTAAACTGATTCTCTAATTACGCCTACTGCTTTACCTTCAATAGCAAAATCTGTTTGTTCAGATACATGAATGTCCTTATAAGCTGAATTTTCAGCAATTAATTTTACTGAGGTTTTATTTTTGCTAAATCTTTTTAAGGTGACATCTTCATCTATGCGCGCGACAACAATTTCACCATTTTCTGCATTGTTAGTTTTCTTAATACCAACTAAATCATTGTCTAAAATGCCAGCCTCTACCATGCTATCGCCTTGAACTCTCAGAAAGAAATCGACTGCTTTAGTCAATGGATTTAAAGGGATGGTTTTTTCGATGTTCTCGACTGCTAAGATAGGTGAACCAGCTGCTACAGAACCAACAAGAGGTATCCCAGATGCTTCTTCAACAAGTTTAATGCCTCTTGAAGAGCCTGGAACTTTTTCTATGACTCCTTTTTTTACAAGAGCTTTAATATGTGACTCTGCTGCATTTACTGATTTAAAATCCAATATTCTTGCAATTTCAGCTCGAGTTGGCGGGTAACCATTGTTCTGCATTGATTCTTTGATAACATCAAAGACTTTGATCTGTTGAGCTGTAAGGTTTAACATATACTGTAATTATATACAGTTAATTTATGAATGTACAAATAAAATGTCAATTTTAAAGATAGGTATAAGCTCAAGAGCACTTTTTGACTTAAATGAAAGTCATAAGATTTTTAAAGAAAAAGGGATCGAAGAATATGCCAAATACCAAAGACATAATGAAAATAGTCCTTTAGAGAAGGGTGTAGCTTTTGCCCTGGTTGAAAAGCTACTCCGCATGAATAAGCCGAAGGATAAAATTGTTGAAGTTATTTTATTATCAAGAAACAGTTCTGATACTGGCCTTAGAATTTTTAACTCTATTGAGAAAAACAAACTAGACATCACAAGAGCAGTATTTTCTGGAGGTGAAAGCCCATTCCCTTATGTTGATGCTTTAGATATAGATTTATTTTTATCTGCAGACGTGAACGATGTGAAAATGGCAATTGAAAAAAATATAGCAGCAGCACATATTCTTACTGATAATTATCAACCATCTGAAAGCGATGAATTAAGAATAGGCTTTGATGCTGACGCGGTTATATTCTCTGATGAATCCGAGGTAACCTTTAAGAAAAAAGGTCTAAAAAAATATCTGAAAGAAGAGGGCGCATCAAAAAAACCAATGAACCCAGGACCATTCAATGGGTTTTTAAAGAAACTAAATATTGTTCAATCTAAGTTTTCAGTAAGTAAGTGCCCCATAAGAATTGCTCTTGTAACAGCTAGGGCCGCACCAGCACATAAAAGAGTTATTAATACACTTAGAAAACAAAATATCAGAATCGATGAAACATTCTTTTTGGGAGGGTTGCCAAAAGGTAAGTTCCTAAAAGGCTTTTCTGCTGATATTTTTTTCGATGATCTTACAGAAAATTGCCTGGAAGCAACTAGCCATGTATCCACTGGTCATGTACCATACGGGATAAATAATCCCAAATGAAAATACTTTGCACAGATCTTGAAGGTACTCTTGCCCCTGAAATATGGCAAGAAATTGGCCGTCATTACAATATTCCTGAACTCAACGCCACAACAAGAGAAATACCTGAGTTTGAAGATTTAATGAATATGCGAATGGAAGCGCTCAAGCATAACACCATCAAGTACTCAGAACTCAAAGAATTTCTTAAAACTATTGAACCATATGAAGGTGCTAAAGAATTCTTAAGCTCATTGACTGATAAGTATCAAGTTGTAATTGTTTCAGATACTTTTTATGAATTGGCTTTGCCAGTGATCAAAAAACTTGGAGATTTTCCAATTCTTTGTCATCACCTTCATATTGAAGATGACTACATCAAGTCATACAGCAAGAGACAAGATGAACCTAAAAGAAATGTTGTTAAAGGTTTCAGGTCAATGAATTTTGAGTGTTTCTGTATGGGTGATTCTTATAATGATATTCAAATGATTGATGAATCAGAGGGCGCCTTTATATTTGCGCCTGAAGAAATCAAGAGCTCTAGGCCTGATATAATGAGCTTTGATAATTACTTAGATTTAAAAAATTACTTAATGAAATGAATTCTTACAATTTAGAAAATTTTGAAAGACCTAAGTTAACAATGCCAAATAATGGCAAAAAGCTACTGATGCATAGCTGTTGTGCACCATGTGCTGGTGAAATTATGGAGGCTGTTGCAGCATCCGGCATTGATACAACAATATATTTCTACAACCCTAATATTCACCCACGAGAGGAGTACGAAATAAGAAAAGAAGAAAACATTAGATTTGCAGAGAAGCTTGGTTTTGATTTTATCGATGCCGATTATGATAAAGATAATTGGTTTGAGAGAATTAAAGGACTAGAGGATGAGCCTGAAAGAGGTGAGAGATGTACTGTATGCTTTGATATGAGGTTTGAGAGAAGTGCATTATATGCAAAAGAAAATGGATTTGACGTATTTGCTACAACACTAGGTATTTCAAGATGGAAAGACCTTAACCAGATTAATAATTCTGGCTTAAGGGCCGCAAATAGGTATAATAATCTCACATTTTGGGACTTTAATTGGAGAAAACAGGGGGGTTCATCCCGAATGCTAGAAATCTCCAAACAAGAAAAGTTCTATAAACAAGAATATTGCGGTTGTGTATATAGCTTGAGAGACACCAACAGGTGGAGAAAGTCTAACGGCCGGGAAATTATAAAAAGAGGAATTAACTTCTACGAGATAAAATAATGAAAAAATTAGAAGGAGCAGGATTAAGGGGTCAGTCTGCAGGACAAACATCACTATCGACCGTTGAACAAGAAGGCAGTCTAAGATATTTGGGCTACAGTATTGAAGACCTTGCAGAAAATGCTTCTTTTGAAGAAGTAGCGTACTTATTGCTTTTAGGTAAATTGCCAACATCATCAGAACTTGCAGAGTTTGAAGATGAGCTAATGAATCAAAGAACGATGCCTGATTCACTTGTTAGTGTTGTTGAATCAATCCCTGCGTCAGCTCACCCAATGGAAGTTGTGAGAACAATTATTTCTTATATGGGAGTGATTGAGCCAGAAAAATCATTTGATGATCAGCTTGCGATTGCTAAACGTTTGATAGGTGTAACAACTACCGCAATTGTTTACTGGTATAACTTTTCCCATAATGGAGTAAAGGTAAGCCAAGATTCTGGCGAAAGATCATTAGCAGGACACTTCCTAAAATTACTGAGACAAGAAGACATTCCAGAATTAGACAAAAAAACCCTGGATGTATCATTAACTTTATATGCTGAACACGAATTTAATGCTTCAACTTTTACAGGTCGAGTTTGTGCATCAACCCTTTCAGACCTTCACTCTTGTCTAACTGCAGCAGTTGGCAGTTTACGAGGTCCTTTGCACGGCGGAGCCAATGAAGAAGCAATGAAAATGTTGCAACAAATAAACTCTGTTGAGGAAGTTAAGAGTTTTGTTGATAAAAAGTTCGAGAACAAAGAAAAAATTATGGGGTTCGGCCACGCAGTTTATTCAATTAAAGATCCAAGAAGCAATATCATTAAGAAATTTTCTGAGCAACTTTCTGTTGGTCATGAACACAAATTGTTGCATGATGCGGCTGCAGAAATGGAAGCTTACATGTGGGAAAGAAAGAAATTATTCCCAAATACTGATTTCTTTATGGCTCCGGCATATCACTATATCGGTATACCAACTGATTTATTTACACCACTCTTTGCAATTGCTCGAATTGTAGGTTGGTCAGCACATGCCTTTGAACAAAGAAGCAACAATAGAATAATTAGACCAAGTGCAGAATATATTGGCCCTGAAGATAGAAACTGGGTTGATATTGAATCAAGGTAATGTCTACATTCGATCCAGTAATACATAAACTCACAAATTTCACACAGGCATTTGTTGCGGATGAATCATCATTGCAAGAGGCTAAAACATGCTTTTTTGATAGCTTGGCATGCGCATTTTTAGCACTCGAGCATGAAAAAGTTCAAAACTTTTGTTCACTCGCATACATCAAGGATTCCTCAGGTAGCGTTGGGGTCATAGGGACGGATACAAAAACCAATGTTGTTGATGCAACATTTTTAAATGGAGCATTAATAAGATGGTTGGATTTTAATGATACCTGGCTTGCTAAGGAGTGGGGTCATCCATCCGATAATTTAGCGGCTATCTTGGCTTTAACTGATTATCTGAAGACGGAGAGAGACATAAGATTTAGCCTAAGAGATATTTTAAATTTCATGATTATAGCTCACGAAATTCAAGGAGCATTAGCTATTGAAAATAGCTTCAATAAAGAAGGTTTAGATCATGTGGTTCTTGTAAAGATTGCTTCTGCTGCAGTAGCTTCAAAGATGTTAGGGCATGATCACGAGCAAATGAGTGCTGTAATTAGTAATGCATTTGTGGATGGACAGAGTTTAAGAACATACCGCCATTTTCCAAATACTGGGGCAAGAAAAAGCTGGGCTGCTGGAGATGCAGGCGCAAGAGGCGTCAAACTTGCATTTATTTCAGAAGTTAGTGACGAGCATTATCCATCCGTTATTTCTGCTGAGACATGGGGATTCAATGATGTCTTAATGGGAGACAATCCAGTTAAGCTAGAGCGAGAGCTAAATTCTTATGTTATGGATAACATACTTTATAAGGTTAATTTTCCTGCTGAGTTTCATGCACAAACAGCTGCTGAAGCTGCAATAAAGCTCCACCCACAAATTGCCTTTGATGATATTGCGCATATTAATATTCATACACAAGAACCTGGTGTAAGAATTATTTCAAAACAAGGGCCTCTCACAAATTATGCCGATCGAGATCATTGTATTGAATACATAGTGGCTTGGTGCTTGTTAAATGGAAATTTAGATGCTAATTCCTACACAGATGAAGCTGCATCTGATTCAAGAATTGATAGCTTAAGAGAAATTACTACCACATCAGAAAACACTGAATATACAAATAGGTATTACAATCTTGATGAGCGAGCTATTCCAAATAAAGTCACTGTGACATTAAAAAATGGTGATGTGATGGAAGAAGAAGTAATTTATCCCTTGGGTCATAGAGAGAGAAGAGAGGAGTCAAAACCATATCTGAAGCAAAAATTTAATAATAGTCTTGAAAATACTGGGTTGGATCAGACCTTTTTATCTGATGCTTACAACTCTTTAGATTTAGATAAAGTTGAAATTTACGATATTCTTAAGAAAATATACAAATAATATGTCTGGAAATACATTTGGAACAATTTTTAAATTAACTACCTTTGGTGAGAGTCATGGTGTTGCTTTAGGAGCAATAGTAGACGGGTGCCCCCCAAATATCCCTCTTGCTGTTGAGGATATACAGGAAGAACTAGATAGACGAAAACCTGGACAGTCACGATATGTAACACAAAGAAAGGAAGATGATGCTGTTGAGATTTTATCAGGAGTTTTTGAAGGGAAAACAACCGGAACCCCTATAGGGCTAGTAATTAAAAACAAAGACCAAAAATCAAAAGACTATGAAAATATCAAAGATAAATTTCGACCTGGACATGCTGATTACACGTATCAACAAAAGTATGGGATAAGGGATTACCGTGGTGGAGGAAGAGCGAGCGCTCGAGAAACTGCTATGCGTGTTGCTGGTGGAGCTATTGCAAAAAAAATCTTAGCAACACTTGGTGTAAATATTTCAGCAGGTGTTGTGCAGATAGGAGATATTCGAGCTGATAAAGTTTCTTTAGCAGATTCAGCAAATAATGATTTCAATTTTGTAGATATGGACAAAATTAACGAGCTTGAAACTTTTTTTCAAGCTTTAATTAAGGATCAGGATTCTGTTGGTGCAAAGATACTGGTAAGAATCAATGGTTTAATGCCAGGAGTTGGATCACCAGTATTCTCAAAATTAGATGCCGAACTTGCAAAAGCAATGATGGGTGTAAATGCTGTTAAAGCTGTTGAGATTGGTGCTGGCGCTAATGTTGTAAGTATGAGAGGTTCAGGGAATAGAGATTTAATGGTCAAAGCAGGTTTCCTTTCAAACAACTCTGGAGGAATACTTGGCGGCATTTCAAATGGTGAAGATATAGATATCTATGTATCACTAAAACCAACATCAAGCATCTCTCAAAAAACAACAACTGTTAACAATGACAATGAAGATGTTGATCTGCAAGTTAAAGGAAGACATGATCCCTGTGTTGGTTTGCGTGCTGCTCCAATACTTGAAGCAATGGCAGCTTTATGCATATTAGATCAAGTGCTTCTTGATAAAGGACAATGTTTTAATGTCGATAGAGACTCTTAAAACTTTTTTTCAAAACCTTGATCTTGCACTGCTTTTAAAAGACCCCTCAGCTTTTTTTCTAGATTATGGTATAGAAATTAGCAATCCTCAGGTCGCAGTAATTGTTGGAATAATCTCATTATTTATTATTGAGCTCAAAATCAAATATGACACAAAAAAATACCAAAAAAAGAGTGAAAATCTTGTTGATTTTGAAGAAACATCTTATGAAAGTAATGAAATAAGCTCTAATCCAGTTACACAAAAAATTGATTTGGCTATCGCTCTTATGAACATGGGGAGTACAAGCAAAGCAAAAAAAATACTAACTAAACTTAAACAAAATAAATTAACAAATAAAGAATCTAAACAAATTGAAAAACTTATTGAAGAGATAGATTAATGCCAAGATATTTTGTCCAGCTTGAGTATAAAGGCTCAAATTACTTTGGGTTTCAAAAACAATCCAATACAAAAAGAACTATCCAAGGCCACCTAGAAAAAGCTCTTTCCCAAATTGCCAACGAGTCAATTAAAACTACCTGTTCAGGACGTACGGATTCTGGTGTTCATGCGACAAATCAAATTGTTCACTTCGATACAACCTCAAGAAGAAGTATAGACTCCTGGGTAAAAGGCACAAACAGATACTTACCAGATGATATATCGGTAATACAACTTTATAAGGTAAAAAAGGACCATCATGCTCGGTTTGATGCAGTTAAAAGAACGTACAAATACCTTCTAAAAAAAAGCAATAACAATACTGGTCTTGAAAATGAACAATGTTTGCTAATTAGAGAGAATATAAATTTTGCTGCAATGCACAAAGCAGCCCAACATCTTGTTGGCGAAAAAGATTTTTCATCTTTTCGAGCTTCAGGCTGTCAGTCTAACTCGGCAATGCGTGAAATTTTTGAAGTGTCAGTAAAAACCAAAGGACCATACATTATTTTTTCCATAGTGGGGAATGCTTTTTTGCTAAATATGGTAAGAATTATTGTTGGCACTTTATTAGAAGTAGGCAAAAAGAAAATAACTGTAAAACAATTCAAAGATATTATTGCTGCGAAAAAGAGATCAGAAGCCGGTAAAACAGTATCACCAAATGGGTTATATTTTATAGGACCAGAGTATAATAATTTTCAATATACAAAAAATACGGTATTGATAGATGAATTGGATTAAAGATTTTATACCCACAATGAAGAGAAACATTTCTCAAACATTTGGGAATGATAAAGATAGCAAAATACCAGAAGGGTTGTGGAAGTCGTGTGACAAATGTGGATCCATACTCTATATCCCTGAACTCAAGAAAAATTCTTATGTCTGTTCAAAGTGCTCTCATCATTTTAAGGTTAACGTAACTGAAAGAATCGATATCACCTTTGATAAGGATACTTACGTCAATCTCAATGATGCCGAGCAATTTAATGATTATTTACAATTCAAAGATACTAAAAAATATAAAGATCGATACCAAGACGCACTTGCCAAATCAGATGCAGATGAAGCAATTTCAATTGGCACAGGCAAAGTGCTCGGCAAAGATATTGTTGTAGCGATTTTTGAGTTTGATTTTCTGGGAGGTTCGATGGGAGCTGTTGTTGGGAAAAGGTTTACAAAAGCAGTTGACTACGCAGTTGAGCACAATTTTCCATTAGTTGCTTTTTCAACAAGTGGAGGGGCACGCATGCAAGAATCTATGATTTCATTATTCCAAATGGGCAAAACGGCTGCTGCTGTTAAAAAATTAAAGAAGAAAAAATTACCATTCATTTCTGTATTAGTTGATCCATGCTATGGGGGAGTCACTGCTAGTTTAGCGATGCTAGGGGATATAATAATTGCCGAACCAAAAGCTAGAATAGGGTTTTCTGGAAAAAGAGTTATACAAGATACTGTAAAAGAAGAATTACCTAAAGATTTTCAAACTTCAGAAAAACAATTAGAGAAAGGTTTTGTCGATAAGATAGTAAATAGAAAGGATCTCAGAGAATTTCTCGACAAAATGCTTACTATTCTTCAATAATGAGAGAGCTCGTAAAATATTTCCTCGGCATAGTCATAATCGTGACCATCATTTATACGGTTTATATCAGTTATAACGTTTTTAAATTTGTAAGTTCTGAAGAATCAACAGCAAACATAGCTGACTACGAGCTTAAAATTTCTTTAATTGATGAGGAGATTATTGAGCTTGAGAATAAATTTAATGAACAACAGCTTAGAGATAATTCAAATAGCATAGTTATGAATTACGATGGCACACCAGTAGCTTGGGTGGTAATGCTTGAGCTTGAAGAAAATATAAACTTTGAAGATATTGAGAACTCACTTTTGGAGAGTGGCTTTATTTCTTTTCAAAAAGATAACGCTTTATACATTGGGCCTTATATTGATAAGCTTCAATTAGAAGAAGCAAAAAAATATATTTTGGATAACTTCTCAGTTGAAACAAATGAGATACAACAGTGGAAGATTTAAACTTTAGTATTCTTGATATTCTGCTGTTCACTGGCTTATTCCTTCTGTTTGTACGGGTGAGGGGAAATGGCATCATTAAAGAATTGGTATTTCTATCTATCCTACTTGTCTATGCATACATCACGTTAAATAATCTTGAAACTGTATATGGATACTTTGATGAGCAAGGTTTGAGCTATGCTGACGAGATTTACAATGGATTTTTAATTTTATTCGCAACTGCTGGTTTACCATTTGTTAATTTCTTTTCAGGACTCTATATTCCAAAAATTAAAGGGGTAGCAAGTATGATCTTGGGATGTGCTCTAGCAATTGTTCGCTTCCTATTATTAATTTTCTTTATTTTGCAGCTGTTTCCATCTATATCTGAGTCAGCTTTGGTGTACAATTCATTTGTAATTAATTTTTTACTCTCATACTTCGAGAATATTTTTATTTACCTACTTATTTAATGTGCGGGATAGTTGGCTTAGTTCAGAAGGACGATTGTTTTACTGAACTTTATGATTCTTTAATAATGCTTCAACACAGGGGGCAGGATGCAGCTGGAATGACAGTCTGCAAAAAAGGCAACCTCCACTCACGTAAATCTAAAGGCCTGGTAAGTGAAGTTTTTAATCAGCAGCATTTTGAAAGGTTACGAGGAACTTATGGTATTGGTCATGTGCGATATCCAACTGCTGGTGGAAATACTAAAGAATATGCCCAACCAATGTATGTAAATTCTCCCTA
>OZSS01000288.1_pt1 | contig 23692 bp, 22 predicted proteins | sample 1779911 | NCBI WGS metagenome assembly OZSS01 (sample SAMEA2603589, study PRJEB24840) | metagenome | biome: Water; feature: Photic zone; material: Seawater sample | place: Mediterranean Sea | collected 2013-11-12 | depth 10 m
TCTTAAGATTTACTGAACAGGATTCAAACCATAATGACCTCGAAAAAAAACCAATCAGTGATTTAATTGCTGGTATGCACGAAGAAGACCAAAATGCTGTTTCAGCCGTTGGCAAAGTGTTAAAACCCCTTGAGTCTTTAATCTCTGAGGTTGTTAAGAAAATGAAAAATGGAGGCCGATTGTTTTATATTGGTGCTGGAACCAGCGGTCGATTAGGTGTTCTAGATGCTTCAGAATGCCCACCTACCTTTGGCACAGATCCTTCAAAAGTGGTTGGGATAGTTGCTGGAGGTGATGCGGCACTAAGAGCTTCTATTGAAGATGCAGAAGACGATCCAAACCAAGCTTGGAAAGACCTTCAAAAATATACCATTTCATCCAAGGACGTAGTCATTGGCATAGCTGCTTCTGGAACAACTCCCTACGTTGTTGGTGGCATTCACGATTGCAACTCATATCAAATTACCACTGGATGCATTACCTGCAATCCCAAAAGTCCCTTGTCAGTAGCTGCTCAATTTCCCATTGAAGTAATGGTTGGACCAGAATTCCTAACTGGAAGTTCTAGACTTAAGGCTGGAACGGCTCAAAAATTAATATTGAACATGATTACAACTGTCACAATGATTCAATTGGGTCATGTAAAAGGAAATAAAATGGTTGATATGCAGCTCGCCAATTCAAAATTGGTTGATCGTGGCACAAGAATGGTGATGGAGGCCCTTCAGATTTCAGAAAAAGAAGCTGCTGACTTATTGCATACACACCAAAGCATTCGCGAGGCAATCAATGCAAAAATGGAATGAATAAGCCACTTCTAATTAAAGGGTTTAAACTTGTTTTTACAGGAATCATATGTTGTTTTATTGCCCCAGTGATTGTTATGCAGGCTTTTAAAAATCAGAATCATCCCTTTTTTATTCCTGTTTTAGTTGTTGGATGTTTAGGCATGATTGCTGCTTTTTTTTATGGCTTGAAGGGAGTAAAATCTCTTGTTATAGCTCTATTAGGAAATAGAAAAAAAGGAAAAGAGTAGATCTAAATTGTATGCCAGAACAAAGCATCCTATCTTTGCCATCAACTTGAAATATATGATCAATATCCAATTTCCAGATGGATCAAAAAGAACGTATGAAAAAGGATCAACTCCTTTGGTTATTGCCCAAAGTATAAGTGAAGGTCTAGCTCGAAATGTGCTTTCTGCTCAATTCAATCAACAGGTTATTGAACCCTCTACTCCACTTGAAGAGGATGGACATATTACTCTTTACACCTGGAATGATAGAGAAGGTAAAACCGCGTTTTGGCATTCTTCTGCCCATATTCTTGCTCAAGCCCTTCTAGACTTGTATCCCCATTGTAAGTTGACAATTGGTCCTGCTATTGAAAACGGATTTTATTATGATGTTGATTTCGGTGATGAAACCCTAACTGAAAAAGACTTGATTGCTGTTGAAAAAAAATTCATAGAATTTGCTCGACAAAAATTTGAATTTAAAATAAGACAAAGTTCCAAGGCTGAGGCATTAGCTTATTATAAAAAAAGAGAGAATCCGTATAAGGTTGAATTAATAGAAAATTTAGAAGATGGCACTATAACTTTTTGTGATCATGCTGATTTTACTGATCTCTGCAGAGGGGGTCATATTCCTCATACTGGGTTTATTAAAGCAGTAAAATTACTTAATGTTGCTGGTGCATATTGGCGTGGAGACGAAAATAAGCCTCAGCTTACTCGAGTTTATGGTATTTCTTTTCCCAAACAAAAGGAACTCAACGAATATCTTGAATTAGTTGAACTAGCTAAACAAAGAGATCATAGAAAACTCGGTAAAGAACTTGAATTATTCACTTTTTCACAAAAAGTTGGACAAGGACTTCCGTTGTGGCTCCCAAAAGGAACGGCTCTCAGAGAAAGTCTTGAACAGTTTCTAAGAAAAGCCCAACAAAAAGCTGGTTATGAACAAGTAATTTCCCCCCACATAGGAAATAAAGAACTCTACATGACTTCAGGTCATTATGAGAAATATGGTGCTGATAGTTTTCAACCTATCAATACCCCAACTGATGGGGAAGAATTTCTCCTAAAACCCATGAATTGTCCACATCATTGCGAGATTTATAAAACCAGACCTTGGAGTTATAAAGATTTACCTAAAAGGTATGCTGAGTTTGGTACTGTTTATCGTTATGAGCAAAGTGGTGAATTACACGGTTTGACACGAGTAAGAGGATTTACTCAAGACGATGCCCATATTTTTTGCACACCAGACCAACTCGATGAAGAATTTAAAAAGGTCATTGATTTGGTTCTTTATGTTTTCGGCTCCTTAGGTTTTGAAAATTTTACTGCCCAAGTATCATTGAGAGATCCTGATCAGCCTGAAAAGTATATTGGTTCAAAAGAAAATTGGGAAAAAGCAGAACAAGCCATTCTCAATGCAGCAAAAGAAAAAGGGCTCCAATATGTTGTAGAGACTGGTGAAGCCGCCTTTTATGGTCCCAAACTAGATTTTATGGTTAAGGATGCGCTCGGCCGGCAATGGCAATTGGGTACCATTCAAGTTGATTATAACCTTCCAGAAAGATTCGATTTAACTTATAAAGGCAATGACAATGAATTGCATCAACCCATTATGATTCACCGTGCCCCTTTTGGAAGTATGGAGCGTTTTGTTGCTATTTTACTTGAACATACAGGTGGAGATTTTCCTTTATGGCTGATGCCAAAACAAGTTAGTTTGCTGTGCGTCAGTGAAAAATATAAAAATTACGCTCTAAAAGTTTTAAATTTCTTGGAAAATCACGAAATTCGCGCCCTCCTAGACGATCGAAACGAAACGATTGGAAAAAAAATCAGGGAAGCTGAAATGGGAAAAATCCCATACATGATTATTTTAGGAGAAAAAGAAGAAGCAAACAACACCTTGTCCCTTCGGAAACATAAAGCTGGTGATCAGGGTGTTTTTAACATCGAGGAATTAGTAAAATTATTAAAAAACGAGATAGGCGAAAGCTTAAAACCATTCAACGCATAATTTAAAAAAAAGAAGTCATAGCAATACGCAGAAGAAGAACGAATAGACCTGGGAGGATCATCAAAGAAAATCCTCACAAGATCAATGAGAAAATAACTGCTCATGAAGTTCGATTGGTCGGTGATAATATTGAAGTGGGAATATATCCTCTCACTAAAGCATTGTCATTAGCAGATGACCAAGGTTTAGATTTGGTTGAGATATCTCCCAAAGCTGTACCTCCTGTGTGCAAGATATTAGAATACAAAAAGTTCTTATACGAACAGAAAAAAAGAGAAAAAATATTAAAGTCCAAAACCACCAAAGTGGTGGTTAAAGAAATACGGTTTGGTCCAAATACAGATGAACACGATTATGAATTTAAGAAAAAACACGCTGAAAAGTTCCTTAGCGAAGGAGCTAAATTAAAAGCTTTTGTTTTTTTTAAGGGTCGATCTATTGTTTTTAAAGAAAAAGGGCAGATTTTATTATTAAGATTGGCTCAAGATTTAGAAGAACTGGGACGCGTAGAACAAATGCCAACCTTAGAAGGAAAAAAAATGATCATGTTTATTTCACCAAAAAAAACTAAAAAATAAATACCACGAAGAGTCATGCCAAAAATGAAAACAAAATCGAGTGCCAAGAAGAGATTTAAACTCACTGGCAGTGGAAAAATAAAAAGAAAACACGCTTTTAAAAGCCATATTCTGACTAAAAAATCTAAAAAGAGAAAATTACGTCTTACCCACTCTGGCTTAGTGCATGAGAGTGATACGAAAAATATTAAAGAGCAACTACGCTTACAATAAAAATTAATTTAATTCACCAAAAGTCAGGCTTTAAGCGTTTTAAACCGCCTCCTTCAAAATTTTAATATTATGCCAAGATCATTAAATTCAGTCGCCTCAAGAGCTAGAAGAAAAAAAATCATCAAACTCGCCAAGGGGTATTATGGTCGTAGAAAAAATGTGTGGACCGTTGCCAAAAATGCGGTTGAAAAAGCAATGCTATATGCTTATAGAGATCGCAAGACCAAAAAACGTAATTTCAGGGCGCTTTGGATCGCAAGAATTAATGCTGGTGCGAGGCTTCATGGTATGTCATATAGTCAATTCATGGGTAAAATAAAAACAAATAACATTTCCCTAAACAGAAAAGTGTTAGCAGATTTAGCAATGAATCACCCAGATGCTTTCAAGGCTGTAGTTGAAAAAGTCAAATAAACTTTGCACCCACTAAACAGTGGGTTTTTTATTGCTATGAATGAAATAATTATTTACCACAATCCTAGGTGCAGAAAATCTAGAGAGGCGCTAGCCTATTTAATAGAAAACAACATTAATCCTACCCTTGTTTTTTATTTAAAAAATCCATTCACTGTCAGCTCCCTTAAAACTTTAATAAAAAAAATTGGTTGTAAACCAATTGCACTTGTGCGCACTGAAGAAGCGCTCTGGAAGTCAACATACAAAAATCAAACTCTTAGTGACGATGCCCTTATAAATCTTTTAGTTGAAAATCCCAAACTCATTCAAAGACCTATTGTCGCTACTGACAAAAGTGCAGTCATAGCGAGACCCCTAGAAAATTTAGTCAACTTTTTATAATTTCATTAAACCTTCCTCTTTGAAATCAATCAAAAAGAGAATTAAAAGCTAAGATGAAAAGAAAAATATTGTTGCTGTTCTGCCTATTTTTTTTTATTCAGAACATACAATCTCAAAGACCACAAGGGGCAGGTGGCTCTGTTCCAAAAATAAACCTTAGTGGAAGAGTTATTGATCTTGAAACGCAAGAACCATTAGAATATACTTCTATTACATTGGTTAACAACCGTTTTCCTGATAGAATTCAAGGCGGTATTACAAACGATAAGGGTATTTTTTCCTTCGAAATTTTTCCAGGCAAATACACTATTACCATAGAATATATTGGGTTTAAAAAAATCACGCTTGAAGATCAAATGATTCGAGAAGATAAAGACTTAGGTACCATTACACTCGAGATAAATGCTGAAGATTTGGATGAAGTTGAGCTCATAGGAGAACGAACTGAAGTTGAAATCCGACTAGACAAACGAATTTATAATGTTGGTAGAGATCTTACCGTAAGGGGTGGTAGTGTGGCAGACGTACTAGACAATGTCCCCTCAGTGTCTGTTGATGTCGAAGGCAATGTTGCTTTAAGGGGTAATGACAATGTGCGGATTCTTATTAATGGTAAGCCTTCTGGACTTGTTGGTATCTCTGGACCTCAAGGATTAAGACAACTTCCTGCAGAATCTATTGAAAAGGTAGAAGTTGTTACCTCCCCTTCTGCCCGATATGAAGCCGAAGGTACAGCGGGTATTTTGAATATAATCCTAAAAAAACAAGAACTTATAGGATTCAATGGAAACCTATCTGCCAATGTTGGCCTACCTGAAACTTATCGTGGATCTGCTAATTTAAATTGGCGAACCAATAAATTCAATTTTTTTAATACCACCACCATAGGTGATAATTTAACCAAAGGAAACTCACTAAGTGATAACACTTATTTCAATGGTGCAGCTCCAGATACCTACCTTTTTGAAAAAAGTCAACGAGATAGAAATCGTTCAAGCATCTTTACCAATTTTGGGGTTGAATATTATTTCAATGATAAAACTTCAATCAATCTAAGCGCTTTCTATCGTGATAGTGATAACTATAATGATGTTACCAATAAGATACGTGAGATTGATGCTTCAGATCTGTTGCTAAGTGAAACGGAAAGAAACGAATTCGAAGACGAAGTTGATCAATCCATTCAATACAGTGCCAACTTTTTTAAGGATTATGATGAGGATGGTCATAAATTGACAGCCACACTTCAATATGAATCTAACGCAGAAGTCGAAGATGGAGACATAAGAAATCAAACCCTAAGCCCTGTGCCTTCTCCCATATCTTACGAGCGAACTCAAAGTATAGAAGACCAAAGCAGATTGATAGGTCAGTTTGACTATGTAAAACCATTGAAAGATGACGCTCAATTTGAGCTTGGGTACAGAGGGAGTTTTCTTAAGCAAGAGACAGAATTTATATTAGAATATTTAAGAAACAACGACTACATTTTAGACACCAACCTATCCAATCTTTTTCTTTATAAAGAAGATGTCAACGCAGCCTATACTCAATATGGTAAAAAAATAAATAAATTTTCTTATTTATTGGGACTTCGGATGGAAAGAACAAAAATAACTGTTGACCAACGAACCACAATAGAAACTAACGTAAGAATCTATAATAGCTGGTTTCCTACTATCAACCTTTCTTATGAAATGGAAAATTCTGGCAGTTTTCAATTGGGTTATAGCAGAAGAATTAGAAGACCCCGCTCTTATTTTATTAACCCTTTCCCCTCTAGGAGTAGTGTCACTAACATTTTTCAAGGAAATCCATATCTAGATCCTACTTTTTCAAATGCGTTAGATTTAGGGTACCTAAAGCGATGGAAGAAGTTCACTTTCAATAGCTCAGTATATTATCAAAAATCAAATAGAGTTTTCACATTCATTGCAGAAGACACAGGAGAAACAGTTTTCTTAAATCAAGACCCCGAGAATCCTCTAAGCACAGGCGTTGAATTGCCCGTTATTAGAAGAACACCAATCAACCTAGCTGAAAATATTCGGTGGGGAACAGAGTTTAACCTTTCCTTTTTTCCGTCCAGAAAAATTCGTTTTAATGGTAATTTCAATTTTTTTAATTCAGAAACCATTGGAGATTATGACGGAATTAGTTATGATGCTTCAAACTTAAGTTGGTTTATTCGTTTCAATAGTGCCATTAAACTTCCAGGAAATATCGATTGGCAAATGCGCTTTTTCTATCGAGGTCCTCGTGAAGATGCTTTAAACAAAAGTAGAGGTATTGCATCACTCTCAGGAGCTATCAATAAAGAAGTATTTAAAAAGAAAGGAACCCTTTCTTTTCGAGCCAGTGATATTTTTAATAGTTCAAAAAGGATCTCTGAAACTTTTGCTCCTACCTTCTATAGCTATAGCGAATTTCAGTGGAGACAACCCACTTATATACTTTCTTTGACCTATAGAATTAATGAGAGAAAGGCAGAACGTAATCGACGCAGGACCCAAAGAAATTATGGTGGAGGTGATGAAGAAAGCTTTGGATTTTGATGGAAAAAGGAACCAAAATAGGGTTCATTTTAATTTATTCGACCGAGGGATCTTCTTCTTTTTTTGATTTTAATCGTTCCATCAGAGTTCCAAATAACCAATAAGGAACAACAAACGTGATTAAAAAAATCATAAGCCAAAACCCTATCGTTAAAATACTTAAAAAGGCTAAAAAACCTAAATATTGATCAAACTCAAACATATTATAAAATTATAACACAAAAATAGAAAATAAAAAAAGATAACCACTAATTTAAAAAAAATGTGTTCAAAAATTTTAGAGTAACTTCCCTTTAGTTTAAGTGCAAACATCTTATTTTTAAAAAAAATAAAGTATGGATTTTCGAATAGAGAAAGACACCCTTGGAGAAGTTCAAGTGCCTAAAGAGGTATATTGGGGAGCTCAGACGGAACGCTCTAGAAACAATTTTAAAATTGGCCCTTCAGCTAGTATGCCCCTAGAGGTTATTTATGGTTTTGCCTATCTAAAAAAAGCTGCTGCTTATGCTAATTGTAAATTAAACGTTCTTTCAAAAGAGAAAAGAGATGCTATTGCCACAGTTTGCGATGAAATTTTGGAAGGCAATCATGATAGTCAATTTCCACTTGTTATTTGGCAAACTGGGTCTGGCACTCAAAGCAATATGAATGTCAATGAAGTTATTGCCAATAGAGCACATGTTTTGGCTGGAAAACATTTAGGTGAAGGAGACAAAACTTTGAGTCCGAACGATGATGTCAATAAATCACAATCCTCAAATGATACCTTCCCAACAGGAATGCATATTGCTCTTTATTTAAAATTAGTAGAACAGACCCTACCAAAAATCAAAGCCCTTAAAGAAGCTATTGAAAAGAAGGCAATTGCTTTTAAAGACGTGGTGAAAATAGGGCGAACCCATTTAATGGATGCCACCCCGCTAACCTTAGGACAAGAATTTTCTGGCTATGTCTCACAACTAGAGCATGGTATAAAAGCACTACAAAACACTTTGCCTCATCTCTCTGAACTAGCACTCGGAGGAACAGCCGTGGGGACAGGTATCAATACCCCAAAAAATTACGCAACAACAGTTGCTCAATACATCGCAGAGTTCACTGGACAACCTTTTGTCTCAGCAAAAAATAAATTTGAGGCTTTAGCTGCTCATGATGCTATTGTCGAAACACATGGTGCTTTAAAGCAAATTGCAGTTAGTCTCAATAAAATTGGAAATGACATTCGAATGTTAGCCTCTGGACCTCGCTCTGGAATTGGAGAAATTATTTTGCCCGCCAATGAGCCAGGAAGTTCTATTATGCCTGGAAAGGTGAACCCTACCCAATGCGAAGCCCTCACAATGGTTTGCGCTCAAGTGATGGGAAATGATGTTGCCATCACAATAGGAGGCACTCAAGGGCATTTCGAATTAAACGTTTTCAAACCACTATTGGCAGCCAATGGTCTGTCCTCTGCACAATTGCTTGGAGATGCAGCTGAAAGTTTTATGAAACATTGTATTCAAGGGATACAAGTGAATCAAGCTAAAATTGATGAATTAGTTTCAAATTCACTGATGCTAGTGACAGCATTAAATACTAAAATAGGCTATTATAAAGCTGCTGAAATTGCTAATAAGGCGCATGCTGAAGGCACTACACTTAAAGAGGCTAGTTTGGCATTAGGCTATTTGACAGAACAAGAGTTTGAGGCTTGGGTAGTCCCTGAAAAAATGATTGGTAATGCAGAATGATTTAAATCTCGTTCCCTTTGCTGAAAAATTACATGCTCCCTATTTTAAGTCACTTAATGCAGATTGGCTTCAACAATATTTTAAAATAGAACCTTTTGATGAGCAAATTTTAAATTATCCAAAAAAAGAAATTATTGATCAAGGAGGCTATATTTTTATGATGTTACAGGCACAAGAAATTATTGGAACTTTTGCTTTTCTAAAAAAAGAAGAGGATGTCTTTGAATTTAATAAAATGGCAATCCGAGAAGATTTAAGAGGAAAAGGATATGGCACCTATCTCATGCAATTTGCACTTGATTTTACAAAACAACACCATTGGAAAAAATTACTTCTCTATTCCAATACAAAACTTGAAAATTCTATTTATCTCTACAGAAAATTTGGATTCAAAGAAGTTCCTTTAGAAGACGCCCCCTATGCAAGAGGAAATATTAAAATGGAACTTGAGCTTTAAGAAAGTTAATTTCTGAAGATTAATTTCTGGTGATTTTTTTATACTTAATTCTTTTGGGAATGATTTCTTTACCCAGTCGTTTTCTTTTATTCTCCTCATAATCAGAAAATGAGCCTTCATAAAAGTAGACTTGAGAGTTTCCTTCAAAAGCTAAAATGTGAGTACAAATTCTATCTAAAAACCAGCGGTCGTGTGAAATAACAACAGCACAACCCGCAAAGTTTTCTAATCCCTCCTCCAAAGCTCTGAGGGTGTTGACATCCAAATCGTTTGTAGGCTCATCGAGCAACAATACATTGCCTTCCTCTTTAAGGGTCATGGCTAAATGAAGTCGGTTACGTTCTCCTCCCGAAAGAGTTGAGACCTTTTTATTTTGTTCACTACCACCAAAATTGAAGCGACTTAGATAAGCTCTAGAATTGACTTGTCTCCCTCCCATCATTATGAGTTCTTGACCATCACAGAAATTTTCCCAAATTGATTTTTCGCTGTCTATATTTCTGTGATTCTGATCAACATACGCAATTTTCACAGTGTTGCCAACATCAAATGTGCCTGAAATGGGTTCAAGTTCATTCAATAACAAGCGAAAAAGGGTGGTTTTCCCAGCCCCGTTTGGACCTATTATACCAACAATTCCAGCTTGCGGCAAACGAAAAGTAAGGTTTTCATAAAGCATTTTATCACCAAAAGCCATAGTGACACCATGAGCATCTATCACCTCACTTCCAAGGCGTGGGCCGTTGGGAACATATAATTCCAATTTCTCGTCAACTGCTTTTTGGTCTTGTTGCAAGAGTTTGTCATAGCTATTCAAACGTGCTTTTTGTTTGGCTTGTCTCCCTTTTGGAGCCATACGCACCCACTCCAACTCTCGTTCTAACGTCTTTTGTCTTTTTGAAGCCTGTTTTTGCTCTTGAGCAAGACGTTTGGCTTTTTGATCTAACCAAGAAGAATAATTTCCTTTCCATGGTATGCCTTCTCCTCGATCTAATTCTAATATCCAGCCTGCCACGTTATCTAAAAAATAGCGATCGTGTGTCACCGCAATAACAGTTCCTTTATACTGACCTAAATGTTGCTCCAGCCAATGCACTGATTCAGCGTCTAAATGATTCGTTGGTTCATCTAGGAGTAAAATATCAGGTTGTTGTAACAAAAGCCTGCACAGTGCCACTCTTCTTTTTTCACCTCCTGATAGGGAACCAATGTTTTGATCAGCTGGAGGAGTTCTTAGAGCGTCCATGGCCAATTCAAGTTGGTTGTCTAGCTCCCATGCATTGGAAGCATCAATTGCATCTTGAAGACTCGCTTGCCGCTGCATTAACTTTTCCATTTTATCTGAATCTTCATACACCTCAGGCAACGCAAATTGCTCATTAATATTATTGTATTCTTCTAAAATAGCTGTAGTTTGAACGACCCCCTCTTTGACAATTTCCAAAACGGTCTTGGAAAAATCCATTTCAGGTTCTTGTGCTAAATATCCTATTTTGTATTCGTGTGAAAACACCACATCGCCTTGATAACTTTTTTCTAAACCTGCTATAATTTTTAACAGCGTTGATTTTCCAGAACCGTTCAGTCCTAAAATTCCAATTTTAGCACCATAAAAAAAACTAAGCGAAATATTTTTAATTACTGGTTTTGGAGCCCCTTGATAGGTTTTAGAAACTCCTGACATGGAAAAAATAATTTTTTTGTCTTCAGCCATGGATTAAAGTCTACCTCTAAGCGCATTAAAAGCCCAGGCTAAAATGCAAAAACCTAACCCTACAAGACCTAAAATATATTTCCACTCTTTGAATCGAAAAGAGCCTAAATAAATTATCATCAGTCCAACAAGGAGCATGAGCAATGCACTAAATCCTAAAATTTTATTTTTGTTTAATGCCATAATTTCTTGATTCAAATAAAACAAATATCTAATATTTATTTTAATCTGCACGTATAGAAATAAGTACTTTAGCAAAACAAACCATAATGATGGAAATAGAACAACGAAAAAATGAAGATTTTTTAAAACTGGCCTTGTCCAATATCCAACATTTAGAAAGAAATGCAAAATTAGGAGGTGGTAAAGCACGGTTAGAAAAAATCAGAAAAGAAGGGAAACTAACAGCTCGTGAGCGGGTCAATTATCTTCTTGATGAGCAAAGCGAACAGTTTGAAATTGGGCTACTTGCAGGAACAGATTGTTATCAACATTATGGAGGTTGTCCTGCGGGCGGAGTAGTGGTTGTAGTTGGCCAAATAGAGGGTCAATGGTGTGTGGTGGTGGCCAATGATGCAAGCGTTAAAGCGGGAGCTTGGTTCCCGATTACGACCAAAAAAAATCTAAGAGCTCAAGAAATTGCTCTTGAAAATAGAATTCCCATTATCTATTTGGTTGACAGTGCAGGGATCTTTTTACCACTTCAAAATGAACTTTTTGCTGACAAAGACTTTTTTGGTCGAATTTTTAGAAATAATGCTCAAATGAGTGCTGCAGGTATTGTTCAAATTGCTGCCGTTATGGGGAGTTGTGTTGCGGGTGGTGCTTATCTCCCTGTGATGTCTGATGAAGTAATTATGGTCGATAAATCTAGTAGTATCTTTTTGGCAGGAAGTTATTTAGTCAAAGCGGCAATAGGAGAAAATATTGATAATGAAATTCTAGGGGGTGCCACAACACACACAGAGATTAGCGGAGTTGGAGACTATAAAGCGAAAAATGACAAAGACGCACTAGATCGCATCAAAAAACTTATCAATAACCTAGGCCCTCTATCTAAAGCAGGGTTTAATCGTGTAAAAGCAATTGATCCAAAAAAATCTATCCAAAATATAAGTGGAGTTTTACCCAAAGAAAGAAATGAACCCTATGATACAAATGAATTATTAGCTCACTTACTTGACGCTGATACACTGGAACAATATAAACCAGATTATGGAAAAACTATTCTCACAGCTTATGCCCGAATAGACGGATGGTCTGTCGGCATTGTAGCTAATCAAAGAAAAATTATTAAAAATAAAAAAGGGGAAATTCAATTTGGTGGCGTCATTTATAGTGATAGTGCCGATAAAGCTACTCGTTTCATTGCCAATTGTAATCAACGAAAAATCCCTTTAGTCTTTTTACAAGACGTGACCGGCTTTATGGTTGGCAGTGATGCTGAACATGGTGGTATAATAAAAGATGGTGCTAAAATGGTCAATGCGGTTTCTAACTCAATAGTGCCAAAATTTACAATCGTCGTAGGGAATTCTTATGGGGCGGGAAATTATGCTATGTGTGGAAAGGCATTTGATCCTCGTTTTATTGTGTCATGGCCTACAGCTAAAATTGCTGTTATGGGTGGTGAGCAGGCAGGTAATGTGCTTTTACAGATTCAAAAATCTGCTGCCAAAAAAAAGGGAGAGAAAGTAGAGACCAAAAAAGAAGAACAACTCCTTAATGAAATCAAAGAGAAATATGACGCTCAAACCACGCCTACCTATGCAGCGGCCAGAATGTGGATTGACGCTGTGATTGATCCAACAAATACAAGAAAATGGATTAGTATGGGTCTTGCCTTAGCAGACCATGCTCCTATTGAAAAGAAATTTTCGATGGGAATATTACAAGTCTAATCGCTCAACATAAGGAATCTTAAGCGTCTTTTTACGCTTAATTTTACCACTGAAAGTGCGATGAAACCTTTCATATAATACAATTGCCTTGGGTTGTTCTAATTTTTTTATTTTAGGGTGTTTCTTGACTACTTCCACCAACTTTTTTATTTCGAAATCTTGATTTTTTTCTAGGGCTAAGACCAATTCTTCTCCTAACACATCGTTAGGAAGTGCTCCAATAAAAAAGTGAGGTGGAAAATCAGCAGAAAGCTTCATTTCAATTTGTTCCGGTTGAATCTTCACGCCTCCAGAATTAATCACATTGTCAATACGCCCAAGTAAACGAAATTTTGATTTATTTAAAATCTCCACATTATCATTTGTAATTAAATTTTCAATTGAAAGATGGGGAGCGTTTATGACCATACAACCTCTATTGTCTTGAGATATAGAAAAATTAGGTAGTAGGGTGAATTCGGCTATAGGATCGTCAATTTTTCTGAAAGCGATGTGTGAAAGAGTTTCAGTCATACCATAAGTTTCAAAAACTTTTCCTTTAACCTCTAGAAGAGCTTCTCTCAAGGGTTTAGAAATGGCACCCCCACCAACAATGAGCGTATTAATTTGATTTAGGCGTGAAATGGAATTCCATGCTTGCATTGGCGTCATAGCAGCAAATTGATATTTCTTTTTTAGGTTGCTCATTGGTCTGCTTGTGGGCGATACCATGTCTAGTGAAAATCCTAAAAACATCGCTCTAATTAGCATCATTTTTCCAGCAATAAAATTAGCTGGTAAACAGTGAAGTGCTCGGTCTCCAACACCCACTTTAAAAAAATCTCCTGTTAATAACGCAGAATTGATTAACGCTTGTTTTTCAAATTTCATTCTTTTTGGTTGTGATGTAGTCCCAGAAGTTTCAATCCAAATTGTTGAGGATGGGTTAAGCCAATCCATTAAAAAATCTCCCATGAATTGCTCATATTGATCGCCTTCTTTAATGAAACTTAATGCGACCATCTTCAAATCATCTCGAGTGTAGTGAAATCCATTGAGTTGAAATCTGTTGTGTATTTTTGTATAGTCTGGTGGTATCATTTATATCGCTTTAGTTATGGTGTCAAACCAATTTTTCCATTTATATTTTTTTGCCAGTAGGATAAGAAAAAAAGGGTATAAAATTAAGCCTGATAAAATCATTTCTGTAGATAATTTTGGTTCTGAAATATCAATCCATAGGGAGTCTGTTTGGAATGCAGTCCAATTTGAGGTGACCAACAATGCGGCAAATAAATTATTGGCGGCATGAAAACCCAATGCCAATTCGATTCCCTCATCCATTAATGTAATTATGCCTAAAAAAAGACCTGTGCCAATGTAGTACCAGAGAATATTGACTCCCAGTTTTTCAACTTCGGGATTATAAAAATGAAGACTCCCAAAAATGATAGAGGTTAAAAGCAATGGCATCCAGCGATTGTGAGTAATTGTAGCAAATCCCTGAAACAAATAGCCTCTGAAAATAAATTCTTCTACACTAGTTTGTATTGGAATAAATAGTATCCCAATTACTGCCAATAAAAGAAATGACTTTAAATTAAAATTCCATTGATACTCTTCGGGAAATAAATAAACATCAGCCAAAACAACACTCACTGTAAAACCACCCCAAACAAAAAAAGAAAATAAAATTCGATTCCAATCTAATTGGTTGCGTGCAGTGGCAATAGACACCAATGTTCTGTCATGTAACTTGGACACCACTAGCCAGAGGCCAAAAAAACCAATCACGAAGGGAAGCAATAGTAAAAATAACTGCAGGTTTTTGTCTATAGAACGTATCAGTTCAATAGGGTTAATTTGTTCAACTAAATTTGTCTTATTTTGAATGATGACAATGCTTAGTGGAATTTGTCCCAGTATGCTAAATAAAATTACAATCAATGAACCTAAGAGATACATCCAAAAGGGATTATTGAAACGTTTTATTTGTTCTAAAAACATTCTTTAAAAATTAAATTGCCACGGCTTATTCTCATCTATAGAAAGATACCCATCAGAAACATTGAGAGGCAAATCAATATTATTGGTAAATAATGAGCCTGTCCCAAGTCCTTGATGCCCCTTTGCCTTCAAACTATAGGTCCATTGTGCAATGGCATTCAACCCTATATTGCTTTCAAGAGCACTGGTAATCCACCACCCTATCTTTCTTTCGTTGGCCATAGAAATCCATTTTTCTGCGACTTTAAATCCACCTATTAAACTGGGTTTCAAAATAATAAATTGTGGTTTAATTTGATCCAACATTGCTTCTCTTTTTTGGTGACCGAAAACCCCAATTAGTTCTTCATCCAGTGCAATATCAATTGGAGATTGTTCACACAAAGAGGCCATCTCATCCCATTGAGAAGGTGCAATAGGTTGCTCTATAGAATGAATATTAAAGGCACTTAATTCTTGAAGTTTATCCAAGGCATTAACATTTGAAAATGCACCATTGGCGTCTACTCTAATTGTCAAGTTTTGTTCTGAAAAATCTTTGCGTATATATCTTAAAATATTGAGTTCTTCTTCAAAATTAAGCGCTCCTATTTTAAGTTTCACGCATCTAAAACCCTTATCTAATAATTCTTTTATTTGATTTTTCATGAATTCTCTACTTCCCATCCACACTAACCCATTGATAGGTATACTTGCTTTTCCTTGAGAAAAAGCAGAGGGATATAATTCCCACCATTGGGGGGCTTTTAAACTGAGAAGTGCTGTTTCAAAACCCATCTGTATGGAAGGCCATGCATTTAAATTTGATAGTCTCTGATGAAAAGAAAAGTCTTGTGCAAATTGACGAAGCTGTTTTTCAAAATGAGGTTTTGCATCAACACTTAAGCCTGCGATTAGGCTACTTTCTCCAATGCCAACTTTTTGATTTTCAATTATGCGAATAAACCAACTTTCTTTTTGAGTCAAAACGCCACGAGATGTTCCGCTAGGTCTTTTAAATTGAAGGGTGTGTTTTTTGATCTCAACCCGCATTAGCTCATATAAAAAGTGAGAAAAGAAAGAGCTGAAAATGCAAAAGCTGAAAGAGCTAATGTTTTCAATTCAGGATCGAGAAGTTTTGGATTGTCATTTTTATAGACTCTGAAAAAATGGACTAATAGGGGAATTACTGCTGTTATTGGAAGCCAAAAATAGGGTCCTGATAAATTCATAAAAACAACTAAAATCAAAGCAATAGCCAACCCTAAAAGAGAATAATGATAGATTTTAGCTAGCTTATTTCCTAGCAAAACTGCTAGTGTGTTTTTTCCAACTGCGGCATCATTTTCACGATCACGCATATTGTTTAGATTAAGTACTCCAACTGCTAATAAGCCAACGATTAAAGATAATTGAAGTGAAGTTTTAGATATATTTTGTAATTGGACAAAAGAAGAACCGATAACCGCCAAAAGACCAAAAAAAAGAAACACAAAAAGATCACCTAGTCCAACATATCCATAGGCATTTTTTCCAACGGTATAAGAGATTGCTGCCCAAACACATAAAAAACTCAGTACTATGAAAAGTATAAAATAGAACAGAGAGTTTGTGCCAAAAGCCAATACAATGGTTGTGGATGAAAAACACAGTGCTATTATTGCTGTTATAACTATGCCTTGTTTTAATTCTATTGCTGAAAGCATACCAGATTGAAGTGTTCTCTTAGGCCCGACTCTATTTCTATTGTCTGTACCCTTGATGCCATCTCCGTAGTCATTAGCAAAATTGGAGATGATCTGAAATAATATGGCCGTACAAAGCATTAATAAAAATAGTAGCCATGAAAAATTTGGGTGCTTGAGACTATATCCATTTCCCAATAAAATTCCTGAAACAGAAAGTGGTAGAGTTCTAAGTCGAGCAGCTCGAATCCAAACTCGTGCTTTGTTGAACATGCTTATGGAAACTTTGGATATTTTTTAAAATTTGGAGGCCTTTTCTCTAAAAAAGCTTGCTTGCCTTCTTGAGCTTCTTCCATAAGATAATACATCAAAGTAGCATCACCTGCTAATTGCATCAAACCATGTTGTCCATCTAATTCGGCATTTAAAGAACGTTTAATCATTCGCAATGCTAATGGACTTCTTTGTTGCATCATTTGGCACCATTCCATCACAGTATCTTCTAACTTACTAAGTGGGACAACTTTATTGACTAACCCCATTTCAAGTGCTTCTTGGGCCGAATATTGCTGACATAAGAACCATATTTCCCTCGCCTTTTTTTGACCCACATGACGCGCTAAATAGGATGATCCAAAGCCCCCATCAAAACTACCTACTTTAGGGCCTGTTTGACCAAAAATGGCGTTTTCACTTGCTATGGTCAAATCACAAACTACATGCAATACGTGTCCACCTCCAATGGCATACCCATTGACCATCGCAATGACAGGTTTAGGTAACTCACGAATCCGCTTATGTAAATCGAGTACATTCAATCGGGGCACACCGTCTTCTCCTACATAACCTCCCACTCCTTTCACATTTTGATCTCCACCACTACAGAAAGCTTTTTCTCCAATACCCGTAAAAACAACAACGTCTATATCATTCCGTTCACGACATACTTCCATGGCTTCTAGCATCTCAATATTAGTCTCAGGACGAAATGCATTGTAAACTTCTGGTCTATTGATTGTAATCTTAGCAACACCCTCACAAAATTCAAAAAGGATGTCATTAAAAGTTGAAATTGATTCCCAGTTTCTCATGCATTTATTTTTGTAAAAATACTCATTTATTCATGAGTTAAAAGCACTTTTTAAGATTCACTGCAGTACAAATACAATTAATATTTTTCTTTACATAATGCCCTCAAATAGGCTCTCTAAAAACGTAAGTTTATTCTGTATAATTTTTATGCAGCTAATTCTATAAACCACCAATTAAGAAAAAGCATGTTTTGGTGTGTAACTAATTAGTATAAGTGCTCTACTTATGAAAAAAAATAACATTAATCTGGCTTGTCAGTTACTTTTTTCAAGAATAAACTTTTTTCATGGCTATGAAGTAATCCAGTAAAATGCGGTCATTTATTTTACGGGGAGTTTGTACCTCTAAAATTTTTGGCTGTGAACTATTTTGTAAGAAACGTTTAAATTTTCTTTTTAAACTCCACATAGAAGAGGCTTTGGTATATTTAAAACCAAATGCTTTTGCAATATTTTTAGCTTCCCTTTGATGAATGGTTTCAAAATAGCGATCGTAGTTTGGACTGTCTTTTTCTCCGGGTAGAATTCTAAAAATTCCACCTCCCTGGTTGTTGATTAAAAGAATTCTGAAGGAGGATGGAATATAATCGTTCCATAAACCATTAACATCATAAAAAAAGCTTAAATCACCTGTAATCAAAAGAGTGGGCATGGTCGTGATTTGTGCTGCTCCTATGGCAGTGGCAGTACTGCCGTCAATTCCACTCGTACCTCTGTTACAAAAAAAATGAATTTTTGGAGACCAATCCATTAGTTGGCTATAACGAATGGCAGAACTATTAGTAATTTGTATTTGATATGTTCCTTCAATTGTTTGAGCAATAAAATCAAAAACTTTTAGATCACTAAAAGATATATTGTCTAAATAGCTTCTCCCTCGACTTTTAAATTGAGAATAAATTTCATTTACCTCAGCGTGAAAATCACTAGGTTGATGAGATGCATTTTTATACAGTTCTAAAATAAATGCATCGGGGTGCATTTTAACATGTTCTTTCAAACAGTAGAAAGTATTATAAGCCTTTTTATTATCAATATGCCAATGGCTTTCAGGTGAATAGGTACGTAAAAATTGCTTGACTTTTTTGGATACAATCATACCCCCAAAGGTTATTATAAGATCTGGTTTTACTTTATCAGCTAATTCAAACTGCATCAATTCAAGGGGAGCCATAAGAGTATCTATAGAATGTATAGCTTTGGGATGACTGTTGTTGGAAGTGGTTTCGGTTAAAACAACTACAGAAGGATCTTCACAAATCAGTTTTAAACCTTCGTCACTAATTGCATCTGGTGCCAATACCCCCATAATTATCCATTTTCTTGGCTCCTTATGCCATATTTTTTTTATTTCTTGTAGTTTTTTTGATTCATCTTCTAATTGGATTTTTTGGGGTGGCACCTCTATTGATAACCCTTTTTTAGTCATCTCATAGAGAGGCTCCTCCATTGGTATGTTCAAATGAACTGGGCCTTTCATTTGTGTGGCTGTTCTCAAAACTCGAATTATTTCCTCGAGGTTATATGATTCCGTAGCAGTCTGTATTTCCTGAATTTTACTTTTTGAAGCGTTTTGAGGTATTATGTTTTGCATTGGGTTTTGCAATATTGTTGGTGTTGCATGAATCACATCAGGTTTTAGGTTGGCTGCCGCTACAAGATGCGGCTCAAAAACACCATTTTGTCGTATTGTTTGTCCATCACCAATATCAATTCGATGGGGCATTCGATCCGCTGAAAGAGCTACTATAGGAATATCACTATAAAAGGCTTCTGCAATCGCAGGATAAAAATTTAGTAAGGCCGAGCCTGAAGTGCAAACAATTGCTACAGGCTTTTTGAGTTGTTGTGCCATCCCCAAAGCAAAAAAAGCAGCAGCTCTTTCATCAATAATACTATAACATTCAAAATAAGGGTTTGCCAAAAAACCATTGGTTAAAGGAGCATTTCTAGAACCCGCACATATAACTACATGCTGTACTTCAAAATGAGCACATAATCTTACCACAAGTTGCGCTATGGGAATGCTAGGATATTTTAAGGGGAACGTCACTAAATTATTTTTCCTTTTCTGCCTTGCAAAGCTACAAAGTCTTCAGCAACAATTCACAAAGCAGCTAAAAGTGTTTCTGCTTTACGTTGTGTTTCTTCCCATTCCATCATTGGCTCACTTTCTTCTGTAATACCTGCCCCTACAAAAAAAGAGAGTTGCTGATTGGAATATTCGGCACACCTTAAATTAACAAATAATTCTGTGCTATTTGGTGAAAAGGGCCCCAGATAACCCGTGTAGAATTGTCTATCATAACCTTCTTCACTATTGATAAATTGAAGCGCCTCTCTTTTTGGAATCCCTCCTACTGCAGGGGTAGGATGCAAAGCATCAATCAATTCTCTCACTTTGAGGTTTTTTTGATCTGCTTTGATGTGAGAGCATAAATGCACTACATTTCCTGCTTTTTTTGGGCTGGACTCTGAAATGTTTAGTTCTGTTTTCGAAAAAAATGAAAGTAAATCTTTTTGAATTTGCTCTGTCACTAGAGCTTGCTCTTTTCTTTCTTTGGGTGTCCAAAAGTATCTATTCTCTTTGTTAACAACTTGGGTTGCGGCTAAAGCCATAGTTTGGAACTCCTCCCCCTTTTGAAAAAAAAGAATTTCAGGCGAAGCCCCAAACCATACACCTACTTTTGGGTGGTGCCAAAAATAGACCATCGCATTTGCATATAAATGCAGTAGATTAAATAAAATTTGATCTAAAGAATTTGAGGTAGGCATGGTTATTTTTCTTGAAACAACAATTTTTTGTGCCTTCTTATCACTTACATATGTTTTGGTGAGATCAACTAAATCAAGAAATTTTTTTTTGGCTTGCTCTCCTTGTTCAAACTTCTTTGTGTTAGGGTCTATTCTTGCTTTTGGGCTTGGGTATGTTTTATTTTTCAGTGAGGGGATAAAGGGTAGTTGGTTTCTCTTTTTAAAAGGAGCAAATACAAATCCATTTTCACTAAAATCAGACGTGTGATGCAGCTCCTGATTGTCTTGATAAAAAAGCCTGACGTCTTTCTTGTTAGGCAACCGAAAAAAGACGAAAGGTTTTTTTTCGTTCCATAAAGCTTTGAAAGCACCAGCTAAAGAGTCCAAAAAAATTATTTTGTTTTGGTTTTCGAAATAGTAGTCAGTTTACTCAAGGAAACAAGCTGATCCTCATCATCTGTAATTCGTATTTCCCAAAGTTGAATGGTATTTCCCCAATGAATGGGACGTGCAACAGCAGTTACGTATCCTGTGGATACACTTCTTAGGTGATTTGCAGAAATTTCAATACCTCTAACCTTTTGATCAGCATTTCTTGATAACAGAAACACAGCGGCACTGCCAACACTTTCAGCAAGGGCAACCGAAGCCCCCCCATGGAGCAAACCATCAGGCTGGTGTACTTTTGAATTTACAGGCATTTTTGCTGATAAAAAATCTTTCCCAATATCAACAAATTCGATCTCCAATGTTTCCATTAGGGTATTTTTACAAATTGAATTGGCCAAATGAAGTAGTTTTTTCTTATCCATTAGTAAAAAATAAAACCTTTTATGAAATCACAAAAGGTTTTTGAATTATTGGTGAGGGTTTGATTACTTAACCTCTTCAAAATCAACATCTTGAACATCATCTCCTGCATCTGCTTTAGGCGTACCCTTTTTGTCATCATCTGGAGCAGGGTTAGCTCCTCCCGATTCTGCTTGGGCTTTATACATTTCTTCTGAAGCGTTTTTCCAAGCCTCATTGATTTTCTCTAATGCAGTATCTATTTGTGCGAGATCTTTCGTTTCATGTGCTTTTTTAAGTTCTTCTAATGCGTTTTCAACAGGTTTCTTTTTGTCTTCAGAAAGCTTATCGCCAAATTCTTTTAATTGTTTTTCCGTTTGGAAAATCATCTGGTCGGCGCTATTTACTTTATCTGCCTCCTCTTTAGACTTTTTATCAGCGTCAGCATTTGCCTCTGCTTCTTTTTTCATTTTTTCAATTTCCTCTTCAGTCAAACCTGAAGAAGCTTCAATCCTTATGTCTTGAGATTTATTTGTGGCTTTGTCTAAAGCACTCACTTTAATGATCCCATTGGCATCAATATCAAAAGTAACTTCAATTTGAGGTGTTCCCCTTTGCGCTGGTGGAATACCATCTAAATGAAAACGCCCTATGGTTTTATTGTCAGAAGCCATAGATCGTTCACCTTGTAAAACATGAATTTCTACTGAGGGTTGATTATCTGCTGCTGTTGAAAATATTTGTGATTTTTTACTAGGTATGGTGGTGTTTGACTCAATTAATTTTGTCATGACTCCACCCATAGTTTCAATCCCTAGAGACAGTGGGGTGACATCTAGAAGCAAAACATCTTTCACATCACCTGTGAGCACACCCCCTTGAATGGCTGCTCCGATAGCTACCACTTCATCTGGATTGACACCTTTTGAAGGTTTCTTGCCAAAGAAGCTTTGTACTTCTGTTTGTATAATCGGAATTCGAGTGGAGCCTCCAACCAAAATGACTTCATCTACTTCTGAAGTTGAAAGTCCAGCATCATCTAATGCTTGTTTGACTGGACTCATAGATCGTTTTACAAGTTCGTCTGCTAGTTTTTCAAAATTAGCTCGTGTAAGTGTGGTTACCAGGTGCTTAGGTCCACTATCTGTTGCTGTAACGTATGGCAAGTTTATCTCAGTCTGAGTTGAAGACGATAATTCAATTTTTGCCTTTTCTGCAGCTTCTTTTAGTCGTTGTAAAGCCATTGGATCTTTACGTAGGTCAATACTTTCGTCTTTGATAAATTTTTCAGCCAGAAAATCAATAATTACTTGATCAAAATCGTCTCCACCAAGGTGTGTATCACCATTGGTTGATAGAACCTCAAAAACACCATCTCCCAGTTCTAAAATTGAAATATCAAAAGTTCCTCCACCTAAATCATAAACTGCAATTTTCTTATCTGCACCTCCTTTGTCTAGGCCATAGGCTAAAGCAGCAGCTGTAGGTTCGTTTATAATACGTTGCACTTTCAATCCAGCAATTTCTCCTGCTTCTTTTGTTGCTTGACGTTGAGAATCATTAAAATAAGCAGGAACAGTGATAACTGCTTCGGTTACATCTTGGCCTAAGTAGTCTTCGGCTGTTTTTTTCATTTTTTGCAGGGTCATAGCAGACAGTTCTTGGGGTGTATATAACCTTCCGTCAATATCTACTCTGGGCGTATCGTTATCTCCTTTAACCACTTTATAAGCTACGTTTTTTGTCTCTTTTTGAGATTCAGAAAACTTATTTCCCATAAAACGTTTAATTGAGGCAATTGTTTTTGTGGGATTTGTAACAGCCTGACGTTTGGCAGGATCACCTACTTTAATTTCGCCCCCTTCGACAAATGCTATCACTGAGGGAGTAGTTCTTTTTCCTTCTGAATTTGGAATAACCACAGGTTCATTTCCTTCCATTACAGAAACGCAAGAATTGGTTGTCCCTAAATCAATACCTATAATTTTGCTCATGATTTTTTAATTTCTTTTTTAATGTCAAGCATCATGCCACCTGTGGGGAAACTGACAGCTTGACAGATTGAGAATAAAAATTATTTTGATACCCTTCTTACACTTTTTTACCATATTACAGAAGCCACAACGCTGAAACCTTTTATTTTTGAAGAAAACAAAAATGGACAAGTCAAAAAAATATACTCGTATCACCACCAAGACCCTTTCAGAAATGAAGGAAAATGAAGAAAAAATAGCCATGCTCACCGCTTATGACTATACACTTGCAGGTATTGTTGATGGTGCTGGTGTCGATATTATTCTTGTCGGAGACTCGGCCTCAAATGTTATGGCGGGGGGTGATAATTAACGAACCCCCACATTAAATTAAAAGGTTTTTTATTCAAGAGGTGGTTTTTGTGGCGGAAAAAAAAAAAGGGTTTTG
>OZSS01000290.1_pt1 | contig 23626 bp, 26 predicted proteins | sample 1779911 | NCBI WGS metagenome assembly OZSS01 (sample SAMEA2603589, study PRJEB24840) | metagenome | biome: Water; feature: Photic zone; material: Seawater sample | place: Mediterranean Sea | collected 2013-11-12 | depth 10 m
ATTTACACGGCATCAGATTTCCTTTCGGTTGGATTTTCTAATCCGAAAACTATCACTCTTCGCAGTATGTCCCCCACCCTGTCATTCTGCGCGGAGCTGAAGGCGAAGTCGCAGAATCCATAATCAAATTGTGAATCTCTCAAACAACCTGTTATTCAAATGGATATGTTTTTTCGGTATTGGAGCAAACCGGCCATAAATTTAGGAGAAATGGTCTTCATTCGATCCTCATCGATACGTCCCGCTCGAGCTAGGTAGCTTTCAGCGAATTCCCAGGGCGGCAAATTCATGTGCTCTCCAAAATTTTCATACCACTTGGCACTTTGAAGGGAAGCATCCACAAGTTTACTTAAGACCGGTTTTCTTTCCTTTTCAAACGTTTTTAACGCATATTGCAGATCGGTTCTGTGAATTCGAATGGCTTTTGACAAGGCCAGGGAGTCCTCGAGCGCGAGACGGGTGCCGGAACCGATGGAGAAATGGGCGGTGTGAAGTGCATCTCCAATCAGAACCATATTTTCATGAAACCAGTTTTCGCATTGAATGACGGGGAACTGTCTCCAAGTGGAACGGTTTTGAACCAATGGTTCACCCTCAAGCACATCTGCAAAAATGGTTTCACAAGCCTTGATGCGTTCTTGATCCGTTATTTTGGAAAACCCGGAACGTTCCCAGGTTTCAAGGTTGGTTTCGATGATAAAGGTGCTCATCTCCTTTGAATAACGGTAATGGTGAGCGTTGAAAGGGCCCCAAGGACTCTTCCGGAAACTCTGGGTCAGGGTGTCAAAAGGTTTATTCGTTCCATACCAGGCAAAGAAATTCGAAAGCAGTCGGGTTTCACTGTGGAATCCAGGTTGCTGCCTGACCATTGAATTCAGACCGTCTGCACCGACCACCAAATCATAATCATGGCAAAAGGATAGATCTTTTAGAGTTGTAAAAAATTTGGGGGTTATACCGACCGATGTCAGGCGTTCCGAAAGAATTTCCAGCAGTTGCAAACGCCCGATCGAGGCGAAGCCGATTCCATCCAGTATGATTTGTTCCCCAAGGAGGTCGAGTTTCAGGTCCACCCAATGCTCCATCTTGGTTATCAACCGTTGATAAGTTTCGGGGTCATCTATATTCAGAAAATCAAGGGCGCGGTCGCTGAACACCACCCCGAAGCCCCATGTGTTGCCTTGGGGATTTTGTTCGAAGATATCGACGGAATGGCCGGAATGATCCCGTTTCAGCAGGTAGCCCAGGTAAAGCCCGGCAGGACCACCACCGACGATGAGTATTTTCATAAAATTACCGAAATAGACCTAGAGAGGATAGATTTACAGACAAAGAGCAAGTAACGGTATTTCCATTTCTTCCCGGGTCAATCCTCCGTGATGACCAAGCATATTCTGCTCGAACCGGTTTTTTTCAAACCACCAGACGGATTGACCATAATAGGGGAGGATGACAAGGTTGCCGACCCGGGAACGTAGATTTTCTGAAACGGAATGACCGAAAAAACCGGCTTCCAGCAAGTCATGAACTTTATGGACTTCTGCCTTTTCTGCCAAAGGTTCCTGGAGCAAAGAAAGGGCGTCCTGTAGTTTGTCCTCTTTCAGATGAAGAAAAAAATCCCTGCAGCCTCCTGCAGGAACAAGCGGATGGCCTTTTTGGGATGAGTCCAGCATAGGAATAAGTTCCGGGAATTCCAGGTTCAGGTAGGTGGTGTTTTTTGGATCCGTAGGGGACATTCCGTGATCGGTGGTAAGCAATACCAGGGTTTTTCCCTTCTCTGAATCCATTCCTGAAATCAGTTCTTCTTCCAGGAGGTTAAGGCAGTTTCGGATTTCGGCATGGTAAAAATCAGATTCCGGGCCGTACTGGTGCCCGATGCTGTCGATTTTGTCGAAGTAAATGAAGTGATACGCTGGTCCTTCATTGGCTTTCAGGTCGCGTAACAAAGCCACGCATACTTCAGCAAGGCTGGTGAAAGGCAGTACCTGGGTTCCTTCAAATGCTGCCTCGGTGACCGGTGAAGGGGTGTAGTCCCTGCTCTGGTAGACAAAGGAGGTGATGTTTTCTGTTTTCAATTCCTTGTAAAGACTTCTGTGCGGAAACAGATCCTCAGGTTGAAGACCTGCATTCTGCAGGGTGTTGCGCTCTTCGGAACCGGCAAAATTGAAAAGCAGGGGAGAAATGATGGAGTCGAGTTTGGGGTCATACATGTACCATTCATAAATTCCGCTTTCTCCCACTGGGCATCCACTGTGTATGCTGACGACATGCGGGGCGGTGGTCGAAGGGAACTGGCTGGTGATTTTGGAAATCACTCCTTCCTTCTCTATACGCCTAAGCAGGGGGTGTGTTTCCAGATGCTGTTCCATGCTTTTCCAGCCAAATGCGTCGATGTAAAAAAGAACGATTTTGTCATATTGTTGCGGCAATCCCTTGAGGATCGATTCGGGCAGAGAACGGTTCGATTCCGCTCCAAGCAGTTTTTTAATGGTTTCCGGAATGTTGGAAAAACAAAAATCCCCGTAAAGGGGTTTGGTGAAATGACTTCCGAATTTTGATTTTTCAACCTTTTCCAGGGATTCAAGGTTTATCATTTTTGTTTTCCTCGAGTTTCTTAATCAGATTTCGTAAGGAAAGGATTTCAAGATTCGCCCTCTTTTTTTTCAAGCATTTCCTCGAACTTACGGGCGCGTATTTTTTTCACAATGAAATCGATGTTTTTGATCGTTTTTCTCAGTTCCTCATCTTTTTCCAGACTGCCTTTTGCTTCGGTCATGCTCTGGATGATGACCCCGATTACCAGGTTGAGGACCACCAATCCGCTGATGACGATGAAACTGACAAAATATATCACCGAAGTGATCGGCATTTTGGAGGGTTCGGTACAGAGTTCAGGATGATCCCCGTAACCGTATTCCGCACAGCTATACATCTGAATGTACATCAAGTCGGTCCAGTCCTCAAAGGTCGCAGCACGAAGCAGCGAGACCATGCTGATGGGAAGCTCTCCGAAATGAATCGGATCATTTTTGGAAAAGGCGGTGGTTCCAATCACCCCGTAAATGTAAATCAGAAGCATTAAAAGGACCCCGACAAAACCGATCGGTTTGGTGCTCTGAAGCAATGAGATGACGATGATTCTGAGTTGAGGGATCTGTCGGAAAATCCGGGTGAATCGCAGTAGACGAAGAACCCGCAATACAAAGGGATATGAACCGAAAGGCAGGAAAGATCCGATCACCAAAAGACTGTCGAATACATTCCATCCGTCGGATAGAAAAGTAAGGGGCTTATTCCACTTGGGCAGAAAACGGATCAGAATTTCGACCAGAAAAATGTATTTGATCGAGAGGTCCAGGATTTGGAATAGAATCGGGTTTCCTTCAACCAGTTCTTCATTGGTTTCCAGGCCGACGACGATGCCGGTCAGGATGATGACAATATTGATGAAGTTATTGAACCATCGGCTTTGCTCGATGTCTGAAAGTACCTGGAGCAGACCTTGTGACGGTTGGTTCTGCTCGATTCCGGGGGCCACGCCAAGATTTTCGAGCAATAGTTCATAAACGATTTTTTCTTCTTCGGTAAATTCATCATCAGAAAAAATAATTTCTTCGACCATGGTCCGGATGCTGATCTTCTGCTCTTCGTCGATTTGGTTGAGTTTTCTGAGATCACCACCGACTTTCTGGATTTGGCTCTCAAGGTCGAGATCTTTGAGGTTCTGGTAGGCCTCATTGTAATAGACTCTAATATCTGGACCCATGTACTTGATCCAGATCTCGGCAAATTCGTCGATGCTGGCAAAATCAGAGCTAGAAACATAGTTCAAAACATTCAGGTACTCGAATAATTCAACACTTGGCTCAATCTCATAGGTATTAACCTGGAGCAAACTTTTGGCGAGATCATAGAATTTCCTTTCCGAAGAAAGTACTTCATCATCCGCAAAAATGATTTCCTCAAACATTAGAAGAATTTCTTTTTTTGCTGCATCCTCCTCTCCCTGCAAGCGATCCAAGCATTCGCGAGTCAGTTTAACTTTTTGACCATCAGTCAGATTGATTAGTTGTTGATTTGCTTGCTTGGAATATTCCCCGTGGCGATCGCCAAGGTGCTTGGAGACAATCTTATCAATTCTTTTCTCTGATTCATGGTCAGACAATGAGATGACGTTCAACATCTTCAGACAGATGACGAGGTCTAAAGGATTCTTCAATCGATCGATCATGGGGGTGCAATGAAAAATGTTATTTTCGAAATCAGTTGAGATCAGAAAACATTATCTGTGAAATTATATCCAATCAAGAACAACTGATCTAAATCGCTGAGAATTATTTTATCTTCAATAAGTATAAGCATTTATAGACACTAGAGTCTTCACGGCAGATTGGAAGTGTCAGTGAATTTCGAAAGAGGTAGGTCGCATCAGCGGAGGTGATGGGGTCTGGGATTCTTAGATATGGGACTCGAGGTCTAATTCCAACATCAGTAAATTAGTTATTACTTTTAATAGTGTTTGAATTCAGAATATTCTCTCTGAGACTGTAGATCTCTGAGATATGTTCTGGGCCAATCTCACAGCACCCTCCTAGAATCGTAGCTCCCTTCGAAAGCCATTCTTTCGCAAACTCAGCATAAGTTTGAGGGTTGATTTCCTCTCTGGACTTCAATACGTCAACAGTGGCGTGACCCTGATAAGGTTCCACTGAAACAAAACCATTGGCATACGCTCCAAAAGTATCTGCGAGGAGAGCTAATTCACCCAGAGCCTGTGATGTTGCTTCAGGTGGTGAACAGTTGATCAACAGAGCACTTGCTCCCTCGGCAAGGACTGCTTTAGCAGCTTCATTGATCGGCTCACCAGATCGTAAATATGAACCATTTGTTTCATTGACGGTGAGGGAAGTCCAGACGGGTAGACCTGACTTCATAGCTACAGATGTACTAATACAAGCTTCTTCAATAGAAGCCATTGTCTCACATAAAAATAGGTCAACGTGTTTGTATTGTTGCTCTGCGATCTGCTGATATTCTTCTTGAGAAGACTGAGAAGTTAAGCGTTCTGACGGTCGATAACTACCTGGAAGAGGTGGGAGAGTACCAGCGATTAAGGGAGATTGCTTAATATCATCACAAGCTTGTCTTGCTGCGTTAATTGCAGCTTCTTGCAAGACTTTAAATTCATCTTGTCTGTTGTATTTAGCGAGCCGAGTGGGTGTGGCGGCATAGGAACTCAGTGTGATTACATCCGCACCGGCTTTGATGAAATCGCGATGAACATCTACCACCAAGTCAGGATGATCTCTCAAGACATCAGCAGACCAAAGTGGAGTAAGTTTGTGACGGGCTCTTTTCACGAGTTCTTGGCCCATCCCTCCATCAAGAATCTTAAACGAGTGGTTCAGCATGGTTTTGAATGAGTATACAAATGAATATTCATTGACCTATTGATCTGTGCAATCAGGGTTGATGATGCCCAGAGTTGTCTTGACCCTACAAAGTTGCTTACGAGAAAGGTTGGCATTTCTCAAAATTGCTCGTGTTAGGTCTGTATCAATCAGTTTGGCTCCAACAAGGTTGGCATTGCTCAGATCAGCCTCCGTGAGGTTTGAACCAACCAAGTTGGCAATGCTCAAATTGGCATTTTTTAGAATTGCACCTTGCATATGTGCTTTTTCCATTTTTGCTCCAATTAACTCTGCTCCAAGCAAATCGGAACCTGTTAGATTTGCCGAACTCAGATCTGCACCGGTTAGATTTGCGTTGCTTAATTTAGCTCCGCTGAAATCAGCACCAGTCAAATTGGCTCTTCTAAGATTAGCACCTACCAGATTCGCATTGCTCAAATTAGCACCACTTAGGTCGACTTTACGTAAGTCAGCCCCTACCAATGATGCCTCCTTCAAGGTGGCTTGGCGCAAACTAGATTCATTGAAATTTACTTTTCGTAAAATTGCTCCGCTGAGATTGGCCTGATCAAGGTCGATACCTTTGAGTTCAGCCTGACTGAGATCACATTTTTCACATTTGTTGAGCATCAAGAGCCACTCAAGATCCTTTTGCTCAAGAGCATAAACCTGAAAACTCAATAAAGAAGCGACTGAGGCAAAAATGATATGTCGTTTCATATGTATTTTAAGAGTTATGGTTTAAAGATGATCGCCAGGAAATCGATGAAGCTGAATCCGGCCAGTGCCCAATTTGAAAAGACACAATTCTAAATTTTGAGTCTAGTTAGTCAGAAAATTTAGATGACGATCAATTTGATAGCTGATGCGCGACACGCACTTCGGAGGCCAAACTAATAGAGGAAGACCGCTTTGGTTAAAGTTGGAGATCGAGATTAGAGAGCTTTGTGCAGTATGGCAGGGGGTTGGATTAACAACATTTCTATAACTTTTTTGCCTGGTCCCGTAGTTCAACTTTACGGATTTTGCCCGTAGCAGTCTTAGGCAGGTCACAAAAAATGAAGAACTTGGGGACTTTGAAACCAGCCAGAGCAGATCGGCAATGGAGGCGAAGTTCCTCTGAGGTGGGGTTTGTTCCTTGTTTCAATTCAATAAATGCACAGGGGACCTCCCCCCATTGTTCATCAGGTCGTGCGACTACGGCAGCAATACTGACATCCGAATGATTGTGGAGCACGGCTTCGACTTCAAGGCTGGAAATATTCTCACCTCCAGAAATGATAATATCCTTTGAGCGGTCGCGTATTTCAAAATCCCCGTTAGGATGGACTACAGCAATATCTCCAGTATGAAAACCACCACTACGAAATGCTGCTTCAGTCGCTTCTCGGTTACGATAATATCCTGCAAAAAGGGTGTTGCCAGATAAAACAATTTCACCATTAGTGATCCCATCCCAGGGTACATCTTTACCACTTTCATCCAACACTTGAATACGATTTGCTGTGGTGTGCCTTACTCCCTGCCGGGCGAGCAATTCAGCTTTCTCCTCCGTGTTCAGCTTTTTCTCAAGTTGACTCAACAAGCGTAGTGAAGTTGGTCCAAAGCTCTCTGTCAGCCCGTACAGGTGGATAAAGTCAAAGCCTAACTTCTCCATGTTTTCAATCAAACGACTAGTCGGCGATGCCCCACCTGTTGCGACGGTGACACGTCGGGTTGGTTGAAAATTCTCGATAGCCGGATGACCAAGCAACATGTAGAGGACAACTGGAGCACAGGAGAAATGGGTGATTTTCTGCTCATGTAAAGTTTGCAAAATTAAAGCGGGATCAACTCGATTCAGACAGACATGAGTCCCTCCTGCGGCAGTGATCGCCCAAGTATGACACCACCCGTTGCAGTGAAACATTGGTAGCGTCCAAAGATATTTTGTCAATTTTCCGAACCCCAGAGCTAAGACGTTTCCAAGGGAATTGAGGTAGGCTCCACGATGATGGAGAACCACTCCCTTGGGATCGTCTGTGGTTCCAGAGGTATAATTCAAAGCGATTGGAGCCCATTCATCTTTAATGGATCCACTGAGGTCTCCAAGTTGGATTTCAGTCCCGGTCAGAATATTAAAGCCATCTTCTGCATTTTCAGAAAATACCTGAATGGGAATTCCAATTTTCTCTGCAACATGCTTTGCAATCTCGGCGGATGTGGGATCGTAAAGTAGAAGTTTGCTCTCCGTATGCTTCAGAATCCAACCCACTGTTGCTGCATCCAAGCGGGTATTGATGGAGTTCAGGACAGCTCCAAGAGAGGGGACTGCATAATGCGCCGCCAGCATTTCGGGGCGGTTGGTGGCCATAACGGAGACTACATCACCTGATTCGATAGGTATTTCAGTGAGATAATTTCGAAGTCGACCGACAATGCTACCGAATTGACGATAATTCCAGGATTGCTCACGCCAAATGACAGCCTCAGAATCTGGCTGATCGCGGAGAACTCGGTCTAGAAAATCTAATGGTGTCAGTGGTCGAAAATTCTCAGGCCTTGCTGAAAGATGAGGGTCATTACGCATTTTCAAATCTCTATCAGATTGATACTTAAAAATTTCAGCGTGTTTAGCATTCTTTTCTCATTCTTCGAGAGTGTTCAACTTTACAAATCCATCTTAATTTTTATCCTGTAATTTTTGGATTGAATGGAAATAGACATTTGTTCCTGCTTTAAGAATTACCAATGGCGAAAAATTCTTTAGAAATTTCAATAAATTTGAAAAAACAATAGGTTATGTTCTTCTCTGAAACTCATTCGCTTTGTTTGAGTATGAGGACAACTATATCTTTGTAATAGTTCTGATTCGAGAGCAATCTCCCTAATTTCATTTAGCTTGGAGGTAATATTGTCTTCCATCAAATACAAAACTCCTTTCTGGAAAAGATAGTTTTCGTCCACAGAAACTTCACCCATTGCGTAATTCCATTCCCCCAAAAGAGCGAGTTGATGATTCCGATCTTCAAGACAATCAAGGAGATCCTCTAAAATTTCATTCATTTATCTATCTGATTGTCAGGTTACTTTTTTTCGTTCTTGGAAGAAAATTGAGTTCTTGTATCGCAGACGAGATCAACTCCAATCATGCTTCTTTCAGATTTTCCCTTCCAGTTATTTTTGTCTGCAAAAAATCGGGTCAATTTATTGGAGAAAATTATGATGTCTAGTTTGAAACAGATATTATGCTTTTTAATTTCAAACTAATGCTTTACTCGCCGTACCCACCTCATTAGATTTTAAGGTTTACGATGAAACACTGATGGTGCTGTGTCAGCTGAAACGTTTGACCTCATTCAATCCTTATTTTCCTCCTGGAAAATTTTTCGAGGAATCTTTCAGTTTAAGACGGTATATTTAAATCAGTCTAAAATACTGATAACAATTATTTTTTAAAAATATTCGCTGATAAAGGGCAGATGGGAATGATAAAGAAAGGGCAACGCTTACCAAGTACTGAAATCTTGTGGGTCACAGAATCAGATGTGGAGACAATAAATCTTAGTCACAAACTCTCAGGTCGAAGGGTTGCCATCTTTGGGATGCCAGGGGCTTTCACCGATACCTGCTCAGAGTTGCATGTCCCTAATATCCTTGGAAATAAAAATGATTTGTTGTCTACGGGTGTTGAGGAAATTTGTATTCTCACTGTGAATGATCTATTTGTCTTGAAGGAATGGGGCCGATCTAAGGGCCTTTTTGAGGCAGGGATATCTCTCATTGGGGATGCCGCCTCAGAATGTTCCAAAGAAATGGGCTTGAATTTCACAGTTCCAGCCATCGGCTTTTATGATCGATCCCTACGTTATGCAATGCTCACAGAGGATGGAATTGTAAAGCATTTTTTGATGGAGGAGACACAATCTGGGATCACTACTTCCGGGGCTGAGGCTCTGATTGAAGCAATCTCTAAATCACGAACCTGAATATTCTGGTTCATACAATTCAGAAAAATGACTGAAGTGGGTATTAGGTTCTTATGGGAAAATCTCTTAGGAGTGGTGTCTCGAAGAAAAATTTCAATGCTTTCTGACAGAGAAATAGAAAAAAAATCTACCTCCGGATCTTCTACTCTTAAACTTGTAGATAGTTAATTTCTTGATTTTATTCAATTTAAAAAATAGTTAAGAAGGAAAAATTGAGAGTCATTCATTGAAAATTCAGAAAAATAAAACTTCTGCAAAGAATGCCCTGGGTCAAATAATGAGGGGATCTCTTTCAATTTCAGATTATTGTCAGCCTTTCATCGAGAAATCCATAAATGATGATCTGAATGTTTGGACTCACATTGATGAAGGTGAAATTCAGCAACAAGTTGAGTACCTCTCTGCTAATCTGCAGTCAAAATTTGAAGAAAATCTGGCTGTTTCCAGGGCTAGTCATCAAAAGAAGTCTGATTCAGAAAGAATTGATCCATCTGCAAAATTGCTAGGGTTACCATTAGCGATCAAAGACATCATTGATATTGCTGGGATTGAAACTGGCTGTGGTTCGAAGATTTATCAGGGCCTTGAAGCCCCGCTGTATCATAAAAAAGCCATCGATGCTTCTGTCGTTTCACGTCTCAGAGCAGCAGGTGGAATTCTGATGGGCAAAACTGTCACAACTGAATTTGCTACTTTTCAGGCGGCTGACACAAAAAATCCTGCTGCACTGGGTCGAACTCCTGGAGGATCATCCAGTGGATCTGCGGCTGCTGTTGCTGCGGGAATGGCTCCTTTGGCTCTCGGTACTCAAACCGCTGGTTCTATTGTCAGGCCAGCCTCCTACTGCGGTGTTGTGGGGTTTAAACCAACCATTGGAACTCTAGATCTTTCGGGAGTGAAGGCTCTAGCCAGAAGTTTTGATACATTGGGGGTATTTGCTGGATGTGTGGAGGATGCAGCTTTCTTGATGGATAGCCTCACTGGTAATCATTGGTTGGTTCAGTGCAGAGAAGACAATCAACCAAGAAAAGTCGGCCTATGTCGTAGTCCGTATTGGTCAGCCGCCAGCGATGATCTATGTAAGGTGTGGGAGGATCTAGTTTACCTTCTTAAGTCAATGGATGGTGTAATTGTGGACGAGTTTCATCTGCCACCTGAATTCGGGGGTGCAGTGGAACTCCACAAAAGAGTCCTCGCTAGAGAAGCATTTGATGCCTTGCATTTTGAATGGAAGACCTACCGATCTTTAATCAGATCTAAGCTAGCTATAATTTTAGAAGAAGGAGAGGCATCCAAGACAGAGTGCTACTTAGCCGATATTCAGAAAATTGGATCATTGAGGAGGGAATTTGATCGCGCTCTATGTGACTTTGATGTTTTGATCACCCCAAGTTCCCCCGGAGTTCCTCCGCCGATCGAGGAAGGAACCGGAGATCCAATTTTCAATCGACTTTGGAGCATGTTAGGAGTCCCGGCTATGAACGTCCCAGGGCTACAGGGTGAAAAAGGATGGCCAATTGGGATTCAGGTGGTTTCTCGACAAGGAGAAGATGCAAAGGTAATTGCTGCATCTTTCTGGCTGGAAAACATCCTCAACGCTACTTAATTCCATATTGATGAAAACGGATGGTCCCTAAGCGATGATCTCAAAATTTATAGCAAAAATCAGAGTGATTTTGGTCGCAATTTAGTGGACTTTTAAATTTTCAGAAAATCATGATCTTAGCCTGGGTAAAAGTTGATCAGTTATCCACATTTTTTCCCCAGTAGAGTTTTCCGATTGCTGAAACATCAGCATTCACCCCAACTCCCCCGCTCTTCCCATCCGCCCCAAGGGATAGAATGACGTAGCGAGTTCCATCACTGGTATAATTGTATGGATTCCCCCAGCCATCGACTGGAATTTGCTGACTCCGAAAATAAGGTCCTTTCCAGTTCTCAAAATCGCTCCCAACAATGGGTCGCTGTAGTAGTGCACTCAAAGTTTGCTCGGTTGTAGGAAAACGGCTGTTATGCGCCTCATATAAACTTAAGGCGGTTTCCAAATCTCTAAGTTGAGTTTTGGTGATCTGTATGGACTCAAACTGTACCTCAGGGCTCTCCCCCTCCTCTTCAATCAAAGAAAACGCCTTTGAGGAACCTGTCAGATCAAAGACTGCTACATACTCAACTCCCTCAGAATCCTCTATTCCAACCGCTAAAGTCATCGAGTCTCTAATTTGTTTGATGAAGCTAAGATACGATTTCAGGTTTTCCCCGATAACAAGGAAGGTCAAATTTGCTTTGGTCGAGGTGGCAACTTTGGTGTTTTCGATCTCTCCCTTGTCAAAACGGTACCTTAGTGGCTGGTCAAATCTATTTTTGCTAATGAAACGCTTCCAATCCACGTAGATATCTCCATTGCTCCTGATAAACAGAACTGGTCTGCTGACAGAAGTGTCTGGCCCATCTTTGGCTGCCTTACTCACAGTAGAGATTTTTTCGTCCGTGAATGGGTCCATTCGGTCCACATGTTCCCAACCATTACTCTGATAATCGTTGACCTGAATGGTGTAGATTTGTCCGTAGATTTGAATCGGTAGAAAAATGAGGGCGAGAATCAGAGAGAATTTCATAGTTCAGTTCCTTTTTTTAACTTCTGTCTTTCAAATCATTAGTTGACGAAAGATAGACGTATTTAACTTAGTTTTGAAGACGAACTGGAGAAAAAGATTTTTAAAGAATGTAGAACTTGCGGGCGATCGATCCCAGTAACTGCAGCCAGTTGTGAAGACTGTGTTGTAATGACAATCGAAGAAGAGAGGCGGATTCTTCTGGAGAAAAAGCAATTACTTCTTGAAAAGAAGAGGTTGTTGGACTTGCAGGATAATATGGCGAAATGTAGGGATTGTCAGCATGCAATTCTACCAGCATCGAAGTCTTGCCCCACTTGTGGAGCTAGGTATCCAAACTTGAGTAGGAAGAAATATCTACGCTTTGAAATTCTGAAGAGCGTCTCAATTGTGTTGGTTGCGCTGATGATATTTACCGCAGCAGCCTTACTGAAGGAGTTAATTTGAAGAAGCTTTAGTGTAAACTTCTTTCAGGAATCAGACAACTTGTTACATCAATTGAGTTATTTGCTGCCGTTGTTGCCGAATTTTTGGTCAATTACTGTTGCTGTTGCCAAAAAACCTTAGAGAAACTTCGAATTTCTTAAAATAGTTTTAAGAAGATCCTAGAAATCACAACCTAGGTGATAGAGGCAATCTCCCCTCAAAACTCGCCCAGGGATTCTTTGGCAAACCACAACACCCCCTGCATCAAAATAAACGGTTTCTGGCTTTGAGCCTGGATTCTCTGGGGTATGTACATAACCAGCTATTTCGCCTTTTTTGACCTCACTTCCCAGTCTAGCTGTCGGTTCGAAGAGACCCTCCCCGTCCGCATAGCTAAAGAAGGAAAAATCTGGTGCGTGAAGCATTCGGGATTTTGTTTCAGCTGGCGCCACTCCGCTATTATGTAAGACCCCAATCTCAGCAAGAAATCGACGAGTTCCCTCTTCACAAATTTTTAAACATTCAGCCGTTACAGTCCCACTACCTCCCATTTCAGTGCCGAACATCAGAACGTTTTGGCGCCGGGCAGCATGGTTGCCGGATGTGCCTGCTGCATGTCCACCTGGAAAGAAAAAAGAATAGGGGGCTCCAAAGACTTTCATTAGCCTTTGAATTTCCTGCAATCGGTCTGCATCAGTCTCTAGAGCTCCAACCGCACTGGGAATGTAATGCAGCGAGGATCCACCGCTATGAAGATCCAAACCATAATCAGCCAGTGGCATCAAAACGGTCTCTACATAATGCGCAATCACAAGAGTAGGAGAACCCTCCGGATTCCCAGGATAAACCCGATTCAGATTCAGATCGTCAATTGGTGATGTTCGGAGTCCCGCCTTGGCTGCTGGAAAATTGAGCATTGGCAGGATGATCAACCTCCCTTTGATGTCTTGGGGTTCCAGTTCGTAAATCATTTTTGAAAGAATTACCTGTCCTTCGTATTCATCGCCATGGGTACCGGCGAGAAGAAGAGCGGTGGGCCCTTGTCCATTTCTGATACAAGCAACTGGAAACGGAATCCAGCCGTAGGCTGATCGATGGACTGAATGAGGAAGTCTGAGGTAACCGGTCTGCTTTCCTTCCTTTTCAAAATTTATGGTTGTCGTGATTGGGTTAGAGTTCATATTTCTTCTCAACTATTGTTTGATAGATTCTATGTAGAGTAACAAAAAAATAATCGGGTCAAATCAATTTTCTAAAGTGCATGGCTTATGGCTTTTCGTGCAGAATCACATTCATGAAATTCAACATGGGGTCAAATTGATAAATAATTTAATTGCCGTATCCTAACAGGTCTGTGAGTTTTCGTCAGACTTGAGGCCTTGGGTTTTCAAAATCGAAATTGATACTTTACTCGCTTTTGGCAGTCAACAATCTTTAATGGATATTGATCCTAGGGGGAGGATAGTATTGCAGAATTTCGCTCCCTCTAAATTTGCATTGGTCAAGTTAGCTCCAAATAAATCAGCTCTAAACAGCATAGCACCACTCAGATCTGCACCGCTCAAGTTTGATCTTCTTAGATTGGCATGGTGCAAAATAGCCCCATTCAGATTAACTTCCTGAAGATCTGCCTCATAAAAATTGGCTCCACTGAGGTCACACTTGGAACAAGTTTTTGAATCTCGGAGTTTTCCCAAATCTTCGGGCTTATAACCATGGAGATTTGCAGAAAGAAATAAAAACGGGATTGTCAAAAGAATTCTTTTTTTCATTGAAAAATCTTCAATTCTTTTTTGAATTTATAAAATAGGTTCATCAATTGATAATTTAAAATGAAATAAAGTTTTCTACCATTATCCGCCAATTTTCTTGAAAAAAATCTTTTTTAACTCTAAGAATTTTGCAACTTGCTCATAATTTTCACCATGAATTTCAATGAAATCATTTTTGTAAGAGCCACCAACACCAATTTTTTTCTTCAATTCTTTGGCAAGCCCCTTACACCACTCTTTATTGGTTGGCAGGCCTTTGATTTCAATCACAGTTCGACCTTTACCGGAAGTCAACCGCCGAAGTAGAAGCTGAAGAGAAGATTCATCAACCTCACAATCATCTTTAGAAATTTTAGATTGATCTTTTCTTAAATCGCCTAATTCGCTTGAATAAACTAGATCATCATTCACGATTTCTCTTCCCACTTTATGGCGAATTTCACCACATATATCATTAATTTGATATTTATCATTAATTTTAAGTTAATTTGATTAGTCTAGACAGATAGTATTCGTAGTACACTCAGTTTGCCCTTGATTATAAATTTTATGGTTTGAAATTATAAGGTGGCTAAATGAAGACTTTTAATGTTTTTATCACTGGTGCGACAAGTGGTATTGGCCTTGGCATAGCGCAAATTCTTGCTGCTGAAGGGCACCAAATTGCCTATAATGGCATAGCTTGTCTCGAAGAAACAATTGCAATTAGTGAGAAATTAACTGATTTGGGCGCCACTAGTGTTCATTATTTTGATGCCGATATGCGTGATGGAGAGGCTATCAGAAAAATGATTGCCATTGCCGAAAAGACAATGGGCCCAATAGATGTGTTGGTCAACAATGCAGGTATTCAACATGTAGCCCCGATTGAAAAATTTCCAGTTGCCAAATGGGACGATGTGATAGCCATTAATCTAACAGCACACTTCCATACCATTGCTTCCGTCATTGAGGGTATGCGTAGTCGGTGCTTTGGGCGCATCATCAATATTGCCTCTGTGCATGGTTTGGTTGCTTCTGCAAATAAATCTGCTTACGTCTCTGCAAAGCACGGTGTCGTGGGTCTGACGAAAACAGTTGCTCTTGAATGTGCTACTGATGAAATTACAGTGAACGCGATCTGCCCTGGATGGGTCAAAACCCCGCTGGTAGAATCCCAGATACACGTCCGATCGGAGATGAGTGGTAGAAGTTTTGAGGAGGAGGCAAGTTTACTAATTCAGGAACGTCAACCAAGTCAGGCTTTTGTGACTCCGGAACAAATTGGTAATTTATGTCTTTATTTGATGAGTGAGGCTGCTGCAAGTGTCACTGGTATGGCGATACCGATTGATGGAGCTTGGACAGCGCAATAAAATTTCGATCTTTGGCTTCGACTTAATGATGGATGCTGGCTCATCCTCAAGAGTCCACAAAGGAAACTAGCTGATTTGGAATGAGATTTTCGCTCATTGATGGCTTTGGGTAATTGAGCATTCCTTAGGGTGGGCAACTTCAGTTGTACACTAAGCTTGACGAGAATCGGCCATTTGCCAGTCAAAATTGATCACAATGGAAATTAGAATCTGCTTTTTGTAAATTATATCAGGTAAATAAAGATCTGATTTCCCGCAGAAACTGCTGCTGTTGAGACAGGCCCTGTGGAGCGTCAGTCTCCGATAGAGAAGGCTCGACAGGTTTCGGTTTAAAAAGTAGCGCCCAATCAATTAGTTTGGATTTGATTGATATCATGAATTTCATTTGTTTCCCTTGTTGGAAAATTGGGTTTGTGGACTCACATTACCTAAATACTGATCAACCGAACTTTAAATTTTACTGAGGCTTCCCAGAAATCAGAGGATGGCTAAGCAATGCACAGCTATGATTAAGAACCCAATTATATATTCGAAATTTATTTTGAAAGATTTTGACATGACTTTCTCCATTAAAGATTGTAAATGAACTCATGACCCAGACACATTGGTCAACGTTTCTTTAATACAGCTAGACTTTAATCTAAGGATGATTGATTGGGGAGGAAGTCGGGGGGCGAAACAGAAAAGATCGGCTGAAATCTTCGGCTAACAGCTTACAAACTCAAAGTGATTGTAAGAGCCAACAAAGATGGATAATTGACTTGATTGAAGATCAACTGATGCAGGATGCGAAATTCACAATGACTAAGTGGCAATGTTGGGAGGGTTTCTATGATATGAACTCAGCTTCATAATTTCTCACAACTGGCTCTCTCACCTTTAATATTTTTCAATCAATTTCTCGTTCAAAAAGCAGAGGCAGGCCTAATTGGGATTGGATATACTGACTGTTGGATCAAATATCCGAGCCAAGACAGACTGCAAGCCGGCAAAATCTGGTCTCTGTGCAATTTGTTGAAAACTGCCAATCTTTGTTTGATTGTTGATTTCTCGACCGACTTCGAAATTAAACACATAAGCTCCCTCAACCCCCATCCGAAGATCAGAGATGATTATCTGATCATCTGATCGCCAAACCTTGTATTGACCTTTAGTAAACCAGCGCAGACGCTCTACATTCGGGTGATTCTCGATGGGTAAAAGTAGATCTATGTTGCGAGGGAATCCACGAATCTGAATCTGGTTCACCTCATCAAAGATAGATGCCCAAATTTCGAAGTATTGATCACCCTCCACTGCGACGCCACGCCATAATAGTGTGTTCAGAGGGGCAGGTGTGGACTCATATACTTGAGCAGAAATCCCACGGTCAGCCAATGCCATTTGGACTCGATGATCAATTATCCACTTGGCTCCGGTACTCCATACGAGGTAGAGGGTGGAGAGTCCTAGCATGTAGGCATTGAGTCTCAAGGCTTGATTTCGGTCACGCATCAGAAATGTGCTAATTACGGCAAACAAAAGTGGGATGGTATAGAAGGGATCTACAATAAATAAAATTGAGTGTGCAAACGGGTGATCTGTCAGAGGCCAGAGGATCTGTGTGCCATAAACCGTGAATAAATCTACAAGGGAATGGGTGGCAAAAGATAGATATACTGCAAGGTACCAACGGATCCAGGAAGTGTCACGGCCGCTAGGCAATCGTGATAAAAGTACGACAAAAAGCGGGGCTACTAAAGCTTGCACTAAAAAGGAGTGAGAAAAACCGCGATGGTGGGTCATGTTCTCAATTGGCCCACCAAAATCAATCAGCACGTCGAGATCAGGCAGGGTTCCCAGTGACATGCCACAGAGTACGGCACGTTTGCCAAGGCGACGACCTAAGACAGCGTAACTGACTGCGCCACCTAAGACGGCTTGTGTCACTGAATCCAAAGCTTCTCCGGAGAGTCAAATAAGGAAATTTGGATTGACCGGTAGAAGGGGATTATCAATTAAGATGTGAAAAAGGGTGTTGTCGTTTATAAATTAGAAATTAGCCATCAAACTAGAGAACTTTTTCGCTTACTTGGTAAACGGAATTGACCAAATTTTAATTTCATCACATTGAATATTATTGTGTTTTCCAACCAACATTTTGCCACCTGTTTTAACCAACCTAGTTGACCAACTGCCCCATTTTACCTGCCTGAAAGTCTTTGAATGCTTCCATTAATTCTTGGCGTGTGTTCATTACGAAAGGCCCATAAGCCGCGACAGGCTCGCCAAGGGGTTCTCCACTTAGAATCATCACTTTAGATTCCTCAAGAAGTTGTAGATTAAAAGAATTTCCTGATTTGCTAAGAATGGCAAGATTCCCTTTTTCGATCTGCTGATCTGCGATAGATGACTTGCCCGAAAGTTGAAAAACTAGGGTGTTGCTCCCTACAGGTAGTGTTATTTCTAGATGGGAACTGGATGGACCGTTGAGTTCATACATGTTGATTGGGGAAAAAGTCTTCACTGGGGAAGTGACTGTGCCAAAGGTTCCCGCAATAACCTTGACGCTCATTCCAAGATCTCCATGATCAATTATTGGAAAATCACCTTTCTCAAAGGACTGATACCGTGGTGGGGTCATCTTAAATTTTGAAGGAAGGTTGACCCATAGTTGGATCATCTCAAAATCACCTCCTTTTTGAGAAAACTTGCTTGAGTGGAATTCATCGTGAACAACCCCTGAACCTGCAGTCATCCACTGAATTCCCCCAGTGGTGATCGTGCCTCCACCACCCCCAGAGTCCCGATGCTCCACCTCCCCTTTGATTGCAAAAGTTACGGTTTCAAAACCCCTATGGGGGTGCTCTCCAACTCCACGTTTCCTCTGGGTTGGTGGAAAATATTTGGGTGCAGCATGATCCATCATCAAAAATGGACTGATACTTTCGGTATCCTCAGAGTGCATAGAAAAAATTGTACTAACATGAAAACCATCACCAACCCAGTGCTTCTCCCTTGGGGCAACTATTTTTTCGATCCACTTTTTTTCAGTCAAAACACACCTCACTAAAAATTAAACTGTGATAATGAGTCTGGATTACTCTAAAAAAATTCAATTATATACGATGACACGAGCCTTGTTCAAAAATCCAGCATAGTCATCAAAATCTTTGATCATTCCTAGGACGATAGCTATTGATTCCTGGACCAAGAATGAGGAAGAATCTCCAAAATTCAAAAGTTGGCAAGCACGCTCCGGGGAAGCCAAAAGGTTCTCACTGTTTTTGTAAATTGAAGCTTAAAATATTGTTATGAAATAGATTTTTAGAAATCTTGCTGATGTGCGGCGGATTTCTACAACTCAAGTAATGAACACCTCAGTGTGATTGGGGAAAATGAATGAGAGCACCATTTCAAGTTTTGGTTTTTCCTTACAAGCAGCAGGATGAAACCTTCCTTTTTCTCATCTGTCTACGAAAAGATCTTGGCTTCTGGCAGCCCATATCAGGTGGTGGGGAAGATAATGAGACCTCTCTGGAGGCTGCTAAAAGAGAATTGAATGAGGAAACAGCACTTTTGGGCAAAAACTGGCTGCAACTTGATTCAATGTGTACCCTCCCAAAAATAATATTTAATGATCACAAGCACTGGCCCAATCACCTGCTTGTAGTTCCGGAGTATGCATTCTCAGTCGAAGTCACTGGGGAACCTACTTTGTCATCTGAGCATAGTGATTATTGTTGGTGTGATGCCACCGAAGCACAAAAGCTTCTTAAATACGACTCCAACAAAATTGCTCTTTGGGAGCTTTGTGAGCGGCTGAAAGCTCAAGGAAAATGGATTCCAAGGTTAGAAAGATTTTAAAAACATGAAAAAATCCAATAAATCTCACCCTTCAAATTGGCTGGTTCGCAATAGGATCTACAAAGGTGTTCCGCTTCATCCCCTATTTCCCTCATCTTCTATTGGAGATTCTCCCATTGTTCACTTCAAAATCGAGGAGTAGCTAGCAGAACTCAACTTTAACAACACTGAACAACTCTCATGTATTCACTTTGCTGTATGAGCTCTTGCACTGCTCGATTCATCGGGTTTGTAGAATGATTCAGGGCTGCCACTAAGTTTAAGCCCCATTTGTTTGATCGCATTGTCAGGGACTTTTTTCATCGGAGTGTATTGGGGATGATGTGATGGAAAATAGGGATCATTCCTAGCGGCGTTATAGCAGCAGATTAGATTCCAGCGGTTTCGCTCGCTGATGTTAGCATCGGATCGGTGAAGCGTGTTACAATGGAAAAAAACGGCGGAACCCGGTTCTAGTTCACAGTAGATTAGATCTAACCGATCAAGTAGCTGTTCAACACGTTCAGGGTCAGCGCAGTGTTGGGTTGAATAAACACCATGTTCGATACGACCTGCTTTGTGAGAACCCCGAATGACCTGAAGACATCCATTTTCTCTATCGGCCTTATTCATGGCGATCCAGCAACTTGCCATGTCAGGAAATAAGCAGCCATTCTTGTACCAATAGCCATAATCTTGGTGCCACTCCCAAGCACCTCCTTCATTTGGTTTTTTCAGGATAAGTTTGGAATGGTAGTGATAAACCTCTCCTTCCAGTAGTTGTTCCATTGAGGCTACGATACGGTTTGAGCGGCTTACGATTCCCCAAAGATCCTCGCCTGGATGATTCCAAAGTGTCATTTGGCTGGTTTGTCCTTTCCGATCGCTAACATCAAAGACATTCTCCTTCATTATTGGATCAGCACTAGCCGCAGTTAAAAGTAGTTCTGTCTCTTCAGCATCTAACAAATTTGGAATGATCAAGAAACCATCATCAAGGAAATTATCAACTTGTTCAGGTGACAGTCTGAATTCTTTCATCATGCTCCTAAATAATAGGTAATTTAAGGAGAATTTTAATTTATTGCTGGTGAGAAAAATATTTAGAGTAAAGATCTATGGATTCTTTGAAACATAAACAATCCTTTTAGGAATCAAAATTTTTCAAAATTTTATATAGCCTCTTGCTTATCTAAGAAGGCAATACGTTTAACTTCTAAACTAAATTCTCCTTTTTGTTTATCACTGATCATTAAACCAATTTGAGAAATTTCTTTTCGATTAAGTTTAGGATGATCAAGTAACAGTCTACCTCGATAGGTAGTTTGAAAACGATTAAAGGGCAAAAAAATCTTTAATCACTCCCATTTTGTTGTCTCAAAACGTTGAAAGAAAGCTACTCCATCAAACTGTTTCTGCTGCCGCACCAGAAGTTGATATGTTTTTCCATCTCCTTTCACCATGATTAGGATCCCATTTAAGTTTTCCTCGTCTAGAGTATTGAAAACGGATCTCACGGAGGCGAAGCCACCACCGTAATCGAGTGAAATGTTGCCTTCAAAAAGTAGGGTCCCAGTTGAGCTGAGGCTTAATTGTGATCTTGAGACACCTCCCATCACCACATCATTTACAATCATCCAACTTCCAGAGGATTTCGATGCACTGAAATCATATAGGTTAAGTGGATTCTGAAATGAAAAGGCTGGATAGGCAAAAGTTATGGCTAATACACTTAAATAAATTTTTTAAGACTGGAACATGCCTATTCTCTAGTTAAACTTTTGAATTAATCATCAAAGTCTTACATGATAATTTAGTGGAGTTATTTTCTAGAAAATTTTTTTACTTCTTAATATCTTAATTATTGATTTAAATCCATTAGTTCAAACTAATCAGGCTTTGTAAATCTTTTATTCCGGTAGTTTTTAATAATCAAATTAGCCACAGGAGCGGAAGAATAATTCACTAAACTTGGCAGAATTTAAAACTTTGGAAAGTTCCTGAATTGTCGATATTCAACGAGTGAAACTTCTTCAAAAACCTATAATCCTTGCGTAAATGTTGAAACAATTGTCTGAGTGAAACTAATGAAATATACTTGCTATCTTGGCTGGTTTCTATTGATCTTTTTGATTGTATCAAGTGGTTGTAATTCTCAAAAAGGATCTTCCATCGATAGTCCTTCCCATCACACTCCTTCAGGATTCCAAAATAATTATTTACCCCCTGAAAGAATGACCAAAGATCTTTCCAAACACTGGAGTCGGTTCTGCGATAGGGTTATTCAACAGCCAGTAAGCCTCAGGCAAATTCAACCCCAGATTGGATTTTTGAAAAATAATCGAACCGAATCAACACTCACTTAGGTGGGGCATTCAACCTTTCTTTGGCAACACTTGGGCATCAACCTGATGACCGACCCTCACCTCACTGATCGTGCATCCCCATTAGAATTCATTGGGCCTAAGCGACTCAATCCTCCAGCAAAAGAATTGAGGGAATCACCATCGATTGATTTCGTTATAATTTCACACAATCACTGTGATCACCTCGATCGTAAGACTGTGTTAGCACTTAAGAAGCAACAGCCAGAAAAACCTCCTTATTTTCTGGTTCCACTAGGTTTGAAAAGTTGGGTTGCAGACATTGGAATTACTGAGAAGGTGATTGAACTAGATTGGTGGCAAAGTGAACAGATTGGCCAGTGGAATTTTACAGTAGTTCCTGTTCAGCACTGGAGCAAACGAGTTTTGTTTGATACAAACAAAACTCTTTGGGCGGGGTGGGTCGTTCGTTCTCCTGATCAAAAATTATTTTTTGCCGGAGATACTGGCTATTCAAAAGATTTTGTAGAAATCGGTAAGCATTTTGGACCGATGGAACTTTCATTAACCCCTAATTGGGCATATGCACCACGATGGTTTATTAAGGATATGCATGTTAATCCAGAAGAGGCTGTCAAAATTCACATTGGTAATGAGAGTCGCCAATCCATAGGAATGCATTGGGGAACCTTTTTGAACTTGACGGAGGAACCACTTCTTGAACCACCGCAGAGATTATTCCAGGAACTCTTGAAACAACAAATCAACCCAATGGAATTCCGTGTTCTTGAGCATGGACAAACACTAATGTTTTAAAAGACGAGGTGAACTCAAAGCTTGATAAAGACTTCTGCAACTCAGCTGGTGCCTGGCAAAAAGCTGGAAGTTCTAATAGTTCTCTATCTCACATTAGAGATCTTTTCCAAACCTTGGTCATTTGAATTACAGGAAATGGTTTTTCTACCGCCACTTGATCGTTGGTGCCGCCCAACCCTAAACAAATTGGAAATATGAGGGGTATGTGGCCTGCACACTGTTAGAGGAAGAAGCTGATAATTAAAATCCTTTCAGATTTTTCAGTCGTTCCCTTTGTCGTAAAGTGCCTGTTGGGTTGCATTCTCCCATGATCGACTTACATCATCTGACTGTTCAGACGCAGGTGGATCTTTCATTAGATGATGCTTGCTGACTCCGTGTGCTAATGGGTTCACCATTTTCTTGTACATCCTCCTCCTCCAATTTTCGCTACAGGGAAAACCTATTTTGCTCATCTTCAACTCCTTGATGATGGATTCACGTTTTTAGCTTCTAGGAAAAATGTCTTTCTCAGGATTAATGGGCATCTTCAAAATGTCAAAGGGGAATCCAATAAAAACCAGAAGTAAGCCAGATATTTCGCTAGCTAGTAATTGGTTGCGGTAGTAATTGAGCAGATAGATCGTTCAGGGGCTCAGCGTCTATAAGGTCTACCGTAGGCAAAAATACTATGAGTTCGATGATCAAAACAGATAAGCCAAAAGCAATGGCATCTATCAAGATCATTGTTCTTCTCAAATTTGGTAGCTTTATCGAGACGTGAAAATTTATTCCACAATCTCAAAGATTACTCTCTTTACGAACTTTCCAGTTCTCATGAATCTTTGGCCCCACTCTTGTCCTTCAATAGAGTTGTTCCAATCTTCCCAAGTTTTAAGAGTGGTTTCGTTTTCTAAAATAGCTTCACCAACCATGATTTGTTGTTCAGTGTTGCGATAGACAATAACGCTTCGAACTCCGGGCAGTCTTCCTGCGGGAAAATCATTTGCTAAACGCCTATGTTCTTCAGGGTCAAAGACACCATCATCTGTAGGTTCAAATATGTGTCTGACGGCAATCGCCATAACGCAACTCCTCTGAATGATTTTTGAAAAAATTGTTGGAGAACTTCATTTTT
>OZSS01000291.1_pt1 | contig 23617 bp, 18 predicted proteins | sample 1779911 | NCBI WGS metagenome assembly OZSS01 (sample SAMEA2603589, study PRJEB24840) | metagenome | biome: Water; feature: Photic zone; material: Seawater sample | place: Mediterranean Sea | collected 2013-11-12 | depth 10 m
TTTAAATAAAAAAATTATTAATAGACATCCATATATTTTTAAAAAAAAAGAAAAAGTATCTTTAAAAAAGTCACAAGAAATTTGGGGAAATATTAAAAATTCAGAAAATAAAACACTCTATAAGAAATCATCAATTAGTAGAGAATTGAATTCAAAAATAAAAAGTTTACCTGCAACTATAGGATCGAACCAGATTAACAATACTGTTAAAGAATACGGTTTTAAGTGGGAAAGTAGTAAAAAGATTTTTGATAAATTAGATGAAGAAATATGCGAATTAAAAGAGGCAATAAAAAGCAAAAAAGCACATGATATAAAAGATGAATTTGGAGATGTTTACTTTACTTTGATAAGTCTTTCAAACTTTCTAAAAATAAATCCAGAATCATCTCTTCAAAAAACTAATAAAAAATTTTTAGAAAGATTTGCAATAATTGAAGAGCAGGCAGGAGATAATATTAAAAAACAAAACCCAAAAGATTTTCAGCGGCTTTGGGAAGTTGCTAAAAAAACACTAATGAGAGAAAAATTGAAAAAAAAATGAAAGATATGCCAACTTGGATAGATGAGTACCACAAAGGCTCAAGATTTGGGCTCAATGGGAAAGTATTACTTAAAAAAAATTCTAAATATCAAGAAATTCTCATTATAGAGTCTGATTTTTATGGTAAAGCTTTAATGTTAGATGGATGCTGGATGACGTCATTGAGAGACGAAAAATATTATCATGAATGTCTTGTCCATCCAGCGTTAAGTAGCATTGATAAGAAATCTCACATTCTGATTATTGGAGGAGGTGATGGTGGAACTGCAAGAGAATGCTTAAAATACTCTCAAGTTGCAAAAATTGATTTGGTAGAAATTGATGAAGAAGTGATCAAAGTATCTAAAACATTTTTACAAGAAATTGGAGGTGAAGCGTGGAGTGATAAAAGATTAGCTATACATATTGATGATGGAGTTAAATGGGTGGAAAAAACTAAAGATAATTTTTATGATGTTATTTTTATAGATTGTTCAGATCCATCAGAATTTTCTAATTTATTATTTACAGATTCCTTTTATAAAGAATGTAAAAGAATACTCACGAAAAAGGGAATATTAGCGACTCAAAGCGAATCACCTGAATCATTCAAAAATATTCATATACATATTTTGAAATCACTCAATAAAATATTTAAATTATCTGAAACTATGTATTCATTTGTGCCAATATATCCAAGTGGTATTTGGAGTTGGACATTCGCTTCAGATGAAGAATTAAATTTATCAAAAGTCAATTACAAAGAAGTCATGGATATAGAAAGTAATTGTGATGTTTGGAATTTAAATTTTCAAAATGCTGCATTCAAAATGATGCCAAATAAAATTGTAAAAGAACTCAATTCGTAAAATGATCAATAAAAATTTATTTGATAACGAAAGTGCAATTTTTATGGGGGCTAAAAGAAATCCAGATGATTGTTCAATTGGAATATTTGGAGTGAATTATGATGGTACATGCTCTTATAAGTCAGGGACTAGATTTGGTCCAAATGCCATAAGGCAAGTAAGCACATGCTTAGAGACATTTTGTCCAAGATTAGGAAAAGATTTAGAAGATTTTAATTATGTTGATTTTGGTTCACTAGAAATAGATAAAAATGACTCAAAGTCTGTCATTAAAGCAGTCAAATCAGCAACAGATTTCATTATGAGTAGAAAGCTTACTCCCATTATGCTTGGAGGTGAGCACTCTATTACTAGTGGTGCTATTGAGGCGTTAGCAAATAAATATCCAGATCTGATTTTAATTCAACTAGATGCTCATGCAGATCTAAGAACCTCATATATGGGGAATGAACATAGTCATGCTTGTGCAATGCAAAGATGCTTAGATCTTTTACCTGAAAAAAAGATTTTGCAAGTCGGAATAAGAAGTGGTACCAAAGAAGAGTTTAAATTTATGAGTCAAAAAAAGCAATTAGTAAAATTCTTGCCAGGAGGAAATGCTCAAGAATTTAAAAAAGCCCTTCTTCCTTACTCTAATTCTCCAATATATTTAACAATAGATTTGGATTGGTTTGATCCAAGTTTATTACCTGGTACGGGAACTCCAGAACCAGGAGGTTTTTTTTGGAATGACTTTGAAGTAATTCTTGAAACTCTAAAAGAATTTAGAATTGTCGCTTCAGATATTGTGGAATTATCTCCAGAAATTGATAGTAGCGGAGTTAGTAGTATAGTTGCCGCAAAAGTACTGAGAAGCTTAATTATGTCAGTACAAAATATGCAATAAAAAATTTCTAAACTAGAGTATGAAAAACAAAATAACTCATTAAATGTTTCATGGATTTGCTTAAAAGTCCACTTTATTCAAAATATATTGAGTCAAATGCAAAGTTAGTCAATTTTGCAGGTTGGGAAATGCCCATATCCTTTTCGGGATTAATAAACGAACATGAATCAGTAAGAACATCAGCAGGATTCTTTGATATTTCCCACATGGGTGTAATTTCTCTTAGAGGAATTAATCCAAAAGAATATATTCAAAAATTTTTTCCTACTAATTTATATTCCTTTTCAGAAGGACAAGGGCTTTATACATTAATGCTGAATGAAAAGGGAGGAATAATAGATGACCTAATAATTTATGACCTTGGTCAACAAGAAGAGGATATCTCAGAAATTTTTTTAATAGTAAATGCGAGCAGATACCAAATTGATTTTTCTTGGATTAAAAATAATTTAAATACCAATAATATTTCAATATCAAATGCTAAAAAAGATAAGGTCCTCTTTGCACTACAAGGCAAAAATTCCTTTAAATTATTCGAAGAATGGATTAAATCATCGATTTCATATATCCCTTACTTTGGTTGTGAATATAAAATCTTTAAACATATTTCGTCCAAAGAAAAGATTTTCTTTTCGAAAACGGGCTATACAGGTGAAAACGGTTTAGAAATCCTATTATCCGCAAAAGCAGCAATTAATTTATGGGATTTCTTAGTTTCAAAAAATATTAAGCCTTGTGGTTTAGGTGCTAGAGATACCTTAAGACTTGAAGCAGGAATGCACTTGTATGGACAAGATTTAGATGAAACAACTACACCATATGAAGCAGGATTAGGTTGGCTAGTACATTTAGAAAATAATCATGACTTTTTTGGAAGAGAGTTTCTTGAAAAACAATCAAGATTAGGTATTAATAAAAAGTTAGTTGGTCTAAATATTGAAGGGAGAGCTATTGGAAGAAAAGGATGCGAAGTATTTAAAGATGGAGAAAATATTGGAACTATAACTAGCGGTAGTTGGTCCCCTACTAAGCAAAAGGCAATAGCTTTTGCTTATATTCAAAATTCTTACGCTACTTTAAATAATGTTGTTGAAATTTTAATCAGAGGTAAAACATTCAAAGGTACCATAACGAAAAGAGCTTTTTATAAAAAAGATATTTAACTAAATTTGCCCTTGAAGAATTATTATTGTTAATTATTGCTCAATAAGTCATTTCTAGATGCGAAACAAAATTTGTGAAGAACTCAATAAGTCAGATATTGGGAAAGTAGTTAATTTATGTGGATGGGTTGATCGAAGAAGAGATCATGGTGGAGTAATTTTTATAGATTTGCGTGATCATAGTGGATTTATGCAAATTACTATTAATCCTGAAGATGGTGAGACTCTTTTTAAACAGGCTGAGATTTTAAGAAATGAAACTGTGATAATGGTTAATGGAATTGTTAATGAAAGGCCAAAGGATTCGATAAATAAAAATATTCTCACTGGAGAGTTAGAACTAAAAGTGAAAGATCTACAAATTCTTAATCAAATAAAAAATAATTTACCATTTCCTATCTCAGTACATGATTATGAAAATACAAAAGAAGAGCTTAGACTAAAATATAGATATTTAGATCTAAGAAGAGGAAAATTACTCAAAAATTTAAAAACAAGGCATAAAATTATTAAAACAGTAAGAGAATATCTTGATAATTCTGGATTTACAGAGGTCGAAACACCATTACTGACAAAATCGACTCCAGAAGGAGCTAGAGATTTTTTAGTTCCAGCTAGGCTTTCAAACGGTGAGTTTTTTGCTTTACCACAATCTCCACAATTATTTAAACAACTTTTAATGGTAGGAGGGTTAGACAAATACTATCAAATCGCAAAATGTTTCCGTGATGAAGATCTAAGAGCTGATAGACAACCAGAATTTACTCAGCTTGATATTGAAATGAGTTTTATAAGTGAAGAAGAAATCATTTCTTTTAATGAAAAACTAATAAAAAATGTATGGAAAAATGTACTAAATATAAACTTCAATGAGGAGTTTCCAAGAATGACTTGGCAGGAGGCCATGGACAACTATGGAACAGACAGACCAGATACAAGATATGAAATGTTACTTAAAAATTTAGGTGGGATACTCGGCAATATTGGTTTTAACATTTTCACTAAAGCAATTCAGAATGGGGGAGCAATAAAATCCATAACTATTAAAGATGGCAACACAAGTATTAGTAACGTACGAATCAAACCTGGAGGAGATATTTTTAAAGTTGCCCAAGATGCAGGAGCTGGAGGTTTAGCATTCATAAGAGTTAAAGGAGATGAACTTGAAACAATTGGGGCAATAAAAAATAATCTAAATAAAGATCATATCTCTAATATTTTAAAAATAACAGAAGCAAAAGATGGGGACTTGATTCTTTTAGGGGCTGGAAATACTCAAATTGTAAATCAATCATTAGATAGAGTCAGGCAATATATTGCAAAAGATTTAAAGCTAATAGAGAAGGATAAATGGAACTTTTTATGGGTCACAGATTTCCCTATGTTTGAAATGAATGAAGAAGAAAAAAGATTTGAAGCTTTACACCATCCGTTTTGTTCTCCTAAAAATATTAAGCTTGAAGATTCAAAAGAATTAAAAGAAAAAATAGAGAGCTCTACAGCACATGCTTATGACTTAGTACTAAATGGATTAGAGTTAGGTGGTGGTTCTCTGCGTATCCATCAAGCTGAAATGCAAAGAGAAGTTCTTAGAACAGTTGGATTAACAGATAATCAAATTAATGAAAAATTTGGTTTTTTAATTGAAGCTCTCGAAATGGGTGCTCCACCTCATGGGGGAATAGCATTTGGGGTAGATCGGATAACAATGCTTATTTTGGGGGAAGATTCAATTAGGGAAACAATCGCTTTTCCAAAAAATCAACAAGCAAAATGTCTTCTTACAAATGCACCTTCAAATGTCTCCAAATCCCAATTAAAAGAATTAGATATTGAAATAACAATTGATGAATAAACTATTTATGGATGATCAATAAATTTTTTGTTTAAATAAAGTATAAGGAGGTTGTGCTTAATTAAAAATATTGCATGTCAAAGTTTGTTTTTGTTACTGGAGGAGTTGTTTCTAGCATAGGTAAAGGTATTGTTGCCGCAAGCTTAGGAAGATTATTAAAATCAAGAGGGTATAGCGTTTCAATACTTAAACTAGATCCCTATCTAAATGTTGACCCAGGAACAATGAGCCCGTTTCAACATGGCGAAGTTTTCGTTACCGAAGATGGAGCTGAAACAGATTTAGATTTAGGTCACTATGAGAGATTTACTGACACTGCAATGACTCGTTTAAATAGTGTCACTACAGGATCCATCTACCAAGCAGTCATTAATAAAGAAAGAAGAGGGAGTTACAACGGAGGTACAGTTCAAGTTATTCCTCACATCACAAGAGAAATAAGAGAAAGGATTCATAGAGTAGCAGCTAACAGCAATGCTGATATCGTCATAACTGAGATTGGTGGAACAGTAGGAGATATTGAATCTCTACCATTTTTAGAGGCAATAAGAGAATTTAAAAATGATGTTAATAAAAATGATGTCGCTTATATTCACGTAACTTTACTTCCTTATATCAAAACATCTGGTGAGATAAAAACTAAACCTACTCAACATTCTGTTAAGGAGTTACGATCCATTGGTATACAACCAGATTTGCTTGTATGCAGAAGTGATAAAGAAATTAATGAAGGGCTAAAAAGAAAACTCAGTGGTTTCTGCGGAGTTAATCTTAATTGTGTAATTGAAGCATTAGATGCTGATAGTATTTATTCAGTTCCTCTTTCTTTAAAGAATGAAGGTTTATGTAAACAGACTTTAAATTGTCTAGAACTCGAAGATAAAGAATGTGATTTAGAGAATTGGGAAAAAATAATTCATAATCTTAGAAATCCTGGTAACCCTATAAAAGTTGCTTTAGTTGGAAAATATATAGAACTTGGTGATGCATATCTTTCAGTAGTGGAGGCATTAAGGCATGCTTGCATTGAACAAAAAGCTTTATTAGATTTGTATTGGGTAAGTGCTGAAATGATCGAAGAGAAATCAGCCGAAGAGTATTTAAATGATGTTGATGCAATTGTAGTTCCAGGAGGATTTGGAAATAGAGGAGTGAATGGAAAAATTGAAGCAATAAAATTTGCAAGAGAAAAGAAGATTCCTTTCCTAGGTTTATGTTTAGGTATGCAATGCGCAGTAATAGAATGGGCAAGAAATCTAGCCCAATTACCTGATGCATCTAGCTCAGAATTAAATCCAGATTCCCAAAACCCTGTTATTCATTTATTACCTGAACAAGAAGACATTGTTGATCTTGGAGGGACTATGAGATTAGGAGTTTATCCTTGTAGACTTCAAAAAAATACAACTGGTAAAGAGTTGTATAACGAAGATGTTATATATGAGAGGCATCGACATAGATATGAATTTAATAATTACTACAAACAAAGTTTTTTAGATTCTGGATACAAAATCAGTGGCACATCACCAGATGGAAGATTAGTAGAATTAATTGAATTAGTTGATCATCCATATTTTTTAGCATGCCAATACCATCCTGAATTCTTATCAAGGCCAGGGAAGCCACATCCATTATTTAAAGGGTTGATCAAAGCATCGCAGGAAAAATTAGAGCAATCAAATTAATATTATTTATTTTTCTTGAATGCAATAATGACAAATTTCTTACCATTAGTAGAAAAATTTCATTCATTACAAGGAGAGGGTTTTCACACAGGCCAAAGTGCCTTTTTTATAAGACTAGCTGGATGTAGCGTTGGATGCTCATGGTGCGATACTAAACATTCTTGGGATAAAGAAAAATACCCTTTAATACCAATCAAAAAAATCATTGATGAAATAAAAAAGGCTCGAAAAAAAGGCGCATCTTTTTTAGTTATCACTGGTGGTGAGCCTTTACATCATAATTTAGATAATTTGTGCCAAGCTATAAATAAAGAAACTTCTGAAAAGGATCAAAACCCAATCAAGATTCATATTGAAACAAGTGGCGTAAACAAAATGTCAGGTAATTATGATTGGATTACTTTATCTCCAAAAAGACATTTACCCCCCAGAACTTATTTTTTGAAAAACTTTAATGAATTAAAAATAATTATCAATGATAAAAAAGATATTGATTTTGCAATTGATATAAAGCAAGAAATAATGAACAAATATCAGAACTTATCATCAAAAGACAATTTTTATAAGTTAGATAAAAAATATTATGTACAGCCCGCTTGGGAAAACGCAAGTGGGTTTTCACTCACGATTGATTTTGTTAAAAATAATCCTGAATGGAACTTAAGTCTTCAGACACATAAATACTTAAAGATTAAATAATTTATATGGATTTAAAAAATAAATCTGCAGTAATTTTATTATCAGGAGGCTTAGATTCTTCAACTGTTACAGGCTTAGCAAAAGCGTCCAAAGCTAAAATATTTGGCTTATCTTTTGATTACGGACAAAGACATAAAAAAGAATTAGATTCCGCATTCACAATAGCCAATCACTTTGAAATAGAGGAATTCAAAATAGTAAAGCTTGACTTATCTTTGTGGGGCGGGTCATCTCTTACAGATATAAAAAAAGATTTACCTATTGATGGCATACAGCAAAATACAATTCCAAATACCTATGTGCCTGGAAGAAATACGATCTTTATTTCTGTTGCGTTAAGCTATGCTGAAGCAATAAATGCTGATTTAATAGGCCTAGGAGTTAATGCACTAGATTATTCTGGTTATCCTGATTGCAGACCTGATTACATTAAAAAGTTTCAAGAACTAGCTAATCTTGCTAACAAACGTGGAAGAGAAGAAAATCCAATTAAACTTTGGACACCTTTACTCGATCTAAATAAAGAAGATATTATTCAATTAGCTTTTGATAATAATGTTCCTTTAGAAAAAACATGGAGTTGTTATTCAGGAAATTTAGAACCCTGTGGGAAATGTGATAGTTGCAGAATTAGACAAACAGCCTACAAAAAATGGCAAATAAAAAAGAATGAGAATTAAGACCAAAAAATTATCTAAGTGGCTTGATCCAGAATTGATAGCTAATCATTTTGCATTGAAATTTGGAGACCATGGATTGTCTTGGTTAGATAGTGATGGGAAAGATAATGGAGAATGGTCTATTTTAGGAGTTAACCCAAAGGAAATTATTTGCTCTAGAGATATAAATAATTTGAATAATGATAATAATCCATTTTTTAAATTAAAAAAAATTGATAGAGGATTTTGGATGGGCTGGTTAAACTTTGAGGCGGGCGCATATATCGAGCCAAAAAATCCATGGAAGAATAATGAAATATCAACTTTGTGGATTGCATCTTATGATCCAATTATTAAATTTAATCTAGTTTTTAATGAAATAATTCTTGAGGGAACTAGTTCTACTGAAATAAATAAATTTGAAAAAATAATTTTAAATATTAATGCTGAAACAGAAAAAAATTCTATTAAAAATAATCTGAAATTTAATTTTTCAAAAATTAATTTAAAAGAAATAACCAACGAATTTCAAACAAATATTTTAAAAGTTAAGAAATTAATATCTATAGGAGATATTTTTCAAGCAAATCTAACAACTCAATGTGAGGTTGAAGCTTTAGAAACTTATAGTTCTTTAAACATATATTCAAAAATAAGAAGAAAATTGAAAGCCCCTTTTGGAGGAATAATAATAAATAATTCGAAGGGAATCAACGAATCAGTGTTATCAACTTCACCTGAAAGATTTTTGAAAATAGACAAAGAAGGATATGTCGAATCAAGACCTATCAAAGGCACAAGATCCAGACACCAAGATGAAACTCAAGATGCCTTAAATGCCATAGATTTGATAACAAATGAAAAAGATAGAGCTGAAAATATTATGATTGTGGACCTCTTAAGAAACGATTTAAGCAAAGTATGCGAAATAGGAAGTATTGAGGTTCCAGAAATATTAAAACTTGAGAGTTACTTGAAAGTACATCATCTTACATCAGTAATTAGAGGGAAACTAAAAAAGGATAAAAGCTGGGTTGACTTACTAATTGCTTGCTGGCCAGGAGGCTCAATAACTGGGGCTCCAAAATTACGTTCATGCCAAAGGCTATTTGAAATAGAAAAAAATGGAAGAGGACCTTACTGTGGATCCTTCATAAAAGTTGACTGGAATGGAGAGTTTGATAGCAACATACTAATAAGATCATTTGTAGTAAAAAATAAGCAAATTAATATATCTGCTGGTTGCGGAATAGTTAGTGATTCTGATCCTCAAAATGAAACAGAAGAACTAAAGTGGAAACTTTTGCCTTTAATAGATTCGTTAAAATGAAACAGAGTATAGGTTGGCATAAAGATAAATGGCTAGATATTGAAAATATTTATATATCAGCAAATGATAGAGGTCTAAAGTTTGGAGATGGAATATTCGAAACTGTTTTAATAAAAAAGAATAATGCTGTTTTGATAGACGAACATATTCAACGACTAGAAAATAGCAATAGAGTTTTAAATATGAATTTGAATATTAATAAATCACATTTAAAAAACATTATTAGTCTAGGTATTAAAAAATTATCTCTTAAAAACGAGCAGTTAGGATCAATTAGAATTAACTACAGCAGAGGCTTGAATAAAGGCAGATCAATTAGAATTAACAAAGATCAACAGGAAGATTACAAAAATAATTTATGGATTGAATTTTATATTATAAAACCTAGTTTTTCTCCAATAAGTACATTTATTAGTCAAACAGAAAAAAGAAATCAATATAGTTTAATTAATCAATGTAAAACTTTCTCATATAATCAATCAATACAAGTACTAATAGAAGCTAATAAAAAATTATTTGATGATTGTTTAATATTAAATACTGCTGATGAACTATGTTGTGGGAGTACTTTTAATATCATACTGAAAAGAAATAATGTATGGATGACACCAAGAAAAGAAAGTGGATGTCTTCAGGGAATTATGGTTAAAAAAGCTATAAAATTAAAAATAATTAAGGAAGATTTGATCTTACCTAAATTTTACAATGATGATATTTTAATTGCAATTAATAGTTTATCTTGTAGACAAATTAATAGAGTTAATGATATAAAATTTACAACAACTTTTGATCCAAAGTATTTCTGGGAATTGTTATATGAGTAAGATTATTTCTTTTCTGGTAAAAAAGCATCAGATAGGTTATTTATATAGTTATTAACTTTAAAATCAACAATACTTCCAATAACGATAATCGATGGTGAAGAGAAACCTCTACTACTTATTGCCTCTGCTAAATTCTTTAATTCTGAAATTAAACATTTTTGATTATTTAAAGTTGCTTCTTGAATAACAGCACATTTAGTATTTTCATCCAAACCGCCTATAAGTAATTCTTTAACAATAAATTCTATATTTCTCATGCCCATATAAATTACTAAACCATCAGATGATTTAGCTAACAATCTCCAATTAACAGTCTTTTTATCTTTATTAATATCTTCATGTCCAGTCACAAAAGTTATAGAGCTTCCTGCTTCTCGATGAGTTAATGGGATCCCAAAATTTGAAGGAGCAGCTATTCCAGAAGTTATCCCAGGGACAATTTCAACTGAAATCCCATTTTTTTCTAAAAAAGATACTTCTTCACCGCCTCGTGAGAAAACAAAAGGATCACCTCCTTTAAGCCTTACAACATTCTTTCCCTCTTTTGCTAATTTCACAATAAGTAAATTAGTATCAGCCTGAGGAACAGAACACAACCCAGCCCTTTTACCTACATTAAATATTTCAGTTTTCTTATTAGTCTCCTTTATGATTTGGGGAGAAACTAACGCATCATGGACCAAAGCATCACAACTTTTGATAAGTCGTAAGGCTTTTAAAGTTAGCAGCTCAGGGTCACCAGGACCTGCTCCAACTAAATAAACTATACCGGGCACATTAATCTCCATTAACAAGTATGGTAGTAAAAGAAAATTGTATTGTAGATAAATATCGTGAAAAAAAGTTTATTCAAGCCAAGTAGAAAATTTACTTTATTCAGTGCTTTTGTAACTCTCCTAAATGATAGATTAAGCGAAAGTATTCTTTTACCAATTTTACCTTCTTTTGTTTTACTATTTGACTCAAAAGCTAGTACTTATGGTTTACTCTCTTGTACTTATCAATTAGCACAATTTACGGCTTCGCCTTTTATTGGGCTTATGAGTGATAGATATGGAAGAAGACCTGTAACCTTGTTTTGTATAACGGGCTCAATCATCGGAATATCAATATTATCATTTACAGTTTTATTTGATTGGTCAACTTCACTAGCGACTATCCCCTTATTTTTATTATTTATAGCAAGACTTATTGACGGTCTAAGTGGTGGAACTGCTGCAACAGCGACTACTATTCTTGCAGATATTTCTAGTCCTGAAAAAAGAGCAAAAACATTTGGACTTATTGGAGTCGCATTTGGATTAAGTTTCTTCTTGGGTAATATATTTGTTGTTATTTTTGCTAAAAATACAAATAATAATTTCATTATTCCAGTAATAATAGCTTCAATAATTCCAATTATTAACTTCATACTAGTATTCTTTTATTTACCAGAAACCAAGCCTCAAAACGAATTAAATAAATCAACTCAAATTTTAAAAAATCCTCTAAAACAATTATTTAAAGTATTTAAAGAAGAAAAAATTAGAAAATTATCTCTAGCTTTTTTTATATATTTCATAGCTTTTACTGGACTAACAAATATTTTAATTTTCTTCCTACAAGAGTCCCTGAATTGGACAACTAAGGCATCCAGTGGAACTCTGGTAGTTGTGGGGGTGATAGCAATTATTGTACAAGGTGGGCTAATTGGTCCTCTAGTAAAAAAATTTGGAGAAATGAGACTTACTTTAATTGGTGCAGGTTTTATTCTCTTAGCATGTTTTCTTTTGATAACTACCCCTCAAGAAAATGCGATAGTAAATATTTATTCTGCAGTTTCATTCTTAGCCGTGGGTGCGGGTTTAATTACACCTACATTAAGAGCATTAATATCAAAGAAATTAGATGGGGATAACCAGGGCTCTATATTAAGTAATTTGCAAGGTCTTCAAAGTCTTGGCGGGGTTTTAGGTATCGGAATGGCTGGAAGAGTTTATGATGATTTTGGTCCAAAAGCACCATTTATTGCAGGATCAATTATTTTACTTTTTATGATTTACCTTATTATTGAAGGAAAAAATAACAATATTTCTTATAATTAACAAATACAATCCCTTTAATGAAATACGAAGCTAACAATTTTATTAATAGAGAATTAAGTTGGATCGACTTTAATAAAAGAGTCCTTCTTACAGGGATGGAGAAAGATTATAAAGTACTAGATAAAATTAAATTTTTTTCAATTTTCAGTAATAATCTTGATGAATTTTTTATGGTTAGAGTTGCATCATTAAAGGCTCAAGTTGAAGCCGGAATTAGAAAAAAAAGTATTGATGGACATACTCCTAAAGAACAATTAAAAAAAATTAACAAGGAAGTAAAAAAACTCACAATCCTTCAAGAAAAATATTTTAATAATGAATTAAATGATGAGCTTAAAAATGAAGGCATTTTCATAAAAAAGTATTGTGAACTCAATCAAAATCAGAAAAATTGGTGTAATAGCTATTTCCTATCTTCAATTTTTCCTTTATTAACACCATTAGTAGTTGATCCTGCGCACCCATTCCCTTTTATAAGTAATTTAAGTCTTAATTTGGCTGCTCTCATTAATGATGGAGAAGAATCAAAAAATCAATTTGTAAGAATTAAAATACCGACAAAAAATATTGGCAGATTTATACTAATTCCCAATGAAATTATTGAAACTGAAGATGAAAGAGAGCATTTTTTTATAACTGTTGAAGACTTAATTGGAAACAACATCAATGCCTTTTTTAATGGAATGGAATGCTTAAATTATTCTTTTTTCCGAGTAACAAGAGATGCAGATTTAGAATTAAAAGAACTTGAAGCTGACGACTTACTTCTTGCGGTAGAGCAAAGCTTGCAAAAAAGAAGATTAGGGGGAGATGTAGTTAGATTAGAAGTAAATGAAAATATTCCACAAAATATTTTAAAGTTACTCATTGAAAGTATTGCAATACCAGAAGAATATATCTACTTTTGCAAAAGCTTATTAGGACTTGACGATTTAAATTACCTCATAAAAATTAATCGAGAAGACTTAAAAGAAAATTTATTAATTGGAGATACACATCCATTATTAAAATCGTTAGATTCTTCTAAAGACAAAAATTTTAACTCTATTTTTAGCATTCTTAGAAAACAGAGTATACTTCTACATCATCCATACGACTTATTCAAAACCTCTGTAGAAGAATTTATCAACAAAGCTGCTGACGACCCACTTGTACTAGCTATTAAAATTACTCTTTATAGAGTTTCAAAAGATTCTCCAATTATTGAAGCCTTAATGAGAGCAGCTGAGAATGGGAAAGAGGTAATGACTCTTGTTGAGCTCAAAGCAAGATTTGATGAAGATAACAACATCCAATGGGCAAAACAGCTTGAGCAAGCTGGAATTCATGTTGTTTATGGAATACTAGGCTTTAAAACACATACAAAGATTGCTTTAGTGGTTAGAAAAGAGAAAGGAAGACTAAGGAATTATTTTCATATTGGAACGGGAAATTACAATTCGAACACTTCTCGCTATTACACAGACATAGGATTTCTTTCAACAGATCCTGATATCTCCTCAGATTTAATTGAACTCTTTAATTACTTATCAGGTTTCTCAAAACAAAAGGCTTATCAGAAATTATTAGTATCTCCAACATCATTAAGAAAAAAATTCATCTTTTTAATAAATAGAGAAATTGAAAATATCGAAAAGGGCAAGAAAGCTGAAATTATTGCAAAAATGAATTCATTAGTAGATCCAGAAATTATTCAATTACTTTATTTAGCTTCCCAAAAAGGAGTAAAAATTCACCTGATAATAAGAGGAATATGTTGTTTATATCCTCAAAGAGAGAATTTGAGTGAAAATATTAAGGTTACAAGTATTATTGGGCATTTTCTTGAACATTCTAGAATTTTTTGGTTTTACAATAACAATAATCCAGAAGTTTTTATAGGCAGCGCAGACTGGATGAGAAGAAATTTAGACAGAAGAATAGAAGCTGTTACACCTATAGAAGACCTAAAATTAAAATCTCAACTATATGATCTTTTACAAACTTATATTGATGATAATTATTACTCCTGGATCATGAATAAAGATGGAATATACGAAAAAAAAGAGAGGGATTCAAACTCAAATCGTTCTCAAATTGATCTAATAAAAAGATTAAAAAAATAAATTTTTTTATAACATTTTAAAAAACTTCTTAATATTGATAAAAATTTTATATTTATAAGAAATCAAGTCATATCAGTTATTTTGAAGTAATATTAAGAGAAATCAATTTTCTTGTCTTTAAAGTTTCAACGCAAAAGTATTTTTTTTCTTGATTTCAGTGCTAGCTTTTTAAAAAATCCACTTAAAGAGGCCAGGGTGATGGGGATCCTTCTGGAATCTGGAAATAGTTCTTCAAAAAAGAAAACTGAAGAACCTAGATTACCAAACACTGCGGGCAAGACTCGCAAAACAAAACCAAGCTTAACTGCTAAACAAAACCAAAAAAAATCTGCAAGACTTGCTTCAGATTCAATAGGTTATTACTTAAGCAGTATTGGAAGAGTTCCTCTTCTTACTGCAGCAGAAGAAATAGAGCTAGCTCATCATGTTCAAAACATGAAAAAGATGCTAGAAATTCCTGAGATAGAAAGATCATCTAAACATCTTCGCCTAATTAAAATTGGGAAAAGAGCTAGAGATAGAATGATGTCAGCCAATTTAAGACTTGTAGTATCTGTTGCCAAGAAGTATCAAAATCAAGGTTTAGAATTATTAGACTTGGTACAAGAAGGCGCTATAGGCTTAGAAAGAGCGGTTGATAAATTTGATCCTGCAATGGGATATAAATTTTCTACTTATGCTTATTGGTGGATTAGACAAGGAATGACAAGAGCTATTGATAATAGCGCTAGGACAATTCGATTACCAATTCATATTAGTGAAAAACTTTCCAAAATGAGAAGAGTTTCTAGAGAATTATCTCAAAAATCTGGAAGACAACCAACCAGATTAGAAATGGCAACAGCGATGGGAATTGAGCAAAAAGATTTAGAAGACTTAATCTCTCAAAGTGCTCCATGCGCATCTCTTGATGCTCACGCAAGAGGCGAAGAAGATCGTAGTACCTTAGGTGAACTTATTCCCGATCCAAATGGAGAAGAGCCTATGGAAGGGATGGATAGAACAATCCAAAAAGAACATTTAGGAACTTGGCTGACTCAATTAAATGAAAGAGAACAAAAAATTATGAAACTTAGATTCGGCTTAGACGGAGAGGAACCTCTTACACTGGCAGAAATAGGAAGACAAATAAATGTATCCAGAGAAAGAGTTAGGCAACTAGAAGCTAAGGCAATATTAAAACTTAGAGTAATGACCACTCATCAAAAAGCAGCCTAATTAAGTTGTTGAATTTTGTTTTTATTTTAATTTATATATTTATTATCTTTTTTATATCGATAATATACAAAAGATTTAATCCAAATAATAAAGAAGTACTGAGAAAAATTATTCATATTGGAATAGGACCTTTAATTCCTCTCGCAAAATTCTTAGATATAGATCAAACTTCTGCTCTTTGTTTTACAGGGCTTGTTACGTTGTTAACTTTCATAAATTACCAATCTAAATTATTTCCAACTATTGAGGATGTAGATAGAAAAAGTTATGGAACCTTATTTTATTGTTTAAGTTTATTTATTTTAATTTACCTTTATTGGGAAAAAGATCCTACTTCACTGATTGCTGGTTTTTTTATAATGACATTTGGTGATGGCTTTGCAGCATTAATAGGAAAGAACTTTAAATCCAAAAGTTGGATTTTTTTAAACCAAAAAAAATCTTTGTTTGGAACAACCACTATGTTTATTACAAGCTTGATAGTAGTTTTTGGTTTAAGTTATATCCAAAAATACACTTTTAATATAAATTTTTTTACTGTTGCTTCTATTTCTACAATACTTGAACAATTTAGTATTTTTGGAATAGATAATTTTATAGTGCCAATTTCAGCAGCATTTTGCTTTAACTTTTTTATTACAGGTTTATAAATTACAAAATTGAATCATACAGAATCTGAAGCAAATTTTTTGTTGTATCTATATTTATGCAAGCATCAGTAATACTCCTACCATATTCAAGATCTTTCCTATTTGAAAGTTTTTGATTACCCTCCTTCAGATGACTTTCAAGCATTACTCCTAAAATATTTTTTTCACCATTCTTAATCTGATTTGCTACGTTTTTAAGGACATCAGATTGCTTCGTGTAATCTTTATTAGAATTTCCATGGCTACAATCAATCATAACTTTGTAAGGAAGATTACCTTCTTTTAATTCGGAAGAAATACTTTTTACATGTTGATTTTCAAAATTAACTCCTTTAGAACCTCCCCTTAAAACTATATGTCCATCTGGATTGCCGGTTGTATTTACAATAGAAGCATAACCTTGATCATTAACACCTAAGAAATGATGAGATTTTGAAGCCGACTGCATCGCATTAATAGCCGTGCTAAAAGAACCATCAGTACCATTTTTAAAACCAATAGGCATGGATAATCCTGAAGCCATTTCTCTATGAGTTTGACTTTCAGTAGTCCTTGCACCAATTGCTGTCCAACTGATTAAATCAGCAATATATTGAGGAACAATTGGATCTAATAACTCAGTAGCAGAGGGTATCCCACGCGTTGCCAAATAAGATAGTAAATTTCTCGCTCTTCGTAAACCTGTATTAATGTCATATGAACCATCTAAATGAGGGTCATTTATTAATCCTTTCCAACCAATTGTAGTTCTGGGTTTTTCAAAATATACTCGCATTACAATTTCTAATTTATCTTTATAAATTTTTCTAAATTCCTGAATATATTCTGAATAATCTTTAGCAGCCTCAATATCATGGATTGAACATGGTCCCACTATGACTAGAATCCTAGGATCATTATTGTGCAAAATATTTTGTATTGATCTTCTACTATTAGAGACAGTTTCTGCAGAGGTATAATCTAAAGGTATATCATTATGAAGTTTGCTTGGAGGTATTAATGGACGTGTTTCAACAACATGCAAATCAGATGTTTTTTCTAAAGATTGATTATTGGATGAAGTCGTCATTGATTAATTAAGAAGTTTGAATATTTAAAAAAGCATTTATGAATACTCTCCTTATCAATATTAAAAATAACAATAGATTAGGCATTAAACCTTACAAATGAAGAAATTGGAAACATTGCTCAAAGATTATGCACATCATGTAGCTGAGAGAGCTACTAAAGGCATACCTCCATTACCACTAAATGCAGAACAGACTAACTGTATTACTAACCTCTTGGAGCAAAACACTAATTACGATAGTGAATATTTACTAGATTTGCTCATAAATAGAGTACCGCCAGGGGTAGACGAGGCAGCATATGTAAAAGCAAGCTGGCTTACGGCAATTGCTCAAGGCGAAAAACATTGCAGATACATTAACCCTGAGAGAGCAATTGAGATACTAGGCACAATGATAGGTGGATATAATGTTAATTCTCTGGTTGAAATACTTAAAGGGGAAAATAGTTTACTAGCTAAAAAAGCAGCAGAGGTTTTAAAAAATATCATTCTTGTTTACGATTCGGCGAATGATATTTATGAATTATCTCAAAATAATATTTATGCACAAGAAGTAGTAAATAGTTGGGCAAATGCAGAATGGTTCAAAAGTAAAAAAGTTCTACAGAAAGAAATTACTTGTCTAGTATTCAAAATTGATGGTGAGACAAATACAGATGACTTATCTCCTGCAGTTCACGCGACAACTCGTCCTGATATACCATTGCACGCTTTGGCTATGCTCGAATTTAAAAAGCAAGATGGATTAGAAATTCTTGATAATCTTAAAAAACAAGAGATCCCAATTGCTTATGTTGGAGATGTAGTAGGCACAGGTAGTTCAAGAAAATCAGCTATAAATTCAGTGATTTGGCATATTGGCGAAGATATACCTTTTGTACCAAATAAAAGAACCGGAGGAATAATAATTGGCAGCAAAATAGCTCCTATTTTCTTTAATACCGCACAAGATTCAGGAGCACTTCCGATAGAGGCTGATGTATCTCAAATGAACACAGGGGATTTAATAAAGATATTTCCTTATGAAGGCGTTATTAAAAAAATTGAAAAAAATACTAATTCTGAAATAGTAATAAGTCAATTCGACTTGTGTCCATCAACTATTACTGATGAAATTCAAGCTGGAGGGAGAATAAATCTCATGATTGGACGGTCACTCACAGACAAGATTAGAAACAAATTAGATTATCAACCTAGTGAAATATTTATCAGGCCAAAAAATCCAAAAGAATTTAATTCTGGTTTTACTCAAGCACAAAAAATAGTAGGTAAAGCATGCGGTTTAAAGGGGGTTCGACCTGGAATGACCTGTGAACCAATTATGACGACAGTTGGGAGTCAAGATACTACTGGGCCTATGACGAGGGATGAACTTAAAGAATTAGCTTGTTTAGGATTCACTGCAGATTTAGTTATGCAAAGTTTTTGTCACACAGCTGCATATCCTAAACCAGTAGATTTGCTTACACATAAAGAATTACCTGACTTTATATCTCAAAGAGGTGGAGTAGCTCTAAAACCCGGGGATGGAATAATTCACAGCTGGCTTAACAGAATGCTCCTTCCTGATACTGTTGGTACAGGTGGAGATAGTCATACAAGATTCCCTCTTGGAATTTCATTTCCTGGAGGCTCAGGCATTGTTGCCTTTGCTGCTGCAATAGGATCAATGCCATTAAATATGCCAGAATCAGTACTCGTAAAATTTAAGGGCGATTTATTACCAGGCATAACCTTAAGAGATTTAGTTAATGCAATCCCACTCTTTGCGATTAAAAAGGGACTTTTGACTGTTGAGAAAGCAAATAAAAAAAATATATTTAACGGAAAAATTATGGAAATTGAAGGATTGCCTAACTTAAAACTTGAACAAGCTTTCGAACTAACTGATGCTACTGCTGAACGCTCATGCGCTGGAAGCACAATACTTTTATCACAGGAAACTGTTCAAGAATACATAAGAAGCAATATTTGCCTTTTAGAAAAAATGATTGAGAGCAATTATGAAGATTCAAAGTCAATATCAAGAAGAATTAATGATATGAAAAATTGGTTAAAGAAACCTGAATTAATTCAGCCAGATCTGAATGCCAGTTACGAAGAAATAATTGAAATTGACTTATCTCAAGTTAAACAACCTATAGTTGCTTGCCCCAATGATCCAGATAATGTGAAGGAAATTGTTGATGTTGCAAATACAAATATTGATGAAGTTTTTATAGGTTCTTGTATGACAAACATTGGTCACTACAGGGCTGCCGCAAAAGTTCTTGAAGGTGTGAAAAATTTAAAGGCAAAACTATGGATTTGTCCACCCACAAAAATGGATGAGGAAACTCTGAAACAAGAAGGTTACTATGAAATATTTGAAAATTGTGGTGCGAGATTAGAATTGCCTGGCTGTTCTTTATGCATGGGAAATCAAGCCAGAGTAGATGAAGGATCAGTTGTATTTTCTACTAGTACAAGAAATTTTGACAATAGGCTTGGGAAAAATGCTCAAGTATTTTTAGGGAGTGCAGAATTAGCAGCAGTTTGTGCACTTCTTGGAAAAATTCCTGAAATAGAAGAATATCAGGATATTACTAAAAATAAAATTAATCCATATTCTGATGAACTTTATCGCTATCTTCAATTTGATGAAATACACGATTTCAGCTTGACAAAGTAATCATGGCCTATGCGAAACCTCATAAAAGAAAATATTAAAAAAACAGGAAATAACTCTTCTCGAAGCATTAAAAAATTACTTAAACAAAGATCTTTTGTTGTTTTCATATCAATTCTATTAACAGGTTTAGGGGCATCAATTACTAGTATTTCTTTTAAAACTGGAATTTATTTTATAAATAATTGGAGATTAGAACTTTTAAATCATTTTCCGTCTGTTGCAGTCTTACCACTATTTGGTGCAGTTGGTGGAGCTATTGCAGGATTTTTGATTAAAAATTTTGCTCCTGCAGCGAAAGGTTCAGGTGTAAGTCAAATCATGGGATTTTTAAGACATAAAAAAGTACCTATGAATCTTAAAGTTGGATTAGTCAAATTAATATCTGGAATCATTGCAATCGGAAGCGGGTTCCCTTTGGGTCCTGAAGGTCCATCAGTTCAAATGGGGGGTTCAGTTGCTTGGCAAATGGCAAGATGGCTAAAAGCTCCTCTAGCATTTAGAAGAGTAATAGTTGCTGCTGGAGGTGGAGCTGGAATAGCAGCAGTATTTAGCGCTCCTTTGGGTGGCTTCATTTACGCAATTGAAGAATTATTAAATTCTGCAAGACCAGTAATCTTATTATTAGTCGTAATTACAACTTTCATAGCAGATTCATCTGCAGATATTATTCAAGCCTTGGGTTTAGATCCAAAAGCCGGGGGTTTTGATTTCAATCTAGGCTTTTTAATCCAAAAAGAATATGATCCATCTGTCTTTTTCTTGCCTATTGATTTTATTTACCTTTTGTTACTTGGAATAATTATTGGATTATTCGCAGAACTTTATAGTAAGTATGTTCTTTTTATGCAAAAGCTTGGAAAAAAATGGTATAAAAATAAATTTGTTCTAAAAATGAGTATTTGCGGACTTTTACTTGGAAGCATTTATTCTTTTTTGCCTAGCTCTTTCCATAATTTAGATGAATTGCAAAAAATAATAGTCGAAAAGAATACGAATATTGAAATAGCCTTTTTAGCTGTATTTATACTTTTTATAACAACAGGATTAGCCGCTGCATCTGGAGCCCCTGGAGGGTTATTCTATCCGATGCTCACCTTAGGAGGAGCTATTGGATTAATCATGGGAACCTGGGTAGAAATTGCTACAGGTCATGCCCCAAGTACATATATATTTGCTGGAATGGGGGCATTTGTAGCTGGATGTTCAAGAACACCAATAACTGCAATGTTCTTAGCTTTTGCTTTAACAAAAAATTTATTAATTATGAAGCCCGTTCTCATTAGCTGTATTGCAAGTTTCCTAATAGCAAGAGCGTTTAATGAAGAATCAATTTATGAAAGACAAATTCAAATTGAATTAGAGGATTAAAAATTATTTTTAATCAAAAACAGCGGTTTTGCTCTTATAAACAAATACTTGGTGATTTAGATGTAATCTAACAGCCCTTGCCAAAGCAACTCTCTCTATGTCCCTACCTTTTCGAATCAAATCATCAACTTCATCTCTATGACTTACATTGACAGTACATTGTTCAATAATTGGGCCCTCATCAAGATCTTTAGTTACATAATGTGCTGTAGCACCTATTAATTTTACACCCCTTTTCCATGCACGATGATATGGTTGAGCGCCCTTAAAAGCAGGTAAGAAAGAATGATGAATATTTATTATTGAAGAAAACTTTTGCAAAAAAGAATCACTCAAAATTTGCATATATTTAGCTAATACAACAAAATCGATATCAAATTGATCGATTAATTTTAAAATCTGATCTTCAACATCAGATTTCGAGGAATTAACAGTATCAAAATAAACAAATTGTGAATTAAAGTCATTCGCAATACTTTCAAGATCAGGATGATTAGAAATTATTAATGGGACATTCATTTTGAGTTCACCATTTCTTACTCGCCAAAGTAAATCAATTAAACAATGATTTTGTTTACTCACAAAAATAGCAACATTCGGAATCTCATCTGAATAATTAATATTAAATTTTCCATTTATATCAACTGCAATTTTTTGAAACTTATCATAAATATCCTTTCTGTTAATTGTTGTATGGATGCTATTCCACTCAATCCTACTAAGAAATAGCCCCGCATCTTGATCTGTATGATGATCTGAATGCTTGATATTGCCACCATAATTTGATATCCAACTTGTAAGCTTACTTACTAAGCCTGGACGATCAGGACAAACAATTTTGAATATAATTGAAGGATGTTCCAAAGAAAATTTAATTGTTTAATCAAATAAGTAAGTACACCTAATATATCAATGAAAGGATTAAAAGAAAATTTTCAAAAACCACATATACTGATTGTAGGTGCTGGCATAATAGGAAAGTTTAACGCATTAGAACTGTCTGAATTAGGGTATCAAATAACAATTGCAGATCCAACTTTAGACAAAAATAGTAGTAGTGCTGCATTAGGTCTTCTAATGGGATATATATATCAAAAGAGGAATGGCAGAAGTTGGATACTTAGAAAACAAAGCCTTGAATTGTGGCCAAAATGGATCAAATTATTACAAGAGTTTAATCCTGAATTACATATAGAAAAACGATTAATTCAGTTGACGACAAATGATGCAAAATTTGAAAAGCTAGAGAAATTTGTTAACGACAATACAAACCAAGGACTTGAAATTTTAGAGAAAGACTCAATCATTATTAAAAATATCAATAAGATTTTCAAGACAAAAAATATTAAAGGAGTTATTTCCCACAAAGATGGGAGAATAGATCCTCAATCATTATTAGATACATTAAATGTTTACCTAAAAAACAAAAAAATTAATTTTTTAAAAGAAGAAATAATAAAAATTAAAAGATTTAACAAACAATGGATTGCGGCTTCGAGAAGTAATAACGAAATCAAAACTGATGCAATTATCTTATGTAATTCTCTGAATTCAATAAATTTAATAATAGACAAGTCTCATAAAATCAAATTAAAACCCGTCTTGGGTCAAGCTTTAGAAATTTGTACAAACTTACATGAAGTTAATTTATTATCCCTGCCAAAACATTTCAACATTAATGGCAAAAACATAATTCCTTTAACAAAAAATAAAATTATCATTGGTTCTACTGATGAATATCATGAAAAACCAGAAGATAATGTCTTCGAAAAACTTACTGATTTTATTGAGAACAAACCTAGCTGGCTATCTAGAGAAAGAGTAACGAGAAAATGGTTTGGCATTAGATCAAGACCGGAAGGAGAACCATCCCCTATTCAGAAAAATCTAAAAAATGGATTAATTATATGTACTGGTTTCTATAAAAATGGATTTTTACTTGCACCTTCATGCTCTCAT
>OZSS01000292.1_pt1 | contig 23451 bp, 19 predicted proteins | sample 1779911 | NCBI WGS metagenome assembly OZSS01 (sample SAMEA2603589, study PRJEB24840) | metagenome | biome: Water; feature: Photic zone; material: Seawater sample | place: Mediterranean Sea | collected 2013-11-12 | depth 10 m
TCTATGCCCAGAACAATACAGGCAGAAGCCAAGGAATCTGCTACAATGCCCGTAGGTGCTATGATCGTTACCTGTGCCTGTGTCGTCAAACCCAACCCTGAGAATGGATTGATTAAGTGAGAGAACCTTTTGCCGTTTAGTATTACAAATTGCTCGATGTCACCCGAGGTAGCCGCGGCACAGTTCGACAATTCCAAATAAGGTGAAGCGGAGTGTTCGAGACCACCCACTTTGATTCGCCACCCTTTTGATTTGCGGGGCGGATCTCCAATCACCAAGTCGCCTCCCGCGTCTATGATGCAACGAGACAAGCAATGCCTACGCAATGTTTTTAGCATGCGATCAGCGGTGTAGCCTTTAGCTATGCCGCCCAAATCCAATTCGATTCCTTCAAGGGTCAGTCTTGCTTCCTTTGTTTTGGGAAAAAGCTTCAAGTGTTTGTAACCGGTCATGGACATAGCCCTGGAAATCTTTGCTTGCGAAGGCATCGTTTTCTTGAAGCGTGCGATTCTCCAGAGACGGGAAAGCTGACCAATAGTCATGTCAAAGGAACCGTTGGTGTCTCGTGAAACCCCTTGCCCATGTTTAAGCACCGTAAAGAGATCATCGGAAAGCCTTTGCTTTTTCATGGTGTAGGAACTGTCAGAAAGCATGCTCAATTCGCTGTCACCCAGATAGTCACTGAAGACCAATTCAAGCCTCTTGGCCTCTTCGAATGCTGCCTTGGCTCCTGTCTCTGCGCTTATTTCATCATCATGATCAATGAGCAAGGTGAATTGTGTGCCCATGCAATTATCCTGGTACTTAAGGTAGGCGAGGCATGTGTTGGGAGATACTCCCGCATAAACCAAAGTCGAAAGTGTGAGTAACGCAACCCGACTCATTATGAATCTCGAAGTACTATTAGTCATCGTTGTTCTTGAACGCAAATAAGTGCATCCAGGTACCCTACCCCAAAACCTTGTGAAAGATAAGCATGCATTGAAAAAAATCGTAAATATTCATTACAAGCCTTGTAAATTTGAGATAGTAGTGAATTATGTATTGTGTTTGTCTTCACATCGTCCCCATCCATTATCGCATACTGTTTTTGCATTAATTAGACATTTCTTAACAAATGAATAACAAAACGACAACAATCGCCATCGCTCTCACCACTTACTTTTTGTTTGCTACTCAAACATCCGCAAAGAAAAGCTCGGAGGTCATTTCCGTAGACGGGAGTGTATACCAGACAGGGTTGTACCCCAAGGAGCTTTATAAAAAATTAGGCTTCAAAGCTGGACCTGCGGACGAAAAATTCGAAAAGTACAAGCAGGATGTACAAACATCGGAGCTTTCCTTCGACATGATGCCTGTCCCCGGAGGCACCTTTAAGATGGGTAGCTCCAAAGAAGATAATAATCGTGGAGATGATGAATTACTGGAAAGGAAAGTCCAAGTCTCCGATTTTTGGATGGGAAAGCACGAAGTCACATGGGATGAGTATGAGCTTTGGATGATCAATTTGGACAAAGACAACCGGGTGTACAACAAATTGGAGGAAACCGAGGCTGATGTTTTGGCTGATGCTATCACCAAACCTACGGCTCCTTACACGGATATGACCTTTGGCATGGGGAAAGACGGATACCCCGCAATCTGCATGACCCAACTTTCCGCAAAGATGTATTGCATGTGGCTAAGTGCCAGAACCGGAAAATTCTATCGCTTGCCCACCGAGGCAGAGTGGGAATATGCCTGCAAGGCAGGGACAAGCACCGCCTACAGTTTCGGCGATGATTCCTCTGCACTGTCCGATCATTCTTGGCATATGGATAACAGTAAGTTTCAATACCAGAAGGTTGGACAGAAAAAACCGAACCCGCTTGGTTTGTTTGACATGCACGGAAATGTTTGGGAGTGGGTGCTCGATCAGTTTGTCCCCCCAGGAGACGAATCTCCTTCCAAGACTTTGGTAGACCCCTTGGTTTTGCCCAACACCCTTTATCCTAGAATTGTCAAGGGAGGCTCTTGGGATGACGATGAAGTCATGCACCGCAGTGCGGCAAGAATGGGCTCCGAGGGATGGTGGAAGGAACAGGATCCACAATTGCCACAAAGTGTATGGTATCACACGGATGCACTGTTTGTTGGTTTTCGGGTTGTTCGGCCTCGGGATATCCCCTCCATCGACGACATTGAAAAATTTTGGCCATCCGAGGCTGAGATCAAAGCCATTCCAACCCGATAGCACTCATACTCAAGGAAAACTTTTTCCTTGCGAATCATCAGTCTTTGGGCTCAATTTTAAGTAGCCTGATGAACCCTTTGCGACCCATACCCACAAAATGTAAGACTCAACGGAAAAGGGGTTTTGCCTTGGTTATGGCGTTATCTTTGTTGAGCTTGGTTTTCCTGTTGGTGATCTCCCTAATTAATTTGGTTGGCACTGATCTTAGTTTGTCTGAAGTCCGCAAGGAAAGAATTCTGGCCAAGGCCCATGCACGCGTCGGCATGATGGTTGCCATAGGAGAAATCCAGAAACATTTGGGACCGGACACCCGTGTTACTGCAACGGCTGATATTCTTGACGAGAGAATCGAGTCCGGTTCACTCTATGCTTCCAGTCAGAATTACGATGAGGAAAGTGATCTATTCGGTTTCAATGATGGTGAGGACAGAAATCAAATCATTGATTTGAATGAAGATGGTAATTTAGACAAAGTCCCTTTTGGTCAAAGGCACTGGACGGGCGTCTGGAAACACCGTGCAAGAAGTCGAAACACGGATTCAGCTAAAAGAGGGGCGAAGCCATTACCTAAAAACTACGAGACTGCTCAAGGCATAAAAATTTCAGCTCAATATGACTCGGAATATGATCCTCATCCCGCAGTCGAATTGGCCTGGCTGGTAAGTGGTAACGAGGGTTATCATAAAAAGCTTTTTGTGGGCGAAGATACGGATAACTTTCAGGAATTCTTGGAAAACCCAAGCGGCCTTTGGGATGAATCCACCTTAGACAACGGAAGAAGAATGGTCAACGGAGGGGTTTATGGTAAACATCGTAATGGATGGAAGGATTATTCGGAGACTTTGGGTCTTGATGAAAATGGAAACTTTGATCAAGGACGTTCAGAACTTTATAAACATCCTGAGTTTGGTACTTATGCCCATCCGCTCATCCCTACGGAAGAAGACTATGAATGGTTACTAAAATCACCTCTGCTTTCCTCTGATTATGATCATGAGTTGCATCGGGAGCAATGGCAGGATTTTTTAAGGAGCGAGCCGGTTTTAGCACCCAAGACAAGATTGGATGTGGATGGAGTCCCCATCGAGCGAAGCGGGAGGATTATCAATAAGCCTTCATATGCCTACTGGGTTGGCGATGAAGGAGTTAAGTCTAAAGTGAATATTTCCAACCCTAATGCCGATTCGAATGAAGAAGATAAAATTAGGGATAACATCACTGTTTCTGCAGTTCCCAATCTGTCTTTGTACGATGATACAGATGACGCCTCCGAAGGCCCAGTTAAAGGTGGGTTTGGTTTTTCCATGGACGATGAAGACAGAGAAAAAATCTTGTCCGTCGAGTCCATGAAGCTTTTAGTGGGAGACAATTCCTCCGACGAAGAATTGGGAGATTTAGTTTCCGCTCATTACCACTCACTTACCACTACTTCTCATGGTGTGCTTGCGGATGTACGCACAGGGGGCCTAAGGAGAGACTTGAGTTCTGCTTTTGCCCTGGACGAAAAGATGAATGATAATCGTTGGGATGATCACATTATAGACGACAGCAAAGCATGGTCCCGTGATTTCGAAGATTATCTTTACAGGCACAAGGTTAAGCTTGAACGAACCACTCCTGCTTTCGACGATTTGAAAACGATCAACAATCTCACCTACAATGCAGTTAGATCCAACAAGTGGGCGGATGATCCTGAGGATTCCAGTTCTGGTGGGATTGGCTGGGAAGGTGCGATCTTAGCGGGTCCACGTTGGAGTGTTCTTGGAGCGTTTCACAACCTCTACGCAAACAATACGGATTCGGATTCGGAATTCAGGGATGTTCTTCCCTGTCACCCCAATTGTTCGATCCCGGGGCATAGTGAAAAGACAATGTGCGGCGTGTTTCCCCGTTCAGTCGGAGACAATTCACTTTTACTTGGGTTAACTGGTGGACTTGGGCCATTTAAGCAAATCATAAGTTTTTTCAGAGGGGGAAGAGAGGAAATTTGGGCTAGATGGAATTTTTTCAAGGAATTAAATATTCGACCGGAGCCCAAGAATCACCCATTGCAACCGATTTTAACCGAATTTAAGTTTTCTCAAACTCCAACCATCGAAGGGAGTAATTTGGCTTTGGCAATGTATCCCTCGGTAGCCCTTTGGAATCCATATAATGTATCCATTTCTATGGAAGAATTGTATGTTGAGATTCCTTTTAGAGACAATCGCTTACTGGCTGCGAATCCCAAGGATTATGATCGTTGGAGAAAATGGAGAATGTATTTTTCTCATGAATTAGATGACATAGGAACGGGAGGTCCCGGTAATCCTCCCCCTCCCTCCCCTCCCACCCTACCGCCTAACTATGGACTGAGAGGTTCTGCGGGTTTACTTGGGCCCTACGGGCCAGTGAGTGCATTTGGCAAATTGATGCTTGCTCAAAATGCTGGAGTTTATGGGCTTGTTCAAAATTATCGGTCGAACGAATTCTTCGATCGGTATCTGCAGCCTGAAAGATTGGTCTCTTTACAATTGAGCACAAACATTAATCCAGAGACAAATCAATGGATGAGGGGTGGAACGCCGCCTTTCTTACGGGAGAATGGTCAAACCCGACCCGACCCGAATAAGTTCAAAATTTTTTGCAGCCGTGATTACACAAATTATAATTCCAATCAAAAACAAGTTATATTGAGCGATTACAATTCCCATAGATTGGAGAGACACCTTTTGCTCAAACTCACCAATCTGCAATTGGGTCCCGGAGAGAAGTCGCACTTTTGCGTTGCTGGTAAGCAGTCTTGGAATTGGACCTCTATCCCCAGTCCGGGAAGTGGAAAGAAATTTTTGGTGGTCGATCTGGCAAAAGGCTTCGATAAAGATCCCTTTCTTTGCGTCACGGACTATCCGGTCTCCTCCTCACCGTTATATTTGAAATATAAGATTGGTAGAATTCGAGGTTCCAAGCCAATCGAAACCCACTTTAGAGACGGATCAGGAGCGAAAACTAAGAATCCATCCAAGCTCCCTTATCTCCGTGGCATAACACTCTACTCGCAAAAACCTTACACAGGCACCGCTATCGAAGTGGATGCTATATCCCCAGAGGAAACATCGGTCATTCAACGCATAAACAGAAGATTTGATAGTCACATATGGTTGAATGAGACTAGACAAGGTAGTCGCAATATGTGGAACACCAGAGATCAATATCTGAGCATCTTGAATCCTTTATCAGAATTAGCTTCAACCTCGGACTCGAATCAATGGGGAGATGATTTGATGCCAGGAAACGGTTTTAGGATACGGATGGAATTACCCGGGCTTGCCAAGTCCGTTGTTTTCGAGCAGTTCAACCCCCGTGCCCTCAATCACGGATACCAGGAAGGATTTGGGGACAGCTGGAAACTTGAGAAATTCATTGCTCTCGGAGCAAATGGCCAAATCGTTGATGTTTTATCCAAACCTGCCAACCCAGATCGGCGTTATGCCATAGAAAATCAAAACCCCAATGGACGCACGATTACCTTTAATCCGGGCTATGACATACCCGCTGGTTCTGAGCCAAATGAATTTGTTGATTTTTATGATATGCCGACGATTATACCTGAAAATAGCAACTTGGGTATTAATGACATTCTCGACTCCACAACACCTCAGTATGACCCGAATGCTCTGAGTAAAAAACAAAATCTTATGTGGCCAGTGGTTCCTAGAATTTCACCCAATGGTGGAGAGGGGATTGGTGATTTTCACGATGAAAGCGAGTCTCACGGGCCGATGGAACTCTCTTCCAATGCGGTTATGTTCGAAATACCTGATTCTCCCATGCTATCTATTATCCAACTGCGGCACGCGAATTTGAACAACTACCTGCATGGACCCGCATATGCGTTAGGTAATTCTTATTCAACCTCTCAAGTAAGCCGGGAGAAGCCATGGTCTAGATTGAGAGGAATATCTAAACAGCCAAAGGATGTTACCACATTCAATACCCAACACAATCTAACAATGGCGGGACACTTTAATACCATTTATGGCCCCCATGGGATTAAAAATCCTTTTTACCGTTGGTTGGAGATATACGATTACGGGCCCGAATATGGAGTGAGCGTCCCGATGCGGGATGCAGCCGTTGGTAAAGATAACCAAAATACGATTTTGGATCACTCTTATTTTAACAATCTTGCCTTACTGGACGGATTTTTTATGTCAGGCTTAGGAAGTGGTGATGCCTTAGATCTGGATGAGGAATCCGAAACGGATGGGCGAATACGCCCATTTCGTAACAATCGCTTAGTTCCCTATTTCCGAGATCGTGAATGGGACGCCATGGACAGAGCGGAATCGCAAAGATACCAAACCTTGGCCGGCGATTTGTTGGCCGAGGGCATATTCAATGTTAACTCAACCTCAGTGGATGCATGGATTAGCCAGCTTTCTTCTCTGGCCGGCTTGGATATCCCAAAAATAGATGGAGGGATTCATGATATCTCTGATGATGAAGATGATCCGGAAATTCCTTTTCCGAGATTTCTGCGATATCCTGATGACGCTGATAAAACTGGACAATCTTCGAGTTCTTGGCACGAAATTCGGGTGCTTGATAAAGATGAAATTACCTTACTTGCCCACTGTCTTGTCGAGCAAATAAAATTGCGTGGCCCCTTCCTGTCTTATGCTGATTTTGCCAACCGGAGGCTCCAGGGTACTGGAAAAAGCCGGCTTTTGGATCACTTCAATGATTGGCCTCAAGCGAATTCCGAAGAAGGGGAAAATAGAGATTCCGTACTTGGTCTGCGTGGAGCGGTTCAGGCTGCTATTGCCGAAGCTGAACTCAATCAGGATGAATTCGAAAAACCCACAGGGGCACCTTCCATGCGTGGAGCCTGGGAGCACAATCCCATGATTCCAACCATACCTTCCAAAAGGTTTCAAAGTAATGGACTTATTTCCTCTTCCTATCCAACTGGAGATGAATATAGGCTGCTCGCATCTCGCTTTGGTGTCCATGCCTTTCATTCGGATTGGGAAAATTATACTGACTCTCGTGACGGTAGCACCAATAGGCAAACCCTTCTCTTTCCACCCTACCTTAATCAAGCCCGTAACTCTGACTATCAGGTTCGCAAGCAAAGCTTTTTCGGCAAAGGCAACACTTATATTTCCAATAAATTAGAAAACCTAATCTTACCTGATCCCGTTAATCTTGCATTAAACTGGAAACTGGAAACTTTTGACTATACGGAATCCTTCAAGTACGGGGAAGCACCTGAAAACCTCCTCGCAGTGGAAAATGCCGCCACGGGAGCCAACAAGCCTGGTTGGTTGATGCAGTCTGATGTGCTGAGTCCTTTGGCTCCGGTTACTTCCGTCCGCTCGGATACCTTCACAGTTCGAGTCATGGGCGAGACTTGGAGTGAATTATCCGCAGACTCCCAAAAGGTATACAAGCCCAGTTCCAAAGCGTGGATCGAACTCACCGTTCAACGAACTCCGGATTATGTCAAGGCCGACCTCGATGAACCTCATCACCGTCCTCACGAACCTTTTGAGGATCGTAACTTTAATGGTTTTTGGGATGATGATCCAAATCTTGAAGAGCATTGGTTGGATCTCAACGAAAATTCTAAGGACTTGACGGGTGCGGATGATGTTTACCAACCTGATTTACCAGGCGGGGACAGTTCGATCTATTATCGTCATGGTTTGAGCTCGGACCGGCGTTTGAACCGCGATGAGACTGAAGAAACGAGTGGTAATGGCACTTCGATACATGGAATTAACCAACGTTTCGGAAGGAAATTTAAAATCATAAGCTTTCGTTGGCTAAACGTGCAAGACGTTTGATTTTAGAAGAGGGTCGACAAGACCGGTAGATTCGAGTTAATGAGTTTGCTTTTTTATGTTACGCATTCTTATCTTTGTTTTCTTGGCATTTCCGGCTCTAGGCCAAAGGGCAGAGGTCGATTCTGCACCCCCGCCCAAAGGTCTGTTCTCAGCTGTCTTTTGGGATAAGTTTAAAAGTGCCACCTTACACTATGCTCCATGGGGAAATGCAAACGAAGAGAATGCGAGCATGGAAATGGTTCCGGTCAACTTTTTTTCCCCCTCTCGAAAATTTGCTTACTATGGTGAATCTCCTATTGAATTTTTCAGCCAAATCTATTCAGAAGATGGTACCGAGACTAATTATTCAAAGATCGGCGAATTTGCTTTTTCCTCTCAAGCAACCAAAACTCAGGAATCCCTATTTTTGCTATTCTCCAAACCAGATAGCCAGACATTCAAGGTTTATCCTATTGGATTTGGCGCATCGGAAGTGCCCTTTGGCTCAATGAAGGTATTTTCTCAGGCAGGTAAGACTTTGTATATGACTTTTGGGAAAGAAAAAATCGTTTTAGCCTCGGGTAAATCGAAATTGTTGCAACCTCTGGAATTGTCCGGAAAGTCCAACTCGACTTTGGTGGTTTTTGAGAATGTTGGGGGAAAGTACGAAAAAGTGTTCTCCAGGAATCTTGTCTTTGAAAGGAGTCGGCGAGGAGTCGCATTCTTTTCCATGGAAAAAAAACGGCTGCGCTTCAAGCTTTATGAGGAAACAGCCAGGCCTTTGGAATCCTCAATCGGATTTAATGCCAACCCGTTACAGGTGGCGGAACCAATTACTGAACAGGAGGTGGAGAGCCCGAACTCCGGAACCGCACCTGCATCGGTTATTTCCCAGTGATCGTAAACCGATTCGAAGTCAAATTTATCTTTCGAGTAAATCGAAATTAAAGACTAAGTTGGGAAAGGCAAGTTTTCGTGTCTGAGTGTGCCATTACCCTGCAAAACGCGGTAATAGCAACCGCTGCGGGCCTGCCCGGTGGAATCCTTGGTGTGACAGGCGCCCTTGCCTTTTGGACGTACCCGGTAAAGTACGGAGTTTTGCTCGCAATTCACCCGGATCTCGTGGATTTCCAAAAAATCGCCTGAGGTTTTTCCCTTGATCCACAATTCGTTCCGACTGGTGCTCCAAAAGGTGGCCATTTTTTCGGCACGGGCGGTTTGTAAGGCAAGCTCATTGGCGTACCCGACAATGAGCACCTCCCCGGTATCGATATCCTGAGCTACGGCGGGAATCAAATCCTCGCCGCAGGAGGCAACTTTTTTAAGTTTGGTGAAATCCAAGGCGAGGGTTTCCCCTTCTTCCAATTCCTGATGATCCATACCTTTCCTTTCTCTTAAAAATTCCCCCCGAAGTCGAACGAGAAAAGAGCTAGCAGGGAAGATGAACCAGGAATCAGGCCAAGAGTTGCTCGAGGAATCCCCGAACCACTGCTTTCATCTTGGGTAAAGCAGTAGCGGACGCCTTTTCGACATCTTCGTGACTGAGAGGCTCCTCACTGATGCCAGCGGCCAAATTGCTGATGCAGGACAAGCCCACTACCTGCATGCCCAGCGCATTGCCGAGCATGGCTTCAGGCACGGTGGACATCCCCACGGCATCGGCCCCTAACCGGGCAAAGGCGGAAATTTCGGCGGGGGTTTCAAAGGCAGGGCCGGAAAGAGCTAGGTAGTTCCCTTGGTGGATTTGAACCCCTTGCTTTTCACCTACCTCAGAAAGAAGCCTGCGAAGCTCGGGGTCATAGACCTGAGACTGATCAGGGAAGCGCGGAGAACCGGGATAGGGAACGGGTCCAACGAGAGGATTTCCTGGCATAAAGTTTAGGTGATCCTTGAGAACCATCAGATCCGCTACTTCAAATTCGGGAGCCAACCCACCCGCCGCATTGGTCAGAAACAAAGTTTTCACCCCAAGTTCTTTGGCAAGTAGGATTGGGAACCGAATGGGTCCCCACCCCACTCCCTCATAGAAATGCCTTCTTCCTTGGAAAATCAGGAATTGTTTGTTTTGGAGTTCGCGAAGATGCAGCTTCCCGGCATGACCGGATACAGTAGTTTGGCTCATTCCGGGAATCTTTTCGTAAGGCAAACTTTCCCCGTGACCAAGGTCCTCAACCACATTACCCCAACCTGAACCGCAGATTAAGCAGGCTACCGGATCAAGCGTTCCCCACTGTTGGAAGAGAAAGGCCGAGGCCTTTGATGCAGACTCGTAATCGTCCTCTACAATCGGTTCAGTCTCAGCCATATCGAAGAGTTTGGTTAGCAAGTTGGATGGTCAGGTGATTGGAGTCATCCCCATTTTGAGAACTTTCGGTTCTTCCGATGACCTGAGCTTGGATTCCAAATTGGTTGGCGATCCCAATCAAATCCTCCGCTACCTCGGGTTTGCAGTAGGCTTCGAGCCGGTGTCCCATGTTATAGACCTGATGCATCTCCTCGTCCGAGGTTTCTGATACTTTCTGAATTTCCTTAAAAAGAGGGGGCGGAGCGAAAAGGTTGTCCTTGATATGATGAACCTGTGTGCCAAAGCGCATGCATTTGGTCTGGCCTCCACCCGAGCAATGGACCAAGCCGAGCACCTGACTCTTCAATTCCTCCATAACTTTCTTAACCACGGGTAAATAGGTGCGGGTCGGGCTTAGCAGGGCTTCTCCCACGGAAAGCGAGGAGTCCGGGAGTGGGTCCGTCATACGATGAGGCCCGCAGTACAAATATTGGGGGTCGGTTCGAGAGTCGAAGGTTTCAGGGTAGGTTTCCCGGTAGTGAGAAGAAAGCAATTCATGCCTTGCACTGGTCAAGCCGTTGCTGCCCACCCCACTGTTTTCAAAGGCTTCATAGGAAGCTTGTCCGAAGGAGGCCAGTCCCACGATGGATAAGCCTGGGCTAATCCGGGCATTGTCGATGATGCGATCCCTCGGGCTTACGGCCACGGCACAGGAATCCACCGCCACAGTTCCGGTCAGGTCACCCACATCCGCAGTCTCTCCGCCTCCACTTTTTACCTTGATGCCCTGATCGGACAGCGTCTGAAGAAAGTCCTCGGTCCCCTGAATCAAAGCGGCCAAGGCCTCTCCGGGGAAGTTTCGGGCATTTCGATTAACCGTACTTGAAAGCACCACTTGATCCCATATGCCCACGCAGGCCAAGTCATCCAAATTCATTACGATGCTATCTTGAGCAATACCCTTAAAGATACTCGGGTCTCCAGTTTCTCGATACCACAGGTAGCCAAGGATCGACTTCGTCCCGGCCCCGTCCGAATGGATTATATTACAGAAGTCGGGATTCTTGGTTAGTAAGTCTTCGGTTACTTTACAAAAGGCACCCGGGAAGAGACCGCGATCCATCTTGTCAACGACCTTATGGACTTCGCTTTTGTCGGAAGAAACCCCGCGTTGGTTGTATCGGTTTTGTGTAAGATTGCTAGGCATTGGAAATATCTTGCTTGATTGTCTGTTCATACGGAAGCACTTTCTTTGTTCCAAGAAAAATGTCGAAGAAAGCAAAGGGAAAAGTACAAAGCTATCCGAACCTTCAATCCTTTTTTGAAAAGGCGGAGGAATTCCTCCTGAAAAAAGAATTCCAAAACAACCTTTTTTGGGAAGTGAACCGACTGGCCCGAAAGAAGGGAATGAGAAGATGGGCTGGAAATGTCTTTATGCAGGGAAGAATTGCGCTTAGTGCCATGATTACCCCTTCAAGCTACCTGTTGCTCTCAACGGGCAGGCAGGAAGCCCTGCTTCGGCTCCTTGCCTACGGACGCTCGAAGGGTTGGAAAATCAAAGGAGTGACTGGTCCGGAGGAATCCGTAGGCTTATTTTATGAAAATTGGAAAGGCATTTCGAATTCCATGGATCGGTCGGGGAAGGAATTTACGGTGTATTCCGCTTCTTCCCGACACTTTTCCTCAGACCCCGCTGCCCCTGTAATCGAAACCGTTCAGCCTACGAGCTGGCCGAGAATTCAGGTTTGGGCGATGCAATTCGCGCGGGAATCTAATCCACCCATCCAACCCAATGCCCTGCTTGCAGTTTCTCGGGAGATGATGCTGTGCGGTAATCTGTTTCTTTTGCGTAAGGATGGCGATCCCTGTGGTATGGCTGGTTTTGGAAGGTCCACTCCTAACAGTCTCGTAATCAACGAAGTCTTTGTTCCCAGGGAAATGCGCAGGCGAGGCTATGGGGCCAAATTGATCGCCGGCTTGATGGTGGAGGCTAGGAAAAGAAAAGTACGCAATTGCATCCTCTTCAGCGATTACAAGGGCTCAAGGAACTTATATGAGTCCCTCGGGTTTCGGAAGGTAGGAAGATTTTCGGAAAAAGGATTTTGTTAGGGCAAAGCATCCTCACTTCTCAACTCTAACCTGTTTACTGCCATCTTTGAGAGTCACTGAAAGGAGCGACCCCTCCTTGAGGGACTTCGCTTGGTCAAGGATGGTGCCCTCCTCATCCTGAAGATAGGCGAAGCCTTTCCCGAGTGCCGCTTGCAAGCTGGATCCTTCGAGCCGTTTGTCCAAGGACGCCAACCGGTCAGCGGTTCTTTCCATGCGGTGGGTCAAGGTAGCACTCATTCTTGTTTCCAGCTCATCCAATAACTGTGCTTGTCTCTGCAGGGAGGACTCGGGTGAGTAAGCAGCCAAACGGGCCTGCCATAAAGATACGGCACTAGATTTTCTTTCGAGGGATTTCCGGGGAATTTCCAGAAAGCGGTGTACCAAATCACCGAGTTGCTTAGTTAGACGAATATATTCGGAACTAATCCATTCGGCAGCCGCAGATGGAGTCTCTGCCCGGAAATCAGCGATGAAATCCGTCAAAACAAAATCAGTCTGGTGCCCGATTGCGGAAATTGTCGGAAGCGAACATTGTCCCACGGCTCTCACCAATTCCTCGTCATTAAAGGCCCAGAGATCTTCGATGGAACCCCCTCCGCGGGCCAACACGATAAGATCCAATCCAGGATGGCGTTGGGCTTGCCCAAGTGCCTGAAGCAATTGTTGAGGAGCCTCGCGGCCCTGAACCATGGAACCAAAGATGAGAATTTCTCCAGCCCAACCCCGACGCTTCAGAATGCTTATAAAGTCCTGTAGAGCGGCTCCTTTCAAGGAGGTCACGATGGCGACTTTTCTGGGCAAGGAGGGCAAAGGCTTCTTACGCTCCTCCTCAAAAAGGCCTTCCTTGAAGAGCTTTTCCTTGAGTAATTCGAATTGCTGGCGGAGATTGCCCAAACCATCCTGCATCATGTGCTTCACTCGCAGTTGATATTCTCCTCGCGGTTCATAAACGGTAATGTCTCCAAATGCCAGACATTCGTCCCCTTCATTGGGTAAGTAGGTTGACCCGAGTGCATCTCTTTGAAAAAAGACGGCTTTCAATTGAGCGGAGGAATCCTTGAGCAGAAAATAGCGATGACCGCTGGAATGGGCCAGCAGGTTGGAAACCTCTCCCCGCACCCAAACCTGTGAAAAGGTTTTCTCCAAGGACTTTCTTACTTGTCTGGTGATTTTAGAAACACTCAGGACCGGAGTGTCTTCCTCATGCTGTTCAAACAATTCAACCTGCATGGCTTTTCTTTTTTATGAGCATTCGCCCCACCAGAAACATGATTGCAATAAGGCACACGCCGGTCCACAGGTACTTCCATTGTCCACCGAAAATTCCTGCAAAAGCCAAAACATATCCGCTTGCCGTGACTCCAAGAATGGGAATGGAAACGATCAGGTAAGGCAAAAAGGGCATCTTTACCAAACCCAATCCGTAATTCGAGAAAATGAAAGGTACTCCGGGAGTAAGCCTAACGATTAGAGCCCATTGCATGAGGTTAGAAGGTGGTTTTGTGGGGAGTTCGTATTGGAAGCGTTTGAGGAACCGTTCAATCAAAGACCGGGCGGGCCCGCGGGCAATCCAATAGGTCCAGGAGAGGTTGACGGTCAAGGCGACCAAGGAATATAGTGATGAAAGCCACGGACCATGCTCTTGGCCCCAGAGACCAGCTAGGGTCAGTAAGGGGGCAACCGGCAAGACTAACCCGGGTAAGACTGCGATGGAAGTGAAAAGCCAGATCCCGTTGCCCACCAATAAGTTGCGGAAGGAAAGCCAAGTTTGCTCCAGTTCCCTCACCCCTTCAGACCCGGCGAAGTGGGAGTAGAGCAAATAGATCAGGTAAAGGCCGACAAATAGAAAAACCACCAATCCGAGTAGCCCAAGGAAGCCTTTTCGAGGAGTGATCATCCGTATGCCTGGCCGGCGTTATTCAGTGGGTAAGATCAGAGGTTCGGATTCAGTGCCGTTCTCGTCTTTTCCGGTATTCCAATCATTGAGATTTTCCGGCTCAGTTAGGGGCGTTGGAATTGGTTGCCTTTCGGAGGACCACGAATTGTAAATCGGAATGGCGAGAAAAAAGACGACCACTGCTATGCATAGAAGAAGAATCAGTTCAACCCGTGTGTATCCCTTTTTCAATGTACCTGAATTGTCCATATTCATCGAGTATGCCTTGAGTTCAGGTTCGCGACAAGAACAGAACCCACCCATGCCCTACCCGCGAAAGAGCCAAAACATCACTCCAGGCAAAGCGATCCCAATCAGGGAGACGATTCCAATAATCAATTGGGCGCGAAAGGCTTTCCGGCGATTTTCCGGAGTATCCGGGGAAGGCGGGTTGCCCCAATCCGAATCGTTTGGGTCTTGCTCTTTGAAGCTCTTTTCCATGAATGAATAGTTAACTTAGTACATTCATATAATCAAAACCAAATCCAACCCAATCGTATCCATGCCAATCTTCGAACAAGTCGCGATTTTGGGGCCGGGACTTCTCGGCGCCTCACTTGCAATGGCAGTTCGGGAAAGACAAATCTGTGAAAGAATCTTTATCTGGGGTAGGAAGGAGCAAAGGCTGGAAAACTGCCGGGCCATGGAATGGTGTGATTTTGCGGACCGCGATCTCGAAAAAGTTCTTGCGGGAAGTGATTTGATCGTTTGCTGCACCCCGGTTGAGAGTATTCAGGAAATGCTGAGGGAAATGATGCCTAAGACCGGAAAAGATATTCTGGTCACGGATGTGGGCAGTGTGAAGGAAAGCATTTGTACGGAAGCAAAGCAGGCTTCGAACGAAGAGAGCGGAACCTTCATTGGTTCCCACCCCATGGCTGGTTCTGAGAAATCGGGCATGGAGTTTGCCTCTGGCGATCTCTTCGCTGAGCGAACTTGCATCCTTACCCCTATGGAGGATTGCCCGCCCGACAGGACCGCGAAGTTGGTGGAATTTTGGGAACTCTTGGGTATGCAAACGCTTATCGAATCCCCTCAAACGCACGATAAAATCGTTGCCAATGTCAGTCATTTGCCGCACTTGCTTGCCTCTTCGCTCGCTCGCTACCTCAGCCAATGCTCCAAGGGTTGGATGGCAGCCTCCGGCCAGGGATTACGCGATACCACCCGGGTTGCGGAGGGGGATTCCGGTCTTTGGTTGGAAATCATGAAAGCCAACCAATCTAAATTGAATGAATCCCTCGACCAGTGGATGAAATCGTTGGAAGAGGCGAAAGAGTTTCTTCGGCAGGGCGACTGGGAAAATCTCGAGAAATTTCTCTCAGAAGCAGCGGACTGGCGGGAGAGCTTGGGTTCTGGCAAATGAATGTGTTGGACATCACTCCTTTTTCTGGGGAATGTGCCGGCAGCCTTGATGTTCCCGGATCCAAGAGTATTTCCAACCGGGCTCTGATCTTGGCGGTGCTTTGCGACACCGAGGTTCAACTCCAAGGAATGCTTGATAGCGAAGATGTTTCCCTGATGAAAGAGGCACTGGTTTCACTGGGAGTTTCAATTCAACAAGGAGAGCAACCGAATTCACTTAAAGTAAGCGGTTGCGGGGGATCCTTCCCTATCAAAAAACAAAAGATAGAAGTTGGGAATGCGGGCACCGTGGCAAGATTCCTTACCGCCTTGCTGGCTCTGCAGAAAGATGGAACTTACCATTTGGATGGTTCTGAGGCTATGAGGCTTCGACCCATGAAGGAATTGCTCTCATCACTGGAACGAGCAGGATGCCGATTTGAATTTCATGGGGAAGAAGGTTTCTTTCCTTTCACGATGAGGACCAATGGTCTTCGACCTGGCGATTTCGAAGTCGACGCGACCCAAAGCAGTCAGGTGCTTTCGGCTCTGCTAATGGTTGCCCCATTGGTTTTCGAAGACACCACAGTCCGTTATCCGGGGGGTACGGTGTCCGAACCCTTTGTGGAGATTACTCTGAGAATGATGAGTAGCTTTTCTCCGGAACAGGATTATTCCTACGACTTTCAGAAAAGTGAAGTACGGATCCGTTCGAAGGGATATAGCAGAGAAACGATCCATTATCTAGTCGAACCGGACGCCACCGCCGCCAGTTACTTTATGACCTTACCGGTCAGTATCGGAGGCAGTTGTGAGGTCGAAGGAATTTCCGCCACTATGCTGCAGGGAGACGCCGACTATGGTACAGTGTTGAAAAACATCGGCTTGAAAGTTGAATTCAATGAAAGAGGAGTGAAAACCTTAAAAAACGGAGGACTTGAGGGGGGTAGTTACGACTTCAACGCCATTTCGGATACCTTTCTCTCTCTTGCCGCAGTCAGCCCATTGCTTGAACAACCGATTGCCATCAGTGGGATCGCTCACACCCGGAAACAGGAAACCGATCGTGTCGGCGCGATGGCTACGGAGTTGCGCCGTCTTGGCCAAGCCGTAGAGGAATCTCACGATCAATTGAAGATCACCCAGAATCTGAAGCAGCTTAAGCAGTTGGCCTCAGATGGGATTGAGATTGAAACCTATCATGATCACCGGTTTGCCATGAGTTTCGCGATTTTAGGTTGCCACGATTTGCTCGGCGACGGAAGGCCCTGGTTACGCATCAGGAACCCCAACTGCTGCTCTAAGACTTTCCCCAACTTCTTCCAGAAACTTGATCAGCTTCGTAAGCAATCCCAGTAATGAAGCGGTCATTTTACCTAATTGCAATCGACGGAGGAGCAGGAACCGGTAAATCCACTACTGCATCCATTCTGTCCGAAAGACTAAATTTTCTTCATGTGGACACCGGTTCTCATTACCGTTCCATTACCCGTCACTTGTTAAACCTAGGTGTTGGGCCTGAAGAGGCAGAAAAATATATAAATATAAATAAATTAATCCTTTCCTCGGAGATTGAGGAGAGGAAATCCAAACTTTCCTTGGACGGAAAATCCTTTGGGAAAGACCAACTCAGGTCGAAGGAAGTCAACGATATGGTCTCCAAATTCGCCTGTCTTCCTGCTTTGCGCAATACCTTGTTCAACTACCAGAGGGAACAGGTTGATCTTGCCCAATCACATAATTTCGTGGGATTGGTGATGGAGGGGCGGGACATTGGAACCGTAATTTTCCCGAACGCCGACCTTAAGGTTTTTCTTCACGCCGACCCTTCTGTACGCGAAAATCGTAGAAAAAGGGATGGCGAATCCGACGAAATCGCCTCCAGAGACCGCCAGGACAAGCAAAGGCAAGTGGCTCCGCTCAAAGAAAGTTCCGGTTCTCTCCGAATTGACACCAGTGCTTTGGGGATTGAAGAGGTGTATGAAACCATCGTCACTCATCTCAAGAGATAATGTCCAACTTTTATAAATTCGCTCAATTCGCATCCTTTCTTTATTTCAAATTATTCCATCGTTTTGAAGTGGGCGGACTTCAAAATGTTCCCAAGGAAGGTGCCTTCATTTTGGCATCCAACCATCTCAGTTTTTTTGATCCTCCGGCACTCGGATGCAGGCTTCCCCGGAACTTGCATTACTTCGCAAGAAATTCATTATTTTCCGGACCTTTAGGAATCCTCATATCCAATTTAAATTCTATTCCCGTGAACCGCGATCAACTTGATTTAAAAACTCTTAAAACCGTTTTGGGAGTTTTGAATATGGGGCACCCGCTGCTGGTTTTTCCTGAAGGGACAAGAAGCGTGAATGGGCAACTATCTGACGGCCAACGAGGGGTGGGGTTGCTCGTCGCAAAATCCAAGGTGCCGGTTTTGCCCGCTAAAATAGAGGGCGCTTTTGAAATACTGGGCAAGGGGAAGACGATTCCCCGAGTGGGCAGAAAGCTTAAGGTGACCTATGGTCCTCAGTTAGGTTTCAATGACTTGGATTCAGGCAAGAGTACCGATAACCGCTACGATTTAATTTCGCAGCGAATTATGGTCGCGATATCAGAAATTAAATAAAAATATTTAAACTTTAAATATCCTGCTGATCGCCGTGGCACAATTGCCTGGGTCGAGCACGGTCAGGACGGGGGTCTTGCTGGGCATCTGCAAGGTCGAATTGATGTTGACCATCATATCGGTTTTGTCGGTGAACGGAGGGCAGGCAATGGTGGGGAATTCTGAGTTGGCACCGACAAACCCGGACAGGGCGTTGGATCGTCCGGCAATAGTTACATAGACCAGGGATTCCTCATTGGCATTGTCTTCTAAAATCTTTAAAACTTCCAGAGGTTGCTTGTGGGCCGAAGCCACGAATTGCTCCCAGTTTATGTTTAAATTGTCCAAGTTATCGGTGATTTTTTTGGCGTGCGACTCATCGCTCGCCGATCCCATAATGATTACTACTTTCATTTTATAAATACTTTTGAAGGTTATTGTTGAGTCTATCCTGAATGGATAGGTTGGTGTCAGGGAATTCGAAGTTTTCCCCGGTAATAGTTTCGTACAGGTGAATATAGCGAGCGGAGAGTTCGACGATCAGCTCCTTGGGAGCCGTGGGCAACTCTTCATCCTTATAGGGGTCGCAGCGGTCTTTGAACCAGAGGCGTAGAAATTCTTTGTCGATATTCTCGGGTTCCATCCCCTGGCCCGTTCTCTCTTCAAAACTGTCCTTGATCCAGTATCTGCTCGAATCTGGAGTGTGAATTTCATCAATCAGAGTGATTTCTCCGGTTGAGGAAAGCCCCATCTCATATTTCGTATCCACTAGAATCAAGCTATGCTCGGCCGATACCTTTTGTCCAAAGCTAAAAAGCTCGAGGGCTTTTTGGGAGGCTACTTCCCAATGCTCTTCCGTCATCCATCCCTCGGCGATGATGTCTTTTGCAGAAATTGGACGGTCATGATCCTCTTCCTTGGTGGTGGGAGTCAGTACCGGTGCGTCGAGGGCCTGGTTCTTAACTAGCCCGTCAGGAAACTGAATCCCGCAATACTCTCTGTCTCCGCGATTGTAAATGGTCCAAAGAGAAGTGCTTGAACTTCCAGTAACATAGCCACGCACCACGAATTCGATGGGGAACGGTTTGCAGTTCTTGGCAATGGTGACATTCGGGTCGGGCAATTCGATGACATGATTGGGGATAATGTGTTGGGTCTTTTCGAACCACCAGGCTCCGGTTTGGTTAAGCACCTGTCCCTTGAAGGGTATGGTTGCAAGCACCCGGTCAAAGGCGGATTGTCGGTCCGTGGTGATCAGGGCAAGAATATCCCCTAGATCGTAGCGGTCTCGGACTTTTCCCTTGTAGTAATCGTCAGTACCCAGGGAAGTCGTGGTCAGGCAGTAGTCTATGCTTTTCTCGATGGAAGAGCGGTAGTCGTTTTTGGTTGTAAGAGCTTCTATCATTTTCAAAAGGACTATAAGCTAGGAGCATCTGCAAAATATTCAAGCCCAACTCAAAAAACTTTCCTTGCATTGACGCCTCTCCGATTTGCGGTTAAAAAAAAGGCTAATTTCATACAAGAAGCAAACTATGAATTCAGACACTGTTTATGACCTTTTGGTTTTGGGGGGAGGGCCTGCCGGATACGCCGCGGCCATACGGGCCGGTCAATTAGGCAAGAAAGCCATTGTGGTTGAAAGGGAGCGAGCTGGAGGAACCTGCCTAAACTGGGGCTGTATCCCTTCGAAAGCGCTTCTAAAAAGTGCCGAGACTTACCAGGCCGCTCTTCATGCCGACACCTTTGGTATCGATTGCGGGGAAGTAAGTTTTGATTTTAAGAAAATCATGGGACGTTCCCGTAAGGTTTCCGATCAAATGGGCGGCGGTATCGAATTTCTCTTCAAAAAGAACAAGGTGGATTATGTGGTTGGAATGGGTATGGTCCATGCCACAGGAATGGTGGAGGTCACTGATGGCGAGGCCAAGGGAACCTTTTTGAAGGCAGAAAAGATCCTCATTGCCACCGGCTGCAAACCAAGAAGGCTCGAAGGAGTCGAAGTAGACGGCACGAGAGTGATGACCTCACGGGAAGCCTTGGCCATGACCGAGCAACCCAAAAGCATTGCCATCATGGGTGCAGGAGCGATCGGCGCTGAGTTTGCCTATTTCCTGAATGCCTTTGGCACCCAAGTCACCCTCATCGAAATGTTGCCAGAAGTTCTGCCGGTGGAAGATCATGAGGTTTCCGCAGCCATTACCAAATCTTTCTCTGAGCAGGGTATAGACTGTCGGGTCGAGACCAGAGTGGATGGCATTGAGGTGGGAGAGGATTCTGTTTCCCTCACCCTTACCAAAGGCGAAGAGAACGAAACCCTGAAGGCAGAAAGTCTTCTTTTGGCCATTGGGGTTATTCCGAACCTGGATGGGGCCCTTTCCAACAAACTTAAGCTCGAACTGGATCGTGGATACCTCAAGGTGGACGAGAATTACCAGACTTCCGAAAAGAACATTTATGCAGCCGGTGACATCGTGGGTCCGCCTTGGCTTGCCCATGTCGCCACATACCGTGCCATTCAGGCGGTAAACGGCATGTTCGGGCATTCCAACCCCGTTCCCTTTGATGCTTTTCCCGGCTGTACCTATTGTCAGCCTCAGGTTGCCAGTATCGGATTGACCGAGCAGAAGGCAAAGGAGGAAGGGATTGCCTACAAGGTAGGAAAATTTCCTTTTGCGGCTTCTGGAAAAGCCGTTGCGGCCAACCACTCCGAGGGATTCGTCAAGGTATTGGTTGGTGAAAAGTACGGAGAGATTCTCGGGGCTCACATCATCGGGTCGGACGCCACCGAATTGATTGCGGAATATGGATTGGGAATGAAGCTGGAAGCCACAGTGGAGGACATACACCAAACCATTCACGCACACCCCACCATGAGTGAAGCCTTGGCTGAGGCAGCTGCTGCCACTCACAACGAGGCTATTCATATTTAAATAAATTCGTCTTTTTTTTAATCCGCCTCGTTGAGCTCTTGGGTTAGGATTTGGGTATTAAACGAATATCCTTGTGCTCAGTCTCTTTTGGCTGATGATTTACTGGGCGTTTTTCAAAGACACCCGCTTCAACCTTCTGCCCACCCTATCCGACGCCTCTAGTTTTAAGCATCTTGGTACCTGTGGGTCGAACAACTGTAGCAAGGACCTGACCTAATCCTAAACGCGTTTACCCGTGAAGGCATGCGTTTTAACCGTGCATACACTGGAGCTCCCCAATGTGCTCCATCTCGCACCGCAATGTTCGGAGGGCGTTTACTCGGTGGGTCTTTCCTCAACGCGCTTTTAGCAACCTGCCCCTGCCCTCCTCTGCCCTGCAGCAACTAGTTGGGGAGGAAGAGCGTAAAAAGTAGGGTAAAATTTACCTTAGCAGGAACTAAAAACGGACCTTAAGTATTTGTTTCGAAGCCTTTGCGTTGTTCGCGGGCTTGCCACTGGTTGGCGTCGGAATCGCCCACGATCTGTTCCTTCTTTGGGTCCCATGTCAGCTTGCGACCTAGGCGGATGGAAATGTTGGCCAAGTGGCAGGTGGTCATTGCCCGGTGGTGAGTGTAGACATCTGAGATTGGATCGGTCCGGTCCTTCATGCAGGCAAAGAAGTTTTCCATATGGTTGGTGGTTTTCTTGCCTTTGTAAACCGCCGACACCGTTTCTGAAGACAGGGGTTTTTCCTTGAGTTCGTCAACTGCAGCACCGGTCAGTTTTCCGCGTGTTACGAAGAAATTTCCTTTCTCTCCCTCGAATAAGATACCGTTTCCTTCTTCCGATTTACTTACGATGTTCATTTCCACCTCATTGGGGAATTTACATTTAATGTGAAAATTATGGGAGGTGTTAAAGTAGTTGTCTTTGGTGGGTATGCCGTTCTTAAAAGGAATCTGATGTTCTCCCACGATCGGATCCAATTCGAGGACTCCCTGCCCTTCCCCATTCTGATCCAAGGCCCACTGGGCAATGTCGACATGGTGAGCACCCCAATCGGTCAACTTACCACCGGAGTATTCGTACCACCAGCGAAAGAGGTAATGAGCCCTCTCCTTCATGTAATCGACCTTGGGAGCTTGTCCCAACCACTGGTTCCAATCGAGGTTGGCCGGTGGATCCGATTTAGTGAAGGGACCGCCCATGGGAGAGCTTCCGATGTTGCAGGTTACTTTTTGAATGGCTCCGATCCGTCCCTCACGGACGATTCCAACTGCTGTCAGAAACCGTTGGGACATTTCGCTTCTTTGCTGGGTACCGACTTGAAAGACCCGCCCAGTTTCCTTGGCGACCTTACAAATTTGTTTACCTTCCTCAATGGTAAGGGTTAGGGGTTTTTCGCAGTAGACATCCTTCCCCGCCTGCATGGCCTGAATGGCGATGCGGGTGTGCCAATGATCGGTGGTGCCGATGGTGACGAAATCAATGTCCTTGCGTTCGAGAATCTTTCGGTAGTCCTGGTAACCTTTCGCTTTTCCCTTGGCCATGGCCTTGTTGACTCGGTCGATGCGTTGGGTGTCCAAGTCGCAAATCGCCACAATGTCAGATAGCCTGCGGGCACTGTTGGCGACCCCTGCCCCCCGTCCTCCCACTCCAATGGCGGCAAACCTTAAGCGTTCGTTCGGAGATTCCGAATCCGCTTTGGCAAGGTAGGGAAAGTAAGAGGAAGAAAGAATCCCGGCGGTGCCGAGTTTCGCGGATTGGTTGAGAAAGGTGCGACGTGAGAGGCTTCGATTTTTCATAGATAAACATTTAATTCCAATCACCTGATTAATTTCAACAACCTTTTACCCGTTCATTGATTTTTAACATTTGATTCTGACAAGTAAGACGAACACATTAGGCTGCACTCCGGAGTCGCATCTTGGGTCCAGACTCACTAGAAAATGGGAATGAAAGCAATGGTACTGAAAGTTCACGGTGGGACTGAGGGGTTTGCCCTGGAAGAAATTCCAGACCCCGAAATTTGTTCCGGGCATATCTTACTCAAGGTCGCAGCAACTAGTGTTAATCCCGTGGACTACAAGATTCGACAGGGCCTGCTTCCAGTAGGGCCGGAGTTGCCGGGCGTTCTGCATGGAGATGTCTCGGGTACCGTTATTGATGTGGGAAATGATATCCGGGACTTTGCGGTGGGAGACGAAGTGTACGGATGCATCGGGGG
>OZSS01000293.1_pt1 | contig 23401 bp, 21 predicted proteins | sample 1779911 | NCBI WGS metagenome assembly OZSS01 (sample SAMEA2603589, study PRJEB24840) | metagenome | biome: Water; feature: Photic zone; material: Seawater sample | place: Mediterranean Sea | collected 2013-11-12 | depth 10 m
GCACTTGAGTGTAGAAGCAATATATTTTACTAATTTATTGATAATAAATAGAAAAATATTTAAATTATTCCCACTCAATCGTTCCAGGTGGCTTTGATGTGATATCATAGGTCACGCGATTGATACCTTCCACTTCATTGATAATTCGCGTGGCGGTTTCACCCAGAAACTTATGAGAAAATGGAAAATAATCTGCCGTCATCCCATCAACTGAGGTGACAGCACGCAGCGCGCAAGCATAATCATAGGTGCGTCCATCACCCATCACGCCAACCGTGCGCACTGGCAAAATCGCCACGAAGGCCTGCCATATGTGGTCATATAGGCCGTGTTTGCGAATTTGATCAATATAAACCGCGTCCGCCTCCCTTAAAATTTCCAGTTTAGCGCGGGTGATCTCACCAGGGCAACGAATGGCCAGGCCGGGCCCTGGGAAGGGATGTCGCCCGATAAAGTTGTCGGGCAATCCAAGTTCGCGGCCCAAGGCGCGCACCTCATCCTTAAACAACTCTCTAAGCGGTTCCACAAGTTTAAAGCCCATTTTTTCAGGAAGCCCGCCAACATTATGGTGTGATTTTATCGTTACAGATGGACCACCGCTAAAGGATACAGATTCGATCACATCCGGATAAAGCGTGCCCTGCGCCAGAAATTCTGCATCCTCAATTTGATCTGCATATTTTTGAAATACGTCGATAAACAAGCCACCGATGATTTTACGTTTGGTTTCGGGGTCCGATTGCCCGTCTAAGGCGCCAAGAAACAGCTCGGATTCTTGGGCGTGGATGAAGGGCATATTGTAGTGATCTCTAAACATCTCAACCACTTCCGTGGCTTCCTCTTTTCGTAGCAAGCCGTGATCTACGAACACGCAGGTAAGCTGATCGCCAATTGCCTCATGGATCAAAACGGCGGCCACGGAACTGTCGACGCCTCCGGATAATCCGCAAATCACTTTTTTATCGCCAACTTGCTTTCTGATCGCCTCCAAAGCCTGTTCGCGATATGCGCCCATCGTCCAATCGCCTGAAAATCCGGCAATTTTTACGAAATTTTCATAAATCATGGCGCCGTTTGGCGTATGGTGTACCTCTGGGTGAAACTGGACAGCGTAAAATTGTTTCTCGAGATTTGCGGTGATCGCAAATGGCGCGTTTGGCGAGGTTCCATAGGCGCTAAACCCCGGAGCGATCGCGCTGACATGATCCCCATGCGACATCCAGACTTGTTCGCGCTCTTGCGCAAACCATCCCTGTAACAGATCCAGAGTATAGCCCGTTTTGGACACATAAGCGCGGCCAAATTCTGCCGTTTTATGACCACGCTCGACCTTGCCACCCAACATATCCATCATGACCTGCTGGCCATAACATATTCCTAGAATGGGTACTCCCAGTTCAAACACAGAATATGGCGGGCGCGGAGCCCCCGCATCAAAGACAGAGGCAGGGCCTCCTGAAAATATGATGGCCTGCGGCGCGAAAGCGCTCAAAAAAGCGTCTGAGATATTCTGATATGGGTGAATTTCACAATAGACCTTTAACTCGCGCAAGCGGCGGGCAATCAATTGCGTTACCTGACTGCCAAAGTCGATGATTAACAGACGTTCATGATGCTGATGTTTCATGTCTGACTGGTAAAACGCCACACCGTTAGGCGCAAGTGCTTGCGGTGCTGAAATCAGGTCAAATGTCGGTTTCAAGAAGGAAAGCAATCTCCATGTCGTTTTTCATGCTTAAGAGCCGTTATTTGGCGAAGGCAAACTGGGGATGCAACATAGATCATACGCAGAAAAACGCGGTATTCGAAGTTTCAAGAAAGGTCGAAACATGGCAGAACTCTCTACAGGTCGGCGTTCTCGAGGAGGCGGGGGAGCAGCCCGCCGCGCAGAGCGCACATCCATCAAGATCGAGACTGCAAAATATATTGAACGCAATATCCCGAATTTCGATCTGTTAAGTGAAGAGGCTTTAGAAATCATTCAAGCCAATGCCGAGCTTATGCTGGAAGAGGTTGGGGTGAATTTTGTTAACAACCCTGCTGCCCTCGAGCGTTGGCGTGCGGCAGGCGCGAGCGTAGAAGAAGAGCGGGTGCGGATCCCGCGTGGTTTGGCGAAAAATCTCTGCGCCACGGCTCCAAGCCGTTTCACCCAACATGCTCGAAATTCTGAGCGCAACGTTGAGATTGGTGGAAAGTCTTTGGTTTGCGCGCCGGTATACGGGCCGCCTTTTGTGCGCGATTTAGAAGGTGGCCGCCGCTATGCAACGATTGATGACTTTCAGAAATTCGTAAAGTTGGGCTATATGTCCAAGTGGCTGCATCACTCGGGGGGAACGCTGTGCGAGCCAACCGATATTCCCGTCAATAAACGCCATTTAGATATGCTTCTGGCGCATATGACACTATCGGATAAACCGTTTATGGGATCGGTCACTGAGCCCAGCCGCGCGCAAGATAGCGTGGATATGTGCAGCATCCTGTTTGGGGATGAGTTTGTGCAGAACAACACGGTGATGACATCCTTGATCAACATCAATTCTCCGATGACATTTGATGATGTGATGATGGGGGCGTTAGAGGTTTATGCGCGCAACAATCAAGCCTGCATTATTTCGCCTTTTATTGTTGGCGGCGCGATGGCACCGGTTTCGGTGGCGGGAACTTTGACGCAGGTCTTGGCTGAAGTCTTGGCTGGTATTGCGTATTCTCAGCTGCTGAAGCCCGGCGCTCCGGTAATTTTTGGCGCGTTTGTGGCCTCAATTGACATGAATTCCGGCGCTCCCACCTTTGGAACCCCAGAGGCTAGCCATATTCTCTATGGGGCAGGGCAAATGGCGCGGCGCCTTGGGTTGCCTTTCCGCTCTGGCGGGGGGCTCTGCGGATCGAAACTGCCCGATGCTCAAGCTGCTTATGAAAGCGCAAATACTTTAAACGCGGCCTTGATGGGTGGGGTGAATTTTATGCTTCATTCCTGCGGCTGGTTAGAAGGCGGGCTGGTATCGTCTTTTGAGAAATTTGTTATGGATGCAGATCAATTGGGCGTTTTGCATCATTTGGCGCGGGGCGTGCAAATTGACGAAGACTCGCAAGCGTTAGACGCAATCCGGGAAGTGGGCCCTGGCGGTCATTACCTTGGATGCGCGCATACGCAGCGAAATTTTAAAGAGTCATTCTGGCGCAGCGAAGCCTTTGATTATAAGCCGTTTGAAACATGGGAAGAAGAAGGCGCCAAAGACACGATGCAGCTGGCCTCAACGCGCGTGGCAACCCTGTTAAACAATTACCGAGAACCCGAAATGGACATCGCGGTAAAGCAGGCTCTTGAGGCGTTTGTGGTGAAGCGTAAATCAGAAATGCCGGATAGTTTCGTCTAAATAGGTTGCTTTTCGGCGCTTTCAATTTCCATTGTTTCCGCGATCAAGGCGGTTAGAATGGTAACGTGCAAAGCGATGTTATACTGAACATGCTGCTGCAGTCGCATCTGGTTTAACTGGCCCTCTTTATCGATCAAGGATTGTAAAATTTGTGCAGGGTGTCGGTTCATGTTCAGCGCAAGAAATGACCCCAAGCATGTGGCCCGGTTGTAGGTTTTAAGGCCAAGCTTCCACAATTCTAAGGCAGATAAGGCGTATCGAAGCTTTGCAAGGTGATCCAGAGGTGAAAGCCGCACTGGCTAAGCTAAAATCAGCGCGGGGCGAGGGGGCTGAACCTGCTTCATCCTGCCCACCGGATCAAAGTCTTAATAAGAATGTTATAAATCTTTTAGAGCCCAAAAATGCGGTTTTGGTGATGTCCGAAAACGTTGAAATGGCAGGTATTTTCTTGATTTCATCAGAATCTGAGCTTCAGAAATTGGGGCTTGTACCGCGCGCACACGCGCAATCAATGATCGCAAGCGGAGCGCTGCATTGTGTTTCCGCGGGTCGTTTATCGCGTTATGTTTTAGCATCAAATCTGCAGCCCCAAAACGAATGCGCCGAAGCGCCCCAAGCCTTTCAAACACGCCCGAATCCCGCGATCGAAACAGAGCCGGTTTTCAAAGGATCACCGGAAACCCCGTTGATGACATTGGCCAGACGCCGCAATAAAGATGGTTCGTATTTTTTAACGCGCGCATTGGTGGCTGCAGGCAACCGGTTTCATGATGATTTTGAAATTGCACAGACCGTGCGCCCTGACGGGTTTTCCCACGAGGATTGGTTGCGCTGCGCATCCGGTGCTGCGCTTTCAGGGGGCAGTGAAAAGCAACAATTGTTGATTGAACGGGTGGCAGCCACCTTGCGCGACCTTGGGCCAGAATTGTCAGATATTTCGCTACGCTGCTGTTGTTACCTGGATGGTATTGAGTTAAGTGAGCAATCTTTAGGCTGGTCGGCGCGTTCGGGTAAAGTCGTGTTGCGTATCGCTTTGCAGCGGCTCAAGCGTTACTATGAAAGCTATATTGGCGTTGAGAATGGTCGCATAGGTTAATATTATTTTGGTTTTGCTTTGAAAATGTTGCGCGCGTTCAGTTTGCATTGTGGCAAAGTGTTTCGTCCAGATCATAGCGGAAATGCGTAAGCGCCCCTTGGAGCTTGAGCCAGTTCTGCTATATTGCGCTAAATAAGAGGGTGAATACCAGTGCGTGATCTAAAACTGCCTCAAGAGCGGCATCCAGAAAAAGCTCATAAGCCAGACAACCGGCAGCCCAAGAAACCCGATTGGATTAGGGTGAAGGCACCGGTCTCCGAAGGCTATAAGGCCACGCGCGATATTATGCGCGAGCATAATTTGGTAACGGTATGCGAAGAAGCAGGTTGTCCAAATGTTGGCGAATGTTGGAGCCAAGGCCACGCCACCATGATGATCATGGGCGAAGTGTGCACACGGGCCTGCAGCTTTTGCAATATAGCCACCGGAAAGCCTCCTGAAGCTTTGGATGTGTTTGAGCCTGGCAGGGTTGCCGATGCCGTCTTTAAATTGGGGTTGAACCATGTGGTGATCACGTCGGTTGATCGCGATGATGTAGAAGATGGTGGAGCAGAACATTTTGCGCAAACCATTCGCGCAATCCGGCGCAAAAGCCCTGAAACCACGGTTGAAATTCTGACGCCCGATTTTTTAAAATGTGATCCGGCCGTGCTTGAGCTGGTGGTGGCCGCGCGCCCGGATGTGTTTAATCACAATTTGGAGACCGTACCCGGATTGTACCCAGAAGTACGCCCCGGCGCGCGCTATTTTCATTCTTTGCGGCTTTTGCAAAGGGTCAAAGAATTGGATCCTTCGATGTTCACAAAATCCGGCATCATGGTTGGGCTTGGAGAAAATCGCCAAGCTGTTTCGCAAGTGATGGATGATTTGCGCGCCGCCGATGTGGATTTTTTGACCATTGGACAATATCTGCAACCCACGCCAAAACATCATGCGGTGGATCGATTTGTGCACCCGGATGAATTTGCGGCCTATGAAAAAGCGGCGTATGGCAAAGGGTTTTTAATGGTTTCTGCAACTCCTTTAACCCGCTCTTCATATCACGCAGGAGATGATTTTCAACGTTTGCGCGCGGCGCGTTTGGCGCGTTTGGCCAAGTAAAAACAACCTTACACGGCGCCGTGCTGCGAAAAGGATAATTAAAAAACTAAATACGGCCCAATGTCGAGTTTTAAGGTACGCGTTAAATGTTACTTTAGCCGTTGCTCAGTTTTTGGATCAAAGAACAATAGCTGACTTGGGTCAAAGCGAACGGCAACATCGCGGCCCATGGGCAGGGCAACATCCCCCTTGCTTTCAACGATAATACGCTCGCCCGTTGGCGCCATTAAATAGCTGTAATTTACACCGCCTAACCGCTCATGCACGCTGACGGATAGGCCATTGCCGGCTTTGTCAATAGAAAGGTTTTGCGGGCGGATGCCAACAAGAATTTCGCGCAGATCAGATGGTAAAGCCACGTTAGGCTCAATCGGGGTTGGTGATAAAGCGGAAAGGAAAATTTTGCTGTCTTCAACGTGGCCTTTTAAAAAATTCATTGCCGGAGAGCCAATAAAGCCAGCTACAAATTTATTCGCTGGATCGTGGTAAAGCTCCATTGGGGCGCCCACTTGTTCGATTACGCCCGCCCGCAACACAACGATTTTATCCGCTAAGGTCATAGCCTCAACTTGATCATGCGTCACATAGATCATCGTGGACCCAATTTCTTTATGCAATCGCGCGATTTCCACGCGCATATCAACGCGTAATTCAGCGTCGAGATTTGACAAAGGCTCGTCAAATAAAAACACTTCAGGGCCGCGCACGATGGCCCGCCCAATCGCCACGCGTTGCCGCTGACCGCCCGACAATGCTTTGGGTTTTCGATCCAAGTAATCATTCAGCTTTAGAATTCTGCTGGCTTCGGCAACTTTTGCCGTGATTTTCGCCTTTGGGTGACCGGTCATCTTTAAACCAAACCCCATATTTTCAGCGACTGTCATATGAGGGTAAAGCGCGTAGCTTTGAAATACCATAGCAACGCCGCGCGCGGCTGGATCGCTTTTGGTGACATCGCGATCTCCGATAGCAATCTGACCAGTTGTGGTTTCTTCAAGCCCCGCAATCATTCGCAGCAAAGTCGATTTTCCACAACCTGAGGGGCCAACGAAAACGCAAAACTCCCCCTCATCGATTGATAAATCTATGCCATGAATAACCTCTAATTCTCCGTATTGTTTTTTTACACTCGTTAAAGTTACCCGAGACATAAGATTTCCTTTAAGTTGGGAATTGCCAATTCTCAGCGGCGTCAGAAATTCTTCTGGCAGCCTCCCGAAGTTTTGGCGCAAATCGTTCGATGCTTGATAAAGAATGACGGGAGGTGGTTGATGTGAGCGACAGGGCTCCTATTGCGCGGTTAAGACCGTTCAAAATCGGCACAGCGACGCATATGATTCCAGGTTCATGCTCTTCACGATCAAACGCCATCCCGATAGATGCGATCTCTAACAGCTCCGCTTTCAGGGCCGGTAAATCGGCTAAAGTCGCGGCTGTATATTTGTGGAAAGATTGCCGCGTTAGCGCTCTGGCTTGTTCTTTTTTGGGCATAAACGCCAACAAGGCTTTGCCAACGCCGGTGCAATAGCCAGGGCCGGTTTTGCCGGCTGAGCTGAACATTTCAACCGGTTTTTCTGCGTTGCGCTTATCAACATAAATCACATGTCCATCATCCATTTGCGCCAGATGTAGGGTTTCATCCAAGGCATCTGCCAAATCGTCCAAGATCGGGCGTGCTATGGGCGCAAGGGCGCTTTGTCGCCATGCCGAATGGGCGAGGCGGACCAAACGAATTCCGGGAATATAAGTTGCAGTTTGCGCATTATAATCCAGCATTGATTGGTTTGAGAGCGTTTGAAGCAGGCGATACACGGTGGCTTTGGGATAGGCGCTTTTTGAAAGGATTTCAGAAAATCGAACCGGCCGTTCAAAGCTGGCAACAAGATCAAGCATCACCAGCGCTTTGCCGACCGTTCCATCGGAAGTTTTTTTTACTTCAAATAAGCGCGTCATAAGTTAAATTTCACATGTCAAGTTGTTGACAATTCTCTATCTAGGCAGCACAGTTCCAATAGTTGAACTACGGTTTCATTATTCGGAACATAAAGTCAACGCAAAAATGGGAGAAAACAATGAAAATTTCAAAAACCGGTATTGGCGCTCTTGTCATTTCGTCTTTGTTCGCCACGACTGTTTTAGGGGCCGATCTTATCATTAACTTTGATGATCTCAATCCTGATAAGAAAAAAGCCTTTGATGATGCGGTTGCCGCATTTCAATCTGAAAACCCAGACCTAAATGTAATTGTAAATAACAATGACAAAGAGGCACATAAGTCAGCGATCCGAAACTTCTTAAGTGCTAATCCGCCAGATGTTACCTCTTGGTACCCTGGAAATCGCATGGGCCCATTTGTAGATGCCGGTTTGTTTGAGCCAATTGATGATCTTTGGGCCGCGAACAATTTGGATCAGGATATGGCGGCAGTACAGCCAACCATGACGCGGAACGGAAAAATTTGGGGCGTTCCCTATTCTTATTATCAGTGGGGCATTTATTATCGTAAAGATATTTATGACAAGTTGGGCCTGTCAGAACCAAAAACGTGGAATGAACTCTTGTCAAACTGCGATTCTTTAAAAGGCGTAGGAGTAACACCTTTCACAATAGGCACCAGATACCTTTGGACAGCGGCGGGAGTATTCGATTATCTTAATTTGCGTACAAACGGCTATGATGTGCACAATGGATTGACGGCTGGTAAAATAAAATACACAGATGAACGCATTCGCGCAACTTTTGCCAATTGGAAAGAAATGTTGGAGCGTTGTTCTTTTGTAGACAACCATGCTTCGATGGATTGGCAGGGTGGAGTTGCCGCTTTTGCCAATGGCGATGCAGCCATGTATGTGATGGGGAATTTTGCTGTTGGCGCAATGAAAGAAGCAGGGTTAACGAACGATCAGATAGATTATTTTCAATTCCCGGAGATCACGCCCGGATTGCCAATGGCAGAGGAAGCACCAGCAGATGCCTTTTTTATTCCATCCGGAGCGAAAAATAAAGAAGGTGCACGCAAATTTCTTGCTTTCGTTGCTCATCCAGAGACCCAAACTAACTGGAACAAAGCTATTCATCAATTACCTCCGAACTCAAAGGCTGAGGTGGGCGATGACAAATTTATCCAAGAAGGGTTTGCCGTTGTGTCAAATGCAGCTGGTTTAGCGCAGTTTTATGACCGGGATGCACCGGCGGCCATGGCCTCTGAAGGGATGAAAGGCTTTCAGGAATTCATGCTCGATCCCAGTAAGCTTGACGCGATCCTAGAGCGTTTGGATGCTGTTCAAGCAGACGTTTATAAGTAAAAATAAAAGTTGCGCTGGGCGCTTAGTATAGCGCCCAGCGCGTAAGTTAGGCGGGACATGCATACAGAATTTTCAAATAAATCGGCAGGGTGCTTGAGCACCAATAAGCTTATTCTTGCGCCGTTTATTTTCTTAATTCCGGCGCTTGCCTTTTTTTTGGTTTACGTGATTGTTCCAATTTTTCAATCTCTCCAGCTCTCATTTTTTGAATGGAATGGGCTCTATAACGCCGAAGGCAAGTCGACAGCGCAATATATCGGCCTGGAAAATTACCGAAAGCTTTGGGTCGATCCAAACTTTTGGATTTCTATCAAAAATAACTTTCTTTGGTTGTTGCTGTATATGCTGGCGGTGCCGCTTGGGCTGTTTATCGCAATATTTTTAAATCAGACGGTGACAGGCATTCGGTTTTACAAATCAATGTTCTTCTTTCCTTTTGTCATCAGTCAAGTTGTGGTTGGTTTGATTTTTGGGTGGTTTTACAACCCCGATTTTGGAGTTGTTGCAAAGATATGGCAATTTATTTTCTGCGAAGAAACGGTCAATTTTATTGGTAATAAAACGGTAAAATGCGCACGCCCCGTTCCTGATATTTTATCAAGTCCAGATTGGGCAACCTATGGGATTATTTTTGCTGGTCTGTGGCCGCAAATCGCCTATTGCGTGATTTTATACTTGACGGGTCTGAACAATGTGGCCGCCGATCAAATTGAGGCTGGTCGTTTAGATGGTGCGAAAGGCTGGCGAATGTTATGGTATGTTGTTCTGCCACAATTACGCCCGGCAACGTTTATAGCTGTTGCCGTCACGGTGATTGGAGCTTTGCGCTCGTTTGATATGATCGCTATTATGACACAGGGTGGCCCCTATGGTATGACCAATGTGCTATCGCATTATATGTATGAAGTGGCGATCAGCGAATATGGTGAGCGCTATGGCTATGGCTCAGCGGTTGCGACCGTTTTATTTGCGATCATGATGGTTTTTATCAGCTATTTTCTATGGCGTATGTATCAAGATGAAAGACGGGGCGCTTAAATGTTTCCTCGCGCGATACAGCAGGCCAGCAAGCCAAAGCAGGTTGCCTATTCTCTCTTTCTTCCGATTGCATTGTTTATCTGGATTTTGCCTCTTTTGGCGGTGTTCTTGACTTCGGTTCGAGGTGCGAAAGACATCAATACGGGCAATGTGTTTGGATGGCCCAGCGAATTCAAATTCGTAGAAAATTATACGGCTGTTTTTACGCAAACCGAGGCTGTGAAATATTTCTTTAACAGTTTTCTGATCACGTTGCCGGCCGTCGGGATCTCGATCGCTTTAGCCTGTTTGGCTGGTTATGCGTTGGCCATTTACCGATTTCGTCTGGCGTTGCCGCTATTTTTCCTATTTGTGGCTGGAAACTTTGTTCCGTTTCAGATTTTAATGGTTCCTGTACGCGACATGTCGGTGCAAACCGGGCTTTATAATACGATTGCTGGCCAATTCCTTTTTCACGCGGCGTTCCAAACTGGGTTTTGCACTTTATTCATGCGCAATTTTATTAAGGCCTTGCCTTTTGATTTGGTCGAAAGCGCGCGCGTCGAAGGCGTCGCAGAATGGCGCATTTTTTGGTTTATCATCGTGCCTCTGGTGCGCCCGGCGATCGCAGCATTGGCGGTTCTGATTTTTACCTTTGTTTGGAACGATTTTTTCTGGGCCAATGTTCTGTCACAAGGAGAACAGGTGAAGCCAATTACCGCAGGGGTGCGCGCGCTCAATGGTCAATTTGTAAGCAATTGGCAGCTTGTCTCAGCAGCATCTTTATTGGCTGCAGTTCCGCCTGTTGCAATGTTTTTTTTCATGCAAAAGCATTTCATTGCGGGGTTAACACTTGGGGCGGTGAAATAGGAAAGAACGTTGGAAATGGCTAAGAAAATCTGCTTTATTGGTGCAGGGTCTACAATTTTTATGAAAAATATTCTGGGTGATGTTTTGCATTACCCGGCACTGAAAGTTGCGCATATTGCGCTTATGGATATTGATGAAACGCGTCTATTGGAAAGTAAGTTGGTGGCGCAAAAGTTAATCCTAAGCTTGAAGGCAGATTCTAAACTCACCACTCATCTGTCACAACGCGAGGCGTTGGATGGGGCGGATTTTGTGGTTGTGTGTTTTCAAATCGGAGGCTTTGAACCCTGTACAGTAACCGATTTTCAAATTCCAAAATCCTTCGGGCTTGATCAAACCATCGCCGATACGCTGGGAATAGGCGGGATCATGCGCGGTTTACGAACAGTGCCGCATCTTTGGTCAATCTGCGAAGATATGCTGGCGCTATGCCCAGATGCGGTTATGTTGCAACATGTAAACCCTATGGCGATCAACACTTGGGCGATCAGTGCGCGTTATCCGATGATTAAGCAGGTGGGGCTGTGCCATTCGGTGCAAGGCACTGCAGAAGAGCTGGCGCGGGATTTGGGGCGCGATATTGCTGATATTCGCTACCGCGCTGGCGGCATTAATCACATGGCTTTTTTCTTAAGTTTTGAGGGCCGGCAAAGCGACGGATCTTGGGCTGATCTTTACCCCGATTTGCGCCATGGTTATTCTGAAGGCCGGTTGCCAACGCATACGGGTGCCAATCCCCGCTGTCCAAATTTTATTCGTTATGAGGTTATGAAGCATTTTGGATTATTCGTGACCGAAAGCTCTGAACATTTTGCAGAATATGTGCCATGGTTTTTAAAATCGCATCGGCCAGATTTGGTGAAAAAATTTAAAATCCCGATCGATGAATACCCCAAACGCTGCGAAGAGCAAATTGACGCATGGAAAGATCAAGTTGTGGCCTTTCGTGAGACTGCACATATCGAGGTTAATCAAAGTCACGAATATGCAGCCCAAATCATGAACGCGCTCAGCACCGGTGACACGGCAATCATCTATGGCAATCTGGCCAATAAAGGGTTCATTCCGCAATTGCCCGATGGTGCTGCAGTTGAAGTGCCTTGTCTTGTGGATGCGAACGGCATTCACCCAAGGTCGGTGCCCGATATTCCTCCACAATTCATTGCCCTGATGCGCACCAATTTAAATGTACAAGAGTTGACCGTTCAAGCATTATTGGATGAAAATAAAGATCATATTTATCACGCCGCAATGCTTGATCCGCGCGCCGCGGCAGAATTAGACCTTGATCAGATAAAAGCTCTTGTGGATGCCTTATTGGCAGCGCATGGCGATTGGATGCCAAAATGGCTTCAGAAAGAAGAGGCAGCATGACACAAACCGTTACATTTCACGATTTAAAGGGTGCTTCGGTCTTTATCACCGGCGGTGGGTCGGGAATTGGCGCCGCGCTGAGCGAAGGGTTTGTGGCCCAAGGTGCCAAAGTTGCTTTTGTTCAAAGATCAAATGCGGATCATTTTGCCGCAGAGCTCGCGGAAAAATATGACAATGCGCCTTTATTCTTACCCTGTGATATCACAGATGTAACATCCTTAAAGGCGGCGATAGCAAAAGCTGGCGCTCAACATGGGCCGATTTCAGTTTTGGTTAATAATGCGGCCAATGACACACGTCATACGCTTGATAGTTACACGCAGGATGAGTTTGATAAAAATATTGCCGTAAATCTGCGTCCGCAATTTTTCACAGCGCAAGAAGTTGCCCCGGAGATGCGCGCGAATGGGGGTGGATCAATCATAAATTTTTCTTCAATTTCTTATATGATGGGGAATGCTGGTTATCCTGTTTATGCCGCAACAAAAGCGGCGATTACCGGGTTAACCAGATCGCTAGCACGCGAGTTAGGAAACGATAGAATTCGCGTAAATGCCGTGATGCCTGGCTGGGTGATGACCGATCGGCAAAAGGATTTATGGGTGACAGATGACGGGTTGAAAAAGCACTTGGCGCGCCAATGCCTGCCCGATTTGTTACAACCTAAAGATATTGTTGATACAACTTTATTTTTGGCCTCTCAAAGCAGCCGCATGCTCACGGGGCAAGCTGTTGTCGTGGATGGCGGCGTGGTTGTAACAGGATGAATATAAATAAGCGGGCAATTGGGCCAGATTGGTTGGCCGTGGATTGGGGAACCACCCATTTAAGGATCTGGTTGCTGGATGCTCGGGGCCATATTTTGGCCGAGGCCCGTGATGATAGTGGAATGGCCACACTGTCTTCAGATCAATTTTATGCTCGCTTCACGCGTTTGGCGGGGCCCTTCCTATCGCCAGATAAGGTGATTCCGGTTGTGGCCTGCGGAATGATCGGCGCAAAGCAAGGCTGGCATGAGGCACCTTATATTGCCGCGCCATGTTCGGCGCCGGGATTAGAAGACGCGCAAAAAATAGAAACCCGCGATGAACGGTTTTCGCTTTACATACTGCCAGGCGTGAAGCAGACGCATCCAGCAGATGTGATGCGCGGTGAAGAAACGCAAATAGCCGGATTTCTCAGCCAAAATCCAAGTTTTGATGGCGTTCTGTGTTTGCCGGGCACGCATACAAAATGGGTAAGAATTAGCGCAGAAGAAATTGTCAGCTTTCAAACCTTTATGACGGGCGAGATGTTTTCACTTCTCAGCGAAACATCCGTTTTGAAGCATTCGATCGCATCATCCGGCTGGCACAAAGGCGCATTTCTTGAGGCGCTGGATGCGGCGATCAGCGCACCGGCCTCAATTGCGTCAAAATTATTCGCGCTGCGCGCCGAGACTTTGTTAAATGATCTATCTGGCGCGGTTGCGCGATCGCGCCTATCTGGGTTTCTAATTGGCCTCGAACTATCGGCGGCACGCGCCTATTGGTTGGGCCAAGATATTGCGATTATCGGTGCTGAAGATTTATCTATAGCCTACAGGGATGGTTTGATCAGCCAAGGTGTAAAGCCTCAAAGCCATCACTCGGTTGACATGACGCTTGCGGGCCTCACCAAAGCCTATCAACAGATACAAGGATCCATTAATGCAGCGTGAAATTATAGCGATTTTACGGGGTATCACCACCAAAGAAGCCCCCGCAATTGCAGAGGTGCTCATTGAGGCCGGGATCGATAAGATTGAGATACCGCTCAACTCACCATCACCGTTTGAAAGCATTGAAAGCCTTATCAACACGTTTGGCGATGTGGCAGTGATCGGTGCGGGAACGGTGTTACAGGTGGAACAGGTTAAGCATTTGGCGGTGATAAACGCTTCATTGGTTGTGTCTCCAGATTGCAATCCAGACGTGATTATGGCAACGAAACGGGCGAAGATGCTGTCTTATCCGGGGTGTTTTACGGCGACCGAATGTTTTACCGCGCTGCGGCATGGGGCGGATGGTTTAAAACTGTTTCCTTCATTTTTAGTGGGGCCAAAGGGGCTTGAGGCGTTGCGTGCGGTTCTGCCCAAAACCGCTCCCATTTACGCGGTTGGTGGTGTTGGGCCCGATAATTTTGCAGATTGGGTTGGCGCAGGGGTAACCGGCTTTGGGATCGGATCATCGCTTTATAAACCGGGTATGTCCTTGGCCGATATACGCGCCAAGGTCCAAGATATCACGGCGTCCTATGATGCAGTGTTTGACCGATGAATGTGTTCGACATGACCAACTGCGCCTTGGGGGAAGGGCCCCTATGGCATCCTGGCCGCCAGTCTTTGTTTTGGTTTGATATTTTATCTAAACGCGTGCTGATGAAAGAGGGCAATCAACTGCGCGATTGGCAATTTGAGACCTGCGTATCGGCAGCGGGTTGGGTCTCCGCTGATCAAATCTTAATCGCTTCTGAAATTGAACTTTTTACCTTGGATATAACGACGGGTAAAACAGACACTGTTGTTGCGTTGGAAGCGGAAAAGCCGGAAACCCGTTCAAATGATGGCCGCGCTGACCCCTTTGGAGGGTTTTGGATTGGCACGATGGGAAAAGCTGCGCAGACGGGCGCTGGAGCGATCTATCGCTATTTTAAAGGCGAGCTACGAAAACTGATCTCTAACATAACAATTTCCAACGCGATTTGCTTTTCACCGAATGGCGATGCGGCTTATTTTGCCGATACCAGCCAGCAAATTATCCACCGTTGGCGTTTGTCTGGGAAAGACGGGTGGCCGATCGGGGATCCTGAACCTTTCATTGACTTGCGAGCGGGTAATATTCATCCGGACGGTGCGGTTGTCGATCAATCTGGATGTTTGTGGAATGCCCAATGGGGCAGTGGGCGCGTTGCGCGCTATAGCCCCGAGGGGGTTTACCTGGATCATATTCAATGTCCAGCTTCGCAAAGCAGTTGCCCTGCCTTTGGCGGTGAAACCTTAACAAGCTTGTTCGTAACGTCAGCGGCGATCGGTGTGAATGAGCCGCAGGCGGGCCAGACATTTTTCGTAAAAGATATAGGCGCCAAAGGGCAAGCGGAACATCAGGTGTTATTGTGAGGGCAATATGAAGCGCAGCCTCGGAACGTGTTATTATCCCGAACATTGGCCGCAAAGCCGGTGGGCAATCGATGCAAAAAAAATGGTTGAAACGGGGCTAACCTGGGTGCGCATTGGCGAATTTGCCTGGCATAATCTAGAACCGCGCGAGGGGTGTTTTGACTTTGACTGGCTCGATGAAGCGATTGCATGTTTGGGGCAGGCGGGATTGAAAGTTGTGTTGGGCACACCAACCGCTACGCCGCCCAAATGGGTGGTTCAAAAATATCCGGATATGCTGGCTTTAGATGCGCAGGGGCAGCCGCGTAGATTTGGCTCTCGCAGGCATTATTGTTTCAGCCATTTGGGCTATCGCCTGCAATGCCGCGATATCGTGGCGCGGCTTGCCAAGCGCTACGGCAATAATCCTGTCGTAGCGGCTTGGCAAACCGATAATGAATATGGCTGCCACGATACCACGCTGTCTTATTCAAAAAGTGCGGAAGATGGGTTTCGCAACTGGTTGCGCGCTGAATTCTCAGATGGTTCTAATGCGGGGGATATAGGTGCGTTAAACGCGGCCTGGGGCAACGTTTTCTGGTCGATGTCTTATGCTGATTTTGATGAAATTGAGCTGCCAAACCTTACAGTTACAGAGCCGAATCCAGCGCATTCTTTGGCGTTTAGGCGCTTTAGTTCAGAGCAGGTCGTTGCCTTTAACAAAGAGCAGGTCGAGATTATACGGCAGCATTCATCAGCGCCTGTTTCGCATAATTTTATGGGTCGCATAACCGATTTTGACCATTTCAAAGTGGGCGAGGATCTTGATATCGCAGCTTGGGACAGCTATCCGCTTGGGTTTTTGGAAGATCGTGTGGGGGCATCGGTAGATGAACAAAAAGCTTTTTCACGACAAGGCCATCCAGATTTTCAAGCCTTTCATCATGATCTATATCGCGCGGTCGGGCAGGGCCGCTGGTGGGTCATGGAACAACAGCCCGGGCCGGTGAATTGGGCGCCATATAACCCTGTTCCTTTGCCCGGTATGGTGCGGTTCTGGACATGGGAGGCTTTCGCCCATGGCGCCGAGGCGGTGAGTTTCTTCCGCTGGCGGCAAGTGCCCTTTGCCCAAGAGCAAATGCATGCCGGGCTGTTGCGCCCGGACGGTCAAGCTGCACCAGCCTTAAAAGAAGCCGCGCAAGTGGCCGCAGAGCTATCGGATGCGCCAGATGTTTCGACTGCATCGGCCGAGCTTGCGGTTATTTTTGATTACGATGCAGATGCGGCTTGGAGCGTTCAACCGCATGGAGCAACGCTTAGTTATTTCGGTTTGGTTTTCGATCTGTATTGCGCCCTGCGCAAGCTGGGCATCTCGGTCGATTTGATCTCCAGCGAGGTGCGAGATTTTTCAGAATATAAGATGGTTTGTGCGCCGGGGTTGATGCATATGACTGCGGATTTAAAACAAGCTTTGGCGTCAAATAGCGGAGTAAGTCTGATTGGGCCGCGTTCCGCGGCGCGCGATGCGCATATGACAATCCCCCAGCCATTGCCCCCAGATATCCCTCATCTTGATGTGACGGTGAGCGCTGTCGAATCTCTCCGTCCAGATATGCCTATCGCGCTTTCTGGCGCAGGCGCGATTAAGGGCTATCGTGAGGTTTTAGAGGGGGATGCCACGCCAATTCTCTTGACCAAAGCTGGCGACACGGTGGCGATGGGCAATGGCAATTTGGTTTATCTAGGAGCTTGGTTAGATCAGGACGGTTTTCTAGAGTTTTTAGAGCCTCTATGTCGACAAGCCGGAATAGAAACGATTAAAATGCCAGAGGGCGTGCGCCGCCGCGTTATGGGGGCTGAAGAGTTCTGGTTTAATCACAACGCTATGGCCGTTGAGACTATTCATGGTCAGATAAAGCCTGCAGATTTTCTGCGGCTCAACCCGTCCGAATGATCAGGGCTTGGGGATCGGATCTGCAGGGCAGGGTGGTTCACCTGATCTCTATTGCTTCCGATGATTTACGAGCAAATATCTCAACATATGGCGCTGTTTTACAAGATTTAAGGTGTAAAGATATTCCACATTCTGTGGTTCTGGGCTTTCCCTACCTCGAACCTTACTTAACCAACCCGCCCTATCTCGGGGCTATCGTGGGGCGCTATGCAAATCGGATTGCCAAGGCGAGAATAGACGGCGCGACGCATCATCAGCGTTTGGATGCCAATCAAAATGGGTTGCATTGCCTGCATGGCGGATCGAATGGTTCGTCGAGCCGATTATGGGCCATTACCGACGCGGGATCTGATTATGTAACACTGGAAGATGTTATCCCGGATGGGCATATGGGGTTTGCTGGCACGCTTCGGGTGAACGTGCGGTATCAGTTGGCGCAGTCAAATTTGAAGATCGATATTACCGCAACCTCTGATGCCGCGAGCTTATGCAATTTTACCAATCATAGCTATTTCAATCTTGACGGCCGCCCGCAGATTGATCAGCACCGCTTACAGGTTTTATCGAAGCGTTACCTTCCGGTGGATGAGACTGGCATTCCCAGCCAATCACCCACCCCCGTTGCGGGCTCAAAATATGATTTTCGGAATTTTTCAGCGCTGTTCGAAAATGGAACATTTGCTGAAATCGATCACAATTATTGCCTGAGTGAGCGGCGCCGTCCGATAACTGCGGTAGCGCGCTTAGGTACCGATACGCTTGATATGGAAATGGCGAGCACAGAGCCAGGGGTGCAAATTTACACGGGAAGCGGGTTGTTTGATTTTTCTGCGATAGGCCATGCTGGGCAGCCTTATCGCGCCTTTGCTGGCATCGCCTTAGAGGCTCAAACATGGCCTGACGCACCCAATAGGCCCGAGTATCCAAGCCCCTGGCTATTGCCCGGCGACGTTTATCACCACGCAACCGTTTATCGTTTTGAACCCAGGCAGGCGCGCAGCTCTTAAAATTTAAGGTACAGGTCTTAATAGATAAGTGTCCATGATCCAGCCATGGGTTTCACGGGCGCGTTGGCGCGTGGTTTTTATCTCTTCGCAACACGAAGAAAGCCGGCCGCTGATTAAAATCTGCTCTGGCATGCCCAAAAAGGCACCCCACCATATTTCAAATGCGTCTTGATCCAATCGATCAAACGCGGTTTGACCATCCAGCATTACAACCAAGCTTTCACATTTATCAGGCCATCCGTGATCGGCTAGATTGCGCCCCGTGGTATAGGTGACGGCGGCTCCTAAAGTGTTAAGGGGAATGGCATGCGCCGCGGTGAGCAGTTGAACTGATGTCAATCCCGGAACCACAGTGATGCTGATTGCTGCGTTGGGCGGGGTTAACCTTTCGGCAATGCGCAAGCTGCTGTCATAAAGGGAGGGATCACCCCAGATCATAAGCGCCGCTTTACCGCCATTGGGAAGGGTTCTGTGCAGCGTATCCCGCCAAGTTTTTGCGATCGCACTGTGCCAATCGATAACCCCATCAAGATAGGCTTTGGTTTTGGTATCGCGTTTGGGAAGATCAAAATAAACCAAGGGCGGGATTGGATCGAGACATTTTTCACAAATGGTTTTGCGCAAATCGGCAAGATCAGATTTCTGGGCTCCTTTACGCGGGATTAGAATGACATCAGCGGTTTGAAGCTCGGCAATCGCCTGTCTGGTTAGATGATCTGGATTGCCCATCCCGATGCCGATAAAATACAGATCAATCATATTGCAGCCTCAATACAAAAAGGCCTCATAAAAAATGAGGCCGTTTTTAGGATTGTTTCAAAGTTTACGCAGAATACACGCGTTGCTGGATTAGACCCGACGCCGGAGTATCGCGCATCATTTTTGCCAACGCCAATACCGCGAGATCAACAAGGGGTTCCAAAATAATCACGCTCATATAGGCCATTCCGAACAGCCCAACGCTTGCGAAAGTTTCAGCGCCAAACCCCTGGCCGTAAAACACCCAAAAAGCAACCCAACCCACAACGCCGGCTTGATAACTGGTCGAGAGCATAAGCGCTTGGCGGTAGCTCAAGTCGACATAGGCCGTTTTTGGCGCAATCACCGCTTTTGCAATCAAAGATAAGGCGAATAAAGGAACCAAAAGCGATGTGAGGTTCATAAAATATTGTGGCAAATCGATCGGGGCGAAAAAGAGCCCTTGGATCAACAATCCAGCGGCTAAGCCAAACGCGGCCGGAGCCACCCCGAAAATGAGGAACAATGTCGAGCCTAGAATAAAGTGAACTTCTGATACACCGACTGGAAAATGCGGCAAAATCTCGAAAAAGACAAATGTCGCGATCGTCGCCAAAAGCGCGCGCGCTGCCAGATTGAGGGCGCCAGACTGGCGCAGTGCCTCTAGCGTCAATTTAATGCCATAAGTTGCTGCGCCTGCCGCGGTTGCATAGCTCAGGGCAATTTTCACCCCATTCACAAGGCCTGGTTCAATATGCATGTCTTTTCCTTTGTTAAAGATCACTTCCCCGTGATCAACCAATATAAAAACCCCCTATTTCAGGGATCTGCGTTTGCGCATCAGGCCGGTCTCCGGGCTTGCAAAGACTGCCGGTTGTATCGCCTTCTCATGGCCGATTGCCATAATGGCTTATGATACAGCCTCTTTGCCTACCGTTGCGGGGGCAGCGCCAGATTGGCTCAAGTTTGCCGGGGCGAACTTGCGTTGAACTAGCTTCCCGTTTCACCATCGCATCTGCTTTGGCACCTCTTGCCCGGTCAGTTAAGCAGGCTGGTCCCTTGGGTCAAGACAAATCACGACAGATCACAACCAACCCCGACATCTTAAAGCGAAGTTTCAGCCAGCGCGCCATATAGAATGAGCCCGGGTGCGCTTGAGATATCCTTTGAGAGTAGCTGCGCCAAGCTGAGCACGGTTGTTCGCTGCAGATATTGCTCAGGTTTGGAAATACTTTCTGCCAGTAAAGCCGGAGTGGTTTTCGGCAATCCGTTTTGGATCAACAGTTCAGCTAAAGAAGCAAAGGTGCGCTTTGGCATATAAATCACCGTTGTAGCATTCGGATCGGTAAGGGCGGATATATTCAAATCGTCTGGCAGCGCGCCGGCAACGTCATGCCCCGTCACAAATTGAATGCGTCTGGCGGTTAAACGTCGGCTGAGGGGAATACCCGCCGCGGCGGCTGCCGCGCTTGCTGCGGTTACCCCTGGCACAATTTCAAACGGAAGATTCGCGGCGCGCAAAGCATCTATTTCTTCCTCTAATCTGCCAAAAACGCCCGGATCACCTGATTTAAGACGTACAACTTGATAGCCTTGGCCCGCATAATCGACCAATAAGCGGCTAACATGATCCTGCTTAGGCGACCGACGGCCGGCGCGTTTTCCAACGCCAATCAATTCTGCTTTTGCGCCGGCATATTTGAGAATTGGCCCAGAGGATAAATCATCGAATAAAACAACCTGCGCCGTTTTCAAGCAGTCAACGGCTTTCAAGGTTAAAAGCGCGGGGTCGCCAGGGCCCGAGCCAACGAAGCTTACAAATCCGGTCACGTCTGCGCCTCATCAATCAAATGGAAAAAGGTTCCGCTGACATATCCGCGAAAAGAGCCGGTTTCGGCGACCGGTTTGCCATCCGCATCGAACACATCAGCCAAGGCTGCGTCGGGTTGGTTGATAATGCTTGAATAGTGAAATTCATGACCCCGCAATTTCGTGCCTTTCGCATAGCCCAAAGCGGGGGCGCGTAGATTGGCTTGGCGATAGCCCAAATGAAATTTGCGCTTCTCATAACTGGTTACCAAACCAAGCAACCCGGCCATTTTATGCGAGACACCCTGCTTATCGATCAGGGCTTCTCCGAGCGCCATATAGCCGCCGCATTCGCCGTGAACGGGATTTTGTGTCGCATGGGTCCGTAAACTGTTCCAAAAATTTTCTGCCAAGGCCAGTTTGCCCGCATGCAGCTCTGGATACCCCCCCGGTAAGATGACCAAGTCTGAGGGTGGAACAGGCTGATCGGATAAAGGTGAAAACGGCAAAATGCTCGCGCCTGCCGCGCGCCAGCTTTCGAGCAGATGCGGATAGGTAAAGGAAAAGGCAGCATCGCGCGCGATGGCAATTTGTTGCGCCGGTGGGGATGCCCAGCGCCCCGGCCGCGCAACAGCAGAGCCGGCCGCAGCCGCAAATAAAGCATCCAGATCCACATGATCTTTTAAAAATTGCGCATAGCCTGCCACCGCGGTTTCCAAATCGGGATGTTCGACCGCTTGAATAAGCCCCAGATGCCGCTCGGGAAGCGTAAGATCACCGCGTCTCGGCAAAGAACCAAACACCTCAATTCCTGCTTTTTGCATACCCAATCTTGCCAAACGCTCATGGCGCGGGCTGGCAACCCGGTTTAAGATAACCCCAGCAATATCAAGATCAGGGGCATAGGTTTTAAATCCCAAAGCGGTTGCCGCTGCAGATTGCGCCTGCCCAGAAACATCAATCACCAACACAACAGGCCAGCCCAATCGTTGGGCCGTTTCGGCGCTGCTTCCGTAACCTACGGCGCCGCGCGTTGCCACACCGTCAAACAATCCCATTGAGCCTTCTGCAATTATCAATTCCGCGCCAGACGCTTGATGGCTGATCGCATCGATCAGCTCAGCACCCATAGACCAGCTGTCAATGTTGAACGATGCCCGGCGCGCCGCGGCCAAATGGAAGGCCGGATCGATATAATCGGGGCCGCTTTTAAACGGTTGAACGGCAAGGCCGCGATCAGAAAATGCCCGGAGCAAGCCCAGCATAACGGTGGTTTTGCCGGTGCCAGAACTGGGTGCGGAAATTAAAAGACCGTTCGGACGCATCAATCAGCGCTTCCATAAAAAGGCGATTCTGCGCTTTGCGGGCGAAAGCGGCGATCATAATCTTTGGCATAGAGGCTGCTTTCAACAAAATCCTCAGCGGCCAAAGCTGGCCCAACAAGAATGAGAGCGGTGCGTTTTACATCATCTGATAGCGTGTCAGCCACGCGGTGCAGGGTTGAACGCGTAATTTCCTGATCGGGCCAGCTAGCGCGATACACGATCGCCACTGGGCAATGCGCGCCGTAAAAAGGTGTAAGTTCTGTCACCACCTTCTCAAGCTGATGGATTGATAAATGGATCGCTAAAGTGGCCCCGCTGCGCGCAAAGTTTTCCAAAGTCTCCCCTGGTGGCATGGTTGATGCGCGGCCCGACGTGCGGGTTAGCACCACTGACTGACTGATCTCAGGCAATGTTAACTCGGCTTCTAAAGCCGCAGCAGCAGCGGCAAAGGATGGAACCCCAGGGGTGATTGTAAATGGAATATTTGCTGCTTTTAAGCGCCGGATTTGTTCGCCCATAGCAGACCAAATCGATAAATCACCCGAATGCAGGCGGGCCACATCAAGCCCGGCATCCTCTGCACGCTGGCATTCGGCGATAATGGCATCAAGATCCATCGACGCGGTGTTCACAATCCGCGCTGTGCTTGCGCAATGCGCTAATATTTCGGTGGGCACCAAAGAACCCGCGTAAAGGCAGACAGTCGACTTGGCGATCAAATCGCGTCCGCGGAGTGTCAAAAGATCTGCCGCTCCTGGACCGGCCCCGATAAAATGCACTGTCATTTAAAGGATCCTTTCGCAAAGGCGCATGTCGTCAATTTATCACTTGATACCAAACGCTTGAAGATTAAAGATGATCCATCTCCTGCGGCGGATAACGCGGCTGCTTCGGCAATGCTGCCCAGACCATAAGCGGCTTGCACGGCGGGTGATTGCGTTGGTGTAATTTGCCGCTTTAAATTTTCCAAAGACACAGGAATGAGTGTAATCCTTTTTGCCGCTGCAAATTCTTGCAATGCAGGATCTAAAGCTTTTGTGTCCAGCGTGGCAAGCGCCTTTATTGGGCCCGGTAATTCGGTCAGATGATAAACCTGATGGATCAGGTTTTCAAAGCTTTTTATAGTTACGGCTTTGCGAAATCCAAGGCCAATAAAAATCATAGGGTGCAGCTCCATTGCAGGATTGGAAAGTTGGCTTTCCAACCGCGTTTTGAACCAAGCGGGGCCATTTGGGACAGCTCGATTCGCAGAAGCTCACCGCCTTTTTCCAGCTGCCAGTTTATCAATAAGGCTTCTGCCTCTAAAGTTACGCCAT
>OZSS01000294.1_pt1 | contig 23365 bp, 18 predicted proteins | sample 1779911 | NCBI WGS metagenome assembly OZSS01 (sample SAMEA2603589, study PRJEB24840) | metagenome | biome: Water; feature: Photic zone; material: Seawater sample | place: Mediterranean Sea | collected 2013-11-12 | depth 10 m
ATCAACTCAAAAGCAACCCCCTGAAGTAACTCTTCCAGGACAGATAGTGTGACAGGAACATATTGGGAATCAAGTCGTGTTGTTCGGCTGGTGTCAAACCAGACGGGACCACGGCGGGGGGATCTTTGTGGGTTTACGAGATTATACGGGTGTGAGCCAAGTCGTTTTCAAGAAGGAGATCAGCATTGAAGCTCATCAACTTGGTGATTCCATCCGAAGTGAATACGTTCTGGCGGTTAGAGGTCAGGTTGAACACCGTTTGGAAGGCAATGTGAATCCCAAACTGCCAACGGGAGAAGTTGAAGTATTAGTGGACCAACTGGAAATCCTGAATCCATCAGAAACTCCTCCATTCCTGCTTGAGGAAAGAGAGCAGGTGGATGAAAAAATCCGCCTCACCCATCGTTTCCTGGAACTGCGCCATCCTGATTTGCAGCACAATATGATGCAGCGCTCCAGGGCGATGCAGCTTGTAAGGAATTACTTTACGGAAGAAAAATTTTTTGAGGTGGAAACTCCGATCCTCACCAAATCAACTCCTGAAGGAGCACGAGATTATCTGGTTCCATCGCGAGTCAGTCCGGGTCAATTTTATGCCCTTCCCCAATCCCCGCAGATCTTTAAACAGCTGCTGATGATCAGCGGTTATGACCGATACATGCAGATTGCCCGTTGTTTTCGGGATGAAGACTTGAGAGGTAATCGTCAACCCGAGTTTACTCAGATTGATTTGGAATTGAGTTTCATTACTCCAGAAGAAGTCTACAGGCTTGTAGAGGGTTTGATGGTCAAACTTTTTGGAGAATTGCTTGAGATTGAAGTTCCCATCCCCTTTCCAAGGATGACTTATCAGGAGGCGATGGAGCAATATGGATCGGACGCCCCGGACACCCGGTTTGAACTCAAACTGGTTGACCTTTCCGATATTGCTTCGGAATGCGGACTTCGAGTTTTTTCTGAAGTTGTCAAGAAGGGTGGTTTGGTGAAGGCAATTCGCGTCCCGGGAGGAGCGGACCTGTCCCGCAAAGCATTGGATGATTTGACCGAGTTTGCAGCGATTTATGGCGCCAAAGGGATGGCTTGGATAAAACGTAATGAGGAAGGCTGGCAATCTCCAATTGCGAAATTTTTCTCTGAGGAGCATCAAGCTGCTCTTGAAAAACGAACCTCCATGGAAGTGGGGGATTTGGTCTTATTCTGTGCAGATAAGCCTCGGATCGTTCATGACACATTGGGAAACCTGCGTAAAGAAATTGCCCGACAGCGTGGACTGATTCCAGAAAATGAGTTCCGTTTTGTCTGGGTTACCGATTTTCCACTCTTTGAATACAGCGAGGCAGAAAAACGTTTTGTTTCAAGTCACCATCCTTTCACCATGCCCAACCTGGAAGATCTTGAAGCATATGGACAGGATCAGCCTGAGCGTATTCGCTCCAGGGCTTATGATATCACCCTCAATGGAGTTGAAATCGGAGGAGGCAGTATCCGTATTCATCGGGGAGATATTCAGGACCAGGTCTTTAAATTGTTGAAACTTGAAGAAGATGAAATTGAAAGCAAATTCGGTTTTCTGATGAAAGCTCTCTCCTACGGAGCACCACCCCATGGCGGAATTGCCCTTGGCTTTGACCGGATCATGATGTTTTTACTGAATACCGAATCGATCCGGGATGTCATTGCCTTTCCCAAAACCCAAAGGGCTTCCTGCCTGATGACCGAGGCGCCCTCGAATGTTTCCGAGGACCAGCTCGAGGAACTTCAGCTCAGGATCCGTGCTTCTGCGGCAAAGCAGAACTGAGTCATGAATTCTACCCGTCTCAAGGTCGGCTTGATCTGCGGCGGTACCAGCGGCGAGCATCAGGTTTCCCTGATTTCTGCCTATCATATCCAAAAAGCTCTTGACCGGAAACGCTTTGATGTGCGGATGATCGGCATCAGCCAGGATGGTTCATGGTTTCTTGAGGATTCAGAAAATTTTCTGGAAAATCATGAGGATGTCCGGAAAGTGGCTTTTACTTCCTCTCTTCCAGTTACGATTCCGGAACGACAATCCTTGGTAATCAGACCAGAAAATACCGGTTCACTGGATGACATCGATGTTTTCTTCCCAATCACTCATGGTCGCCTGGGAGAAGATGGTGCGCTTCAGGGACTATTGGAATTGGCTGGTAAACCCTATGTTGGATCAGATGTGTATGGTTCGGCCATCTGTATGGACAAGGATGTTTGCAAGAGACTTTTGATTCAGAACGATCTACCAGTAGTCAGCTACCGTGTGTTTCGTTCCGGAGATTTTATAGATTATGAAGAATTGATCCGGGAACTGGGTCCCACACTTTTCGTCAAACCCTGTCGGGAAGGTTCTTCACTGGGAGTGAGCAAAGTCCATAATGCCAGGGAATTTCAGGCAGCAATCAAAGATGCATTCGGAATAGACCAAAAAATCATGATCGAAAAAGCAGTCCAGGGGCGCGAGATCGAGTGCTCTGTTTTAGGAAATGATTCCCCTAAAGCGGCTGAGGTATTGGGTGAAATTGTACCACGTCATGATTTTTACTCCTATGAAGCCAAATACGTGGATGATAAAGGAGCTGATTTAGTCATCCCTGCTCAAATCGAATCCAAGACATCCCTGAAAATACGTGAAGCCGCTGTGGAGGCATTTCGTTGCACAGAATGCAGGGGGATGGCGCGGGTTGATTTTTTTCTAAACCAAGATGACGTTTTTTTTATCAATGAAATCAATACGCTACCTGGATTTACCAGCATCAGCATGTACCCCAAGTTATGGGAAGCATCCGGTATGTCTTATTCAAAACTACTGGAACACCTGATTGAACTTGCCCTCGAAAACTGAGGATCGATGCGGATACATGAAGATCCTCCACTGAATGTTGTCCTTTACGAACCCCAGATTCCTCCCAATACCGGAAATATTGCCAGGCTCTGTGCTGCAGTTCGATGTCATCTGATCCTGTTGGGAAAGCTGGGTTTCGAGTTGACCGACAGCCAACTCAAGCGAGCGGGCCTTGATTACTGGCAATGGGTGAGCTGGGAATATCATGAAGATCCTGAGGCCTTCCTGCAAAATCTCCCTGAAGCATCAATCCGCTGCCTCTCAGTCCATGTTCATAAGCCTTATACTCAAATGAATCCTTCTCACGGGGATTACCTCTTTTTCGGCAAGGAAACGACAGGGCTTCCCAAAGCATGGCTTGAGCGTTATGCCGAACAGGCATTTACCATTCCCATGTGGGAATCAGGAGTAAGAAGCCTGAATCTTGGATCGTCCGTCGCGATTGTGGTTTATGATGCACTCAGACAAATGAAAGTCTTTTAAATCAATGGGTTGAAAAGATTATTTGATTGAGTATATTCAATAAAAATCCTGATTTTGGAAGCAAAAAGAAGACTCATCAAAGAATTTCAATGAACCAACAGCTTTCACCAAAAGCAGCCAATTTTCAGGATTTTTTAAGTTGCAGGGGAATCGAAGAAAAAGTGGTCGAACTTTCAGAATCGACCCGAACTGCTGCTGAAGCCGCGGCGGCAATCGGCTGTGAAGTGGAGGAGATTGCAAAGTCGATCGTTTTTTATGTCAAGGATACCCTCCGACCCATCCTGGTGATTGCAAGCGGGACAAACCGTGTGGATGAAAAAAAGCTGAAAAAACTGGTTGGTGGAAAACTGAAAAGAGCCGATGCGGATTTTGTCCGGGAAGTCACCGGGTTTGTAATCGGCGGGGTACCTCCTGCAGGGCACATTGAGCCGCTGCAGACATTTATGGATCTGGACCTTTTACAATTTTCACAGGTCTGGGCAGCGGCTGGTTCTCCTTACGCGGTTTTTCCCATCAAACCCCAGGTGCTTTTGGAACTATGCACTGCTGAAGCAGTTGACATCAAGGTCAACTGATCCGGTCAAAAAAAACAGAATCCTGCTTCAACTGTTTCGACCGACAAGCACGAAGGCAGACCAGTAATAAGGCGCACTCCATTCAAGGGTTTCGAGCATTTCCAGTCTAGCCTCCCGCATTGCTTCCCTGGCGGGCATTCCTCCGAGAAACTTGGCGTAAAATTTGGTCATCAATAACTGCGTTCCTGCGTCACTGACTTCCCAGAAGGAGTTGACTACATTACTCACTCCTGCTTCCTGGAAAGAACGTCTCAGGCCATAGACCCCTTCGCCTTCATGGATTTCACCAAGTCCCGTTTCACAGGCTGATAGAACGACCAGCTGGGTTCCTGCAAGATCCAGATTCAATACTTCCATTGCAGTCAGGACGCCGTCGTTGTCGGTATCGATTTCCCCTAACAGAGGAGCATTGGCATTAAGACCGGTGAATGCCAGTCCTGCTCTCAAAAGTGGATTGTCTGCTGGTGGGGGTAAGCGGTTTCCGCCTCCCCTGGCAAGTCCCTGGATGCGTTTGGAGAGTTTTTCATCCTCTTTGAGGAAAAAGCCGTGGGTTGCGATGTGGAGTACTTCAGGAGGTCTTGTGATCTCCCTGAGTTGTTGTTCTTCGGCAGACTGGAGTGTGAAGATGGATGTTTTCCTTTCTTTTTCATCAGAAACCACCTTGATCACTTCACCTTCTTTTTCCGCACCAGGCAGGGGGTCAAAATTCAGTCCACGTAAACCGGAACCCATCCTTGCTCCCTGGGCCACACTTCGTGATCTTTTTCGTGAAACCTCACGGGCTTGGGGGCTTTCCAGCAATTTCTTGGAATCAAAATCAGGACCGGCAAGGATCAACATATCTCCACTGACCGGTTCCACCAGATTGACAGCAAGATCACGTGAGGAACTGATGATACGGAGGTCGTAATTTTCGATCAGGTAACTTTCAGAATCATCAACCAGGACGTCAAATGGGAGAACATTGAGAACACTGTCCGGGGAGATGAAAATCGATTCGGCATCGGAAATGTAATCCATCAGAGGGCTCCAAAGAGGTTCCCAAAGCTCATAGGCCACACTCTTGATGTCCTCGTCCTCTGCGCCTTCATCCTGGATGATTTCACGAAGCTCAGAGATGACTATCTGGATGTATTCCAATTCTCCATAATCGAATACAAACCACTCCCCCTGATAACCGACGAGGGCCAGTATTTTAAGAATGTCTTCCTTATCCCTGTAGGCAAGGAAATCGACCAGCGCGCTATCTCCCAAGGCGTCAAGCACCTCTTCCGGTTCGGCTTGGGCCAGGGTCTGACGGTAAACCTGGCTTGAGGCTCCAAGATCCAACTGGAGGGCATTGATTTTTTCTTCAAGTTTAAAGACCAGTTCTCCAAATTGGTCACGGTTTTCATCGTTCGGCCCTGCAAGGGTTAGTGAAGCCAACTCTTTTCGGGCTTCAGTCAAATCCTCTGTAAGTTTTTTCAGTTTTGGAGAACCTGACATTTTCACTACCTGCTGGGTTTCACTGGTAATTTTCAACAGCAAGCCTTTGCGTTTCAGGCTGATCTGAAAAAGATTTTCAGCAGTTCGTTCATCATCAATATTGAGCAGCAGTTGGATGTAGGCATCCTGCTCAGGCTTATGGAGGCGGATGTAGGATTGACGTGTATTGTCTCCGGCGACCCAGAGTACCCGATCGAAAAAGGTATTACGTTGTTCAAACCCTGTTTTTCGAATTTCAAAGGCTTCATCAAGCAGGCCAAGATCTTCTTTCAGTTGTGCCAGGTTATTCAGGGTTTCAAAGGTGTAGGGGTGACTTTTTCCTAAAACTTCGTATTCCAGTTCCAGGGTTTCCTCAAACAGTTCCAGGGCTTCTTCAGGCTTTTCCTGGAGCACAAGTAATTCCCCAAGGTCATTCATACTACGCAAGGTATCCGCATGCTTTTTCCCAAAAATGGCAGTACGTCCCTCCAATGCCTGGGTCAGGTGTTTTTCGGAAGTATCAAGATTCCCCAGATTCTTGTGAACTCTGCCGAGGTTATTCAGCGCTTTCAGGGTATTCTGATGCCGTTCCCCGAATTTTTTCCTCCAAAGATCGTAAGCCAAAGTAAATCTGGGTTCCGCTTTTTCGGGTTTGTCGTCACGAAGATAGAGATATGCGAGGTTGTTGATGCTGGCAATGGTATTGGGGTGCTCCCTCCCATAAACCTCTTTGTTCAGTTCTATGACTTTTTCGTAATTCAATTCGGAACGTTGAAAATCTCCCTGGGATTCATAAAGAAAGGCCAGATTGTTCAGCAATGCCAGGGTGGTGGGATGTTTCGATCCCTGAATCTGTTCAGAAATGGCGTGGCTTTTCTTGAAAAGGGGTTCCGCTTCATCATAAAGTCCCTGATTTTCTAGAAGCAGGGCCAGGTTATTCATGACCGAAACGGACTGTGGACTTTCTTCCCCGAGTGCAGTAATCATCCTTCTCATGGCATCACGAAAATGCTTTTCAGCTTTTTCGTACTCACCAAGCCTGCGGTAAACACTTGCCATGTTGTTCAGGTCCCCGGCCGTGTTGGGATGTGTTTCTCCAAGCAGTGCGAGTTCCAGTTCATAAACTTTCCGATGCTGCTCGAGGGCTTCTTCAAGCCTACCTGTATCTTCATAAAGCTGTGCCAGGTGGCTGATGGTCTGGATGGTCAGAGGATCTTCTTCACCCAGTTCGGTGGTGGCGGTTGTTAAAACTTCCAGAAAAAGCGGTTCGGCCTTTTCGTATTCACCTAATTGACGGAAGGTTTCTGCAAGATTCTCCTTGGTCTCTAGGGTTTCAAATGCCTGGTCTCCCAGAACTTGTTCCTGACCCGAAAGCGTTTTTTCAAAGGTTGGCTGAGCCTCTTTCAGTTTCCCCCTGTTCAGATAAAGTGCTCCCAGCAGGGCTGAAGCTGCGAGCGCATCAGGATCTTGCTCACCCAGAGTTTGTGCCAGACCATTGGCGGTTTCTCTGAGGATTTCTTCTGCCTGGTCAAATCGTCCCTGATCTTGTTGATTGAGCCCTAGGGCCTGGAGACGAAGCATGGTTTGCGGATCGTCCATGCCGAGGGAACTTCGGGAGATCTGGTAAGCTTCCTCATAGACGGTTTCGGCCATTTGCGGGTCGATCATGCCCAGGAAGCCTGCATAGGCATCAAGAACCAATAAGGCCAATTCAGATTGATCCGTATCCTGTGCCTGCTTCAAAAGCTGCTCATAGAGGACATTGGCTTCTTCAAGCAAGCCCATTTCCGCCATCAGCAGAGCTTCCGTGAGCCTCGAATTAAAGGTGTTGGGATCGGTTGCCCCATAAGCTATGACGGAAAGTCCTGACGCTTCCGCAGCAAGCTTCAGTGCTTCTTCGAGTTCACCCTGCATGTAAAGGTCTTCCACTTCAAACTGACGCTGCTCCCAGAGTTCTCTAGCTTCGTCTTGGGAAAGCCCTGTCGCACTTTGTTGTGCTTTGAGGGAAATGTTGCCGAGGGCAATGAAAATAACGAAAAAGCATGCGATCGAGGTTTTGACTAGTTTTCTAATTGTTGTTTTTTTCATTCTTACCTCTGTGGAAATGGTGAGCTTCAATTCAAAAAGATTTTAGTCATTCGCTATCTAACGATAGTTCGAGATTTTTTTATTGTTCAGGGCATTCAAAAACAAAACCGAATCCATATTTTCTTTATCTCCTTTTGATACCACATATCACAAAGAGAAAACCATTAGAAATTCCTCAGTTTTCAAACTCAGTGCGAGCTTCTTCCAATTCATGGGTTTTGGTCTCCCATTCCCGCATATGAAGTTTTAGTTCCTGTTCCAATTCAATTTTACTGGTCTGCATGTTTTCAATCTTCCGATTGTCTGCATTCTTAAAAAAATCCTTACCGCTGAAGATCAAGTCGATGTTGCGGATTTGAGCTTCCTGATCAGAGATGGTTTCCTCAAGCAGGTTGGTTTCTCGAGTAAGCTTTGAAATCAGCTTTTTCAGCTCTTTGCGGTTTCTCTGTTTGCCGTTGAATTCAGAGGGCTTTTTACTTTCACGGGTCTGGCTCAAGGCCTGATCCCGGCTCAGGTAATCGTCGCCAAAATGCTCGAGGTATTCCTCGTAACTGCCTGCAAAATCCCGGGCACCCTCCGGGGTGAGTTCAAGGACGTGGGTGGCAACTTCCGAGACAAAATGACGGTCATGACTGACGACAATCACCGTTCCCGGGAAATCCTTTAAGGCCTGTGCCAGGGCTTCCACCCCTTCCAGATCAAGATGATTGGTGGGTTCATCAAGAACCAGAACATTTCTTTTTTCCAGCATGATTTTCGCAAAAAGCAGCCTCGCAGCTTCACCGCCGCTTAGGGAGGAAACGCTTTTGAGGGCTTCATCGCCGGAAAGGAGGACCCTGCCGAGCAGACCGCGGATGGTGCCGATGTTTTCCTGCTGACCAAACTGATAGAGCCAGTCATAAGCACTGATCCGTCCTTTCAGATTTTCGTGATGATCCTGGGCAAAGTAGGAAATGCTGGTTTCATAACCCCATTCATAATCCCCCTGGTCCGATTCCAGTTCTCCGAGCAGGATTTTCAAAAGGGTAGATTTTCCGATTCCGTTGGGTCCGATGACGGCAATTTTTTCTCCCCGTTCAAGTTTGAAATTAATGCCATTAAGAACCTGGATTTCGGCAAATTGTTTTGAAATTTTCCTGGAAGTCAAAGTGATCCTGCCGGAAGGCCGTTCCTGTTCAAACTTAAGTTTCGGGTAAATCCGGGAAGAACGGGTGATTTCCGGGATTTCCATTTTTTCCAGCTGCTTCACCCGTGACTGAGCCTGTCGGGCTTTTGTGGCCTTGTAGCGGAAACGTTCTACAAATGCCTGCATTTCCGCAGTCTTGCGTTCCAGACTTTCGATCTCTTTCTGTTTCTGTGATTCGTTGAGGGCTTTTGCTTCCAGGAACTGATCATAATTTCCAGGATAAAGCCTTAGTTCCTGGTAGTCGATATCAACCGTATGGGTTGAAACAGCATTCAAAAAGTTACGATCGTGGGAGATGAAGATCAGTGTGCCCTGGTATTCGTGGACCAAAAAATTTTCAAGCCAGCGGATAGAGACGATGTCCAGGTGGTTGGTTGGTTCATCCAGCATCAACAGGCTGGGCTTGGCAAAAAGCAGTTGCCCCAATAAAACCCTCAGTTTGAATCCTCCTGAAAGAGCTTTCATCGGTCCATGATGATAGGCTGGGCCGATTCCCAAACCACTCAGCATTTCTTCAACTTGAGCTTCTGCGGCATAGCCATCCTCTTCCGCAATGATGACTTCCAGATGTGCCAAACGATTTCCGCTTTCTTCATCATCACTATTCTCAGCCAGCAATTGCTCTTTTTCACTGAACGCACTCCAAAGACGTGGATTTCCCTGGAGCACAACATCACTGACTTTGACGTTTTCGTAACGGAAATGATCCTGTTTAAGCAGCCCAGGGCTTAAATTTTTTGGAATGGAGACCAAACCCTTGCTGGGTAACTCTTCACCGCTGATGATTCGCAGCAAGGTAGATTTTCCAGATCCATTGGCACCCACAAGCCCGTAGCGTTTTCCCGGATCAAAATTCAGGGATGCATTTTCGAAAAGGGTTTTCTGACCATACTGCATGGCTAAGTCGGTGATACTGATCATGTGCTAAGAATTTTCTCGAACGGCACTAAGGTTTTAAGATAAAAAGATGATTGATTTCTTTTTTTGGGAAACCATTTGATCAAGATACGAACTTCTTAAAATTTTTCTCCTGAGTCTTTTCCTTGATTCTTCATGCATTAACATAATGAAATGAGTCTCCAAGCACAAAACGAAATACAGGAGTCCCTGTAGAGTCTAGATCGGCATCCTAAAGGCCTTTTGAACTGATTCAGAATTGGCCATTATTTTGCTTTTAATGGGAATGTTATCCAACCTCTATTCATAAGGAATTCTGTTTTGCCCTAACCATGCATCGACACGCAGTTCTCAAGGAATATTCCACCTACGTTGACCCGTTGATTCCCGATGAGGAATCGCTTTTGATTCAGTTATGCGAGCATCTTCATCGCTCCGGGTTTCTTTTCGATGATGCGACTGAAGCGGAATTCAACAATGGCGAGCAGGTGATCCGGGAATTTTATGAGCAGGAAGGTCAGTTGATCCAGAAACTGCTTCAGCCAGGTCGCCTCCAGCAATACATGAACTATCTGAAGCGACTTCAGTGGAACCGTTCCGAACTGCGAAATCGCCTGAGGCAGAAAGTGATGAAGCATTTTGAAACAATGGCTCATGGAGCTCATCACCAGTTCAACATCAGGCTTGCCATCATGCAGGGTTTAAAGGAAAAGAAAACGGGTCCCTTCCAGGATTTTATGCTTTGCCTCCAAGCGTATCAAAGCGCACTTCTGAAGAATTCCAGTAAAGCGGATGAAAAAGAACCCAAAGCGGAAGAAAACTATACCGCCAAAGATCTCCTGAAGATGCGTAAGGAACTTCAGGATCAACTGGAAGGGAAAGGCTTTGTTCAAGCGGTTCTCAAGCAGATTGCCAAAAAAAGAGGAGTCAGTGTTTCAGATTTGACGAAAGATCCTCTGGAAGAAGAAAACCAGGAACAAGAAAAAATCATCTTTGTCAGACCCTCTGAACAAAAACCAGGAAGTTCTACTCGTCCTGTGTTGAAAAGAAATACTCCGCTAGCGCAGACGGTACAAAAAAAATCGATCCTAAAGGAAACACCTTCAAAGCCTCAAGTTATTCCACCGCCGCCTGTTGAGGAAGAAGATCCCGGAGCAGCATTGATGGTACCGGAATTGGAGGATTTTGTGGAATCTGAAGCAGATTCCCTGGCCAGGCAGGAAGACGGAGTGGAGCAGGAAGCAGTTCCGGAAGTGAAGGATGAAATAAACGAGGAAAGTCCAACTCAAACTGCTTCTGCTGTCTCTTCTGACCAAGTGGAGATTGATGATGAAGATGAGGAAGAAGCAGAGGCACCCAAGAAAAAGGAAGCAAAACCTGCTGCTCCTTCTGCCGCAGATCTGTTATCCAGCCTGGAAGAAGATGATGACGAAGATTTTGAGGAAGATGATGGACTGACTGCGGTTGAAACCGATGAAACGGATGTGGTTTTTGGAACCGGAAAGATCACTCCGGCGTCAATGATGAGTTTCGTCCGTCAGTATCCCGACAGTACCCTGAAATTTTTGCTACGTCGAAACCTGGATGGACGTCCGCTGCCTTCAGAATTTGATCAGATATACAAAACCTGGGAGGAACGTGGACTGATGCGAGGCAGGGTAAGGCGTTATGTCCTGCAGATCATGGACTGGGAAGACGTTCCTGATCTCCCTGTGCATGAGTTACTGGGTCAGATGCGGAACCGACTGATGGACATGAAATTGGAGGCTGAACAGGCTTGATCAAGCCCTGAACAGCTGAATCAGGTCGTTCCAGGTGACAAACAACATCAGTGCGATCAAAACGGAAAATCCAATCATCTGGGTCCGTTCCCGAAAGATAGTGCTTAAAGGAGCGCCTTTCAGTTTTTCAAAACCCAGCAGCAGGATGTGTCCGCCATCCAGTGCAGGTATCGGAAGCAGATTGAAAATTCCGAGCTGAAGACTGATGAAGGCCATCAGAAAAATAAGGTTCGAGATTCCGCTTTTTGCCGCGTCACCCAAGACCATTCCTATCCGGATCGGGCCGCCTAGGTCATCAAGGGACCCCTGTCCACTCAGCATCTGACCAAGAAACATGAAAGTCGCTTTCGTCAATTGCCAAACCCTCTGGACCCCCATGGAAACGGATTCGCCGATGCCGTAGTTTTTGTTTTGTGTCGGCATACTCATTCCCATCAGCCAAAGCTTCGCTTCCTTTTCAAAATAAGGTTTTAACTCGACGAACTGCACCTCACCGGATCGCTCGTATTCGACGATGATCTGTACCGCATCAGAACTTCCATTTGGTTGCTGAGATTCCTGGATCAAGGGGATCAAGTCGCTCCAGTCTGTTACAGAATTTCCATTGATGCTGAGAATCAGATCACCTTCCTGGAGCCCTGCCTCTCTTGCCGGAGAGGGAGTGGTGAAGCCTCCTGCACGGGGTTCAATGAAGGGTTTCCAACCCATCTGACGCTGTTGCTGAAGTTCTTGAAGCGGGACCTCGAAATCCAGCAAAGCTCCATCTCTTTCTACCTCAAGCCTCAAGTTTGAAGTGGTGATCGCCTTTCCCATTTCCTGGTTGACGGCTCTCCAGTTCAAAACCTCGTTTCCGTTTACAGTAAAGATCTGATCGTTTGCCTGGAGCCCGATTTTTTCAGCAATACTGCCCTGATCGATCTGACGCAACTTCGCCATTTCATCCAGATAAGCAGGAGACTGGACACCAATCATATACAGCAGAGGCATGCAGAAGAGCGCAAATAGCAGGTTCATCGCCGGTCCACCGATGAGGATGTAGATTCGTTGTAAAATACTTTTTGAAGCATAGTTGGAGGGATCTGTCGGATCTTCATCGGTTACATTCTGTCCGAACAGCCGAACGTATCCCCCTAAGGGAATCCAGGAAACTTTGTATTCGGTGTCTCCAACTTTTTTTCCATAGATGGTCGGGGGAAAGCCGATGGAGAAAGTTTCAACACGAACCCCAACATGCTTTGCGGCCATGTAATGGCCGAGTTCGTGGATGAAAATAAGAAAGCCCAGAACGGCAATAAAGGTGATTAAGGTCAGCATCTGAAATATTCCAAACGTTTCATAGTTTTATTCAAGGTGTCAGGTAAAACTTTCTGTAATGATCAGGAACCGTTTTAAAAGGTTGATGAAAATGATGATCTTACTTATTCCAATATGACACAGCAGAACAGGTGGGAAAATAAGTTTTTCAGGCAGCAACTCTTTCCTGCATCCGTTGCTGGGCTTCCTCCCTTCCCCATTGGTCCGCCTTTACGGCATCCTCCAGGGTTTGAATGTCTCTGAGGTATGATGGGCAATCAGGTTTTTGGGAGATACTTTGATATCCGGACATTACATCCTGGAGTAATTTAGCAATTTCAACAAAATGCAGATGCCCTTTCAGGTAGGATTCAACCACCGCTTCATTCGCGCCGTTTAAAACGGCCGGAACACTTCTGTCCATCCTGGCCGCATCGATGGCTAGCTCAAGGCAGGGGTACCGGGTCGGTTCGACTGATGAAAAATTCAGGCTTCCAATCTTTGTCAGGTCTAAATTTGGGAGTTCCAGTTCAAGTCGATCAGGCCATCCAAGACAATAGGAAATCGGGATTCGCATGTCAGGAAATCCAAGCTGGGCCAGAGTGGAGCCATCACAAAATTCCACCATTGAGTGAATGATGCTTTCCCGGTGAATGACGACCTCAATCTTTTCAACCGGCATATCAAACAGCCAACGGGCCTCGATCACTTCAAGACCCTTGTTCATCATGGTTGCTGAGTCAATGGTGATTTTATTTCCCATTTCCCAGTTTGGATGAGAAAGAGCATCTTCCAGACGGATGTGAGGGAATTGTTCAAGAGGCAGGTCGCGGAAAGGTCCTCCTGAGGCGGTTAGCACCAATTTCCTGATTTTATCCTGAGTACGGCCGTTCAAGACCTGGAAAATCGCATTGTGCTCACTGTCGGTAGGAAGGATCTTGGCCCCGCTTTTTGAGGCTTCCTCAATGAAAAGCCGACCCGCCATGACCAGCGGTTCCTTGTTGGCAAGGGCAACGTTTTTTCCAGAAGAAACTGCTGAAAAAGTTGGAAACAAACCTGCTGAGCCGACGATTCCGGCGACAACGATTTGTGCATCCGGATCTTCTGCTATGTTGATCAATCCTTCTTTTCCTGAAAAGACTTCTAGTTCCGGGAATGCCTCTCGGACATGCCTTGCTTCACTGGTAGAGTGGATACTGACTCTTTCAGGACGGAATTCGTGGACCAGTTCACAGAGTTTTTCCACAGAACTGTGACAGGTCAGGGAGACAATCCGAAATCGATCAGAGTGCTCACGGATGACGGAAAGAGTACTGTCTCCAATGGATCCAGTCGCCCCAAGGATAGAAATATTTTTTTGACGAGTCATCCGAGCAAAATGAGGTAATAAAATAATGGTGCCGCGATCAGGTATCCGTCCACCCGGTCCAGGATTCCTCCATGGCCGGGTAAGAGGCTTCCGGAATCTTTGACGCCGCAGAGGCGTTTGATCCTCGACTCGACCAGATCACCGAGCTGCCCAGCTGCTGCCGTCACCAGACCGAGCATAATTCCGGTGAGCCAGAAATAATCCAATGTCAGTTCCACGTACAAACCTGCAAAAAGAGCGCTTACACTTGCTCCAATGAGGCTTCCCTCCCAAGTTTTTTTGGGACTGATGCTCGGAGCCAGGGGGATGTTCCCAAAACGCTTTCCTCCGAAATAGGCAAAGATATCACTGAAGCTGATGATGAAGATCAGTAAAAATACCAAAGCGGTCCCATCTTCATGAGCTTTGATCAGGATCATGTGGGAAAGGCTCCAGCCTGTCAGAAGCATTCCGAAGAGCCCCATGCCCAATAGGTTTTTTCCGGGAAAACTTTGTTCATTGCTGAAAAGGAGCTGCTGAAAGATCCAGCCAGCCGCGCAGACGAGAAACATTCCATGAAGTCCGTTCGAACCTCCCAACGCACCCAGTCCAATCAAAAGGGCGCAGCCGGGAAGAAACCATTCAGGAAGGATGATTTCTTTTTTGGAAAGCATTGCTGTCAGTTCACCGCTTCCGATCACAGCAAAAACAATCACGACCAGACCCACAATCAGAACAGGTGAAAAGATAATCAACGATACTCCTGCAGCAAGAGGGATCGCGGTCTTGATGCGAGCCGCAAGTTCAGGAGAGAGGGAATCCAGCTTCATCGGGCTAACAGAAATCTGTTTCAGGCAGTTTCTTTCAGGGGTTCAGTACGTCCCAACCTCCTATTCCGTTTTTGGAACTCAAGAAGGGCCTGAAATAAATCTTCCTTGTCAAAATCAGGCCAGAGCACATCGGTGAAAAAGTATTCACTGTAGGCGGCCTGCCAGATCAGGAAATTGGAAAGACGTTTTTCACCACTGGTTCGAATGATCAAATCAGGATCAGGTATACCAGGTGTAAAAGTGTGTTCTGAAATCAAATCCTCATTGATTTCCTCGAGTTTAAGATTTCCACTCTGGACCAGGGAAGAGATCTTCTTCACCGCACGGACTAATTCTGCCCTCCCGCCGTAATTGACCGCCAGGTTCAAAAGAAGTCCGGTATTTTCCGAAGTAGACTCCAGCGCGTGATTTAAAGGCTGCTGGAGAAACTGAGGGAGCCCCTGACTTTCTCCTGCAACCTGAAACCGGACGTTGTTGTCCAGCATGGTTTTCAATTCTTTTTGAAGGTATTCGGCAAACAAGTCCATTAAGGTGGACACCTCCTGGGCTGGACGCCTCCAGTTCTCAGTGGAAAAGGCATAGAGAGTGAGTACCTCCAATTCCAATTCAACCGCGGCTTCGACGGTGGCCCTCACCGCTTTGACTGCATTACGGTGGCCATAAACCCGAGGGTAACGCCTTTCTGTGGCCCAACGTCCGTTACCATCCATGATGATACCAACATGACGGGGCATCCTTGAAGGATCGAGCAGTTCGCGATTGGAGGGCATAGAAATAAAATGGCAGGATCAGGTTAAAGCGCGCCGGTTCTTCCTGATTTAATTTTTAATTAACCCTTTACTATTCTCAATTGAATCCAGGGAAGCAAGTCCTTTTCTATCAAGGAGATGAATGATCGTGAAATCGAATCATTGTTTTTCCAGCAGATCAAGCGCTGTTCCTCCATAGGTTTTTCGGACCATCAAGACCAGCGAATTTTGAAATTCGAATTCCATCTTTTTCGGTGACTCTATGGCGATGATGGAACCTTTCTGGATTGAGTCTGAATCGGCTAATCGTTTCAAAATCTGAGGATAATGGTTTTCCTGATAAGGAGGGTCGAGAAAGATAAGAGAAGGGTTACCAGGATCGGAGTAGGAAAGGATCCAGCGTTCGGCCCGTTCAAGAAAGATGTCATAACATTCTCTCGTTAATTTACAGGAGAGCAAATTTTTATTGAGGATCTTTTCGTGTGTCTTTGAGCACTCAACAAAAGTTGCGAATCGAGCTCCTCTGCTGAGTGCCTCAATTCCCAATGCGCCACTTCCGGCATAAAGGTCCAGAACGTTGAAATCCTGCCAATGGATGCGATGGTCCAGCATGTTGAAAAGGGCTTCCCTGACACGTTCGGCACTGGGACGAACCTTCAGCCCGGAAGGAACTTCGAGTTTTCTACCACGCAGGGTACCACCAATGATTCTGATCACATTGATTTATTCTTGAATTTTTATCTACTGAGGCGATTTTAAGCCTTAGGTCCTTGTCAAATCTCCAAATCAAGCCTGAGATAGGAAGCCATTCGCGGTTTATTTGTTTTTGTATATCCGTAATGTTTGAAAACGATTCTGGTTCCCGGGGCAGGAGGATTTTCCCTTTCAGCATCCTTGAATCCACCTCCCAGGCGAAAACGAATACCATTGTCCATTTCGATAAGCAGCGAACCCATCCTACCTTGATTACGGCCTCTGCCCGGCAAATGCTGAATCACGGTTCCGACATTTTCCTGGAAACTTTTAACTTTGAGCAGGTTCGCTGAGCGTCCGGGCTTGTATTGTGAACCTGGTTTCCTCAGCATTAACCCTTCAGCACCTTTAGCTTCGATTCGATTCAGAAATTTCAACAATTCTTTTTCAGAGTTACAGCGTTTCTGTTCAATCCAACGAATATGATCAAGATTCATCGTTTTCAGTAACATCCGGGTCTGTTTCATCCTTTGTTCAAAAACTTCTGATAAATCAGGGGCATCAAAAACAAGATAATGGACTTCAGACCAACCTGTTCTGGGGTTTTGATCGAGAACCACACTCAGAGTTTTTGCAAACTGCTTTCTGGAAATCCAGAGCTCACCGTCTAATGCTTGACCGGGAAGAGATTCGGTAAACCACGAAGGAGCATGAATCGGGTGACCTTGGCGGGTGATCAACTTACGGCCTGTCCAGAATGCTCGGACACCGTCAAATTTTTCACTCATCCACCAGCCCCGAATGTTATTTCCCTTTTTCCAGGTTTTTGCAAGCATCAGAGGAGGTGCCTGGACATCCGACTGGAGTCCAAGGAACTTTTGCTTATAGGAGTCAAAAAAAACCCCTTTTTCAAAATGTTTTCAACCAGTGAAATACAATTGTTTCTGGAAAATACCAACCCCCTTTCTTCTGCATACTGAGTCAACATTTCAATCTGTTGCTGATTCGGTTTACTGCAGAGACTTTCTATCGAAATACCATGGGGGTTTTGCCCTTCTGGGCTTTGGGATTTTAATGCTGCAGGGGCAATCAGGGTGAGCAAGGTTGAAATGAGCCATTTTGCTTTTTTGTGCATAGGTCCTCCGGAAATAGAAATGGGAAACGTTTTGCACCCTGCTGATCTCCCGGAAACGTGTTTGACCGCGAGAATAGAATATAGAGTGGGAGTAGAAAATTTGTCATAAACTGACAAGAGATGGAAAATGGAATGTTTTTGTTTCTAACAGAAAGTCAGAATACTTTGAGAATCTTAGAAAGACCAAAAACCTCAAGCAAAGACCAAATGATCTCTAAAGAAATAACAGTTCACATTGCCTTGGGAAGCAACCTTGGAAATCCTGAAAATTTTCTTGAAGAAGCAAGAGAAGCACTGAGAAAACTTCCCCTGGAAAAGATGAAATGCTCTGCAATCATAAAAAGCTCCCCGCTTCTTGGAATGGCCCAACCTGATTATTTGAATCAACTGGTTTGTGGAATCACCCAGCTTAAAGCAGAAGAATTGTTGATGGAGTGCCAAACCATTGAAAAACGTCTTGGGCGTATCCGTGAACAACGTTGGGGGCCGAGGACCATTGATATTGACATCATTTCTTATGGCCAACAAACAATCGACAGTCCTATTCTCAAAATTCCACATCCTGAGATGGAGAAGCGTGCTTTCGTGTTGATGCCTCTCCAAGAAATCAGTCCGCAATGGACTCATCCGGTTTCAGGTCATACGATTGATGAGCTTCTGGAAGAGTGGAAAAGCAATTCCAGTGAACCCCTACCGGTAATTCTCTCGTCTTAAAATTTTTCCAGAGGTAAAAAAACGCTTTTCCACGTGATGCGACTTCAGAGTGTCAGTTTGTCTCTTTTGTCTTCATCGGTATACGGAGGCCTAACCCTGCGGCAAATATTGATGTTAAGGTATTTGTATTTGGGATGAGTCAGGGTTCCTGGAGGCAGGGTTACCGTTTTCTCACGGCACTCAATATTTGGCACCGGAATCGGGATAGGGGGTGATGGAGGAATCATACCCTCCCAGTCAGCCCTTTGATAATAACTGGCTATGGTTGGTTTTTCTGTGACCAGTTCAGGATTTTTTCCAGTTTGACAGGCTGAAATCAAGTGCAGGCTTAAAACAGTGAAGATGGTTCTGTTTAGAAGTTTGCCTGCTTTCATGACCTTGATGCGGTCGTTTTTAGAGGACTTTTGAAATGGAAGGATGGTTGGAGGGGTGCCTGAATCTTCAGGCACCCGACAAGATGACTAGACGAGTTTGAAAATTTCACCGAGATTGTCCCGGATTGCACGGGTATCTTTCCAGTGCTGAGAACCTGAATCTCCAAAGGACTCTGCTCCTGGCTTATCAATTTCCTTGGCAAAAACATCCCGGAAGGACTTGGATGCCATGTAGTCCGTCTGAACAACATACCTGACGTTGTTGTCATAAAGTTCCAGAGCGTCTTCATGGGATGTAGTAACCGCAACAAAAGGAAGGTCTGGAGATTTCTGTCGGAGAAAATCAGAGAGTTCAATATTCATCTGCAATAATCCTCTACAGGAGACCACAAGCTTTGCCTGATCGAACTTAAATTCTGACCAGATGGAACTGTCCATGATATCGGCGTAGAGAGGAACAATGTTGGATTCCTTCTGTGCCTGAAAGTGTCGGATGATTTCAGGATCAGTATCGATCATCAAAACTTTCTCACCTTTTTGCTGATAGTATTCCGCAACTTCATAAGACACTTCGTTGTATGCCAAAAGAACAACATGGTCTTTCATTTCCATGCCATGATCCCTTGTAATTTCAAAGGCTGATGGATTGCGGTCCATGAAATGGAGCATTCCTTTGAATCCATTGAACAATGAGAACTGAGCCCATTGTCCAAGAGCGGATAAGACAAAAGAGAGGAGTGAAACCGAAATCAGGATGGCAAAGATTTCATCACTGAAAACTCCTGCCTTCCACGCCAGCAGGGCAATGATGATTGTAATTTCAGAGGCCTGATTGGTCGTTACCCCACCAAGAAAGGCCGTACGGCTTTTGATGTTTGTCAATGATCCGGTGATGATCACAATGATTGGTTTAATAATTACAACCAGTAAAGTCAGGGTGATGATCACACCAACATTGTTACTGTAAAGTGAGCCATCAAGGTCTGACATATTCACACCAAGGGTCAAGAAAAGCAGAATCGCACCAAAAGATTTTAGTGGGCCTACCTTGTCTTCGATATCAAGCCGGTAAGGTAAGGAACCGAGGGAGATACCTGCGAAAAAGGCTCCTGCTTCCGGAGAAATTCCAAGGGCTCCGCATATCGCAGCAATCCCCATGCAGTAACCAACAGCGCTGATGAAAAGCAGTTCTGAGGAGCGAAGCAAATAACGGACAACTGGCTCAAGAATAAATTTTGAGATGAGCATTACTATAACTACTAAAAGTAGAATCTGCTCAGTTAACCAAAGATTTGATACTGCAGAACTGGCTCCTGAATCTAAGCCTCCGGTGGCTTGCAGTTTTGCCAGGAGTACTACTGCTAGCAAAGTCCCGATCACCGTGGTACCTGTAGCAATCTGTCCATGCAGAGAATCTTCGTCTTCCCGATATTGCAGCGATGCACTGACAAGAAAACTGGATGGAACCACCAGGCAAAGGGCAAAGAAAATGCTCTCACTGAAACCTTCAGTTCCTGCAAATCGTGTTGCCGCCCAATAAAAGAACAACAGCCCAAGACCAATGAATCCTACTCCATTGGAGATGATGAATCCCAGACGCTTGGTGATATCCTTCAGATTGAAATTAACCCCGGCCATGAACATAACCAGTATGATTCCAATTTCTTGGAATCCAGAGAGGATTGATGCCATACCCGGATAATGTGACTCATGATCGGCTAGCCCCGAAGTTTGAAGCCCCAAAGCCAGTCCCATCACAATACCCATGATGATGAAAGACAGGATGTTGGCTTGCTTAAGCCAGGTAAGGATGATTGTGATGACCATGGCACCGCCAAGCATCAATCCAAGTGGCTTGATCAACCAGCCACCACCTCCAGCATAGACAGGCATTGCGGCCAACAGGCCAAATGCCAGGGTAACTGTGAATCTGTAAAAGATTGTTTTATTCATTGTGGTTTCCGTTGTTAATGAATTCTTAGAATTAGGCTTTGGCAAAAATTTCGCCATGAGCTTCTTGAAGTTTTTTTGTTTCTTCTCGATGGGTCTGGCCTAAATCTCGGAATGAATCCTTGGCCGATTTATCCATCTCGCCGTTAAGAATTTCCCTGAATCCTCGGGCTGCAAGGAATTCTGTCTGGATCACATAACGGGCTCCAGCATCATAGAGTTCAAGAGACTCTTCATGGGATGAGGTTGCAGCAAGGAAGGGTACTTCAGGCGCATGTTTTTTGAGCCATCTGGCCATTGCCAACTCAGCCTCCTGTCCGGCATCCATGCATGAAATAACCACTTTGGCTTTGTGGAATTCCATGTGCTCCCAGACATCTGGGTCCTGCATATTCGCATAATGAGCATGTATGTTGCTGTGACCATGCTGGCTTTCAAAGTACTCTGTGATGTCTGGATCAAGATCCAGGAGCAGTACCTTTTGTCCACGTTCTGAGTAAAAATCTGCGATCTCTGTGGAGAGTTCATTGTACTCCATCAATACCACATGATTTTCCATCTCAAATTCTTCTCCACCTTCCTCTTCGGATGCAGGGGCACGTTTATCCATGAATGCAAGGGATTTTGAAAATGCTCCGTACATTTGATCCATGAATTGATGACCCAGGGATGATAGGAAGAATGTTACGAGTACCACGATTGTGATAACGATGAAAAGGTGTGGATCAAACAGTTTGTATTGAAGACATAGTACCGCAAGCATCAAAGAAAATTCTGAACTTTGATTGATGATCGCTCCCATCAGAAATGATTGCTTCCCTTTGAGTTTGCTAAAATAACCCAGAATGAGCATCAAGGGGATGGTTAATACAACGATCATAACCGCTAATATAAGTCCATCAACCAGTCCACCGAAGATTTGTTCCACTTTCAGTGCGGATATATCAAATCCCAAACCGATGAAGAAAAGAATGACCCCGAATGCCTTGAGAGGTTCGACCTTGTCTTCAATTTCATGGCGGTAAGGTAGTGCGGCAAGTGTTGCGCCTGCGAAGAAGGCACCGATACCTGATGAAAAGTGGACGACCTCACAAAGACCTGCCACTCCCATTCCGTATCCCAACGTCCCAATGAAGAGGAGTTCTGAGGACCTGGCAAAGAATTTGAAGAGTGGATTAAGAACGTATTTTGTAACAAAGAATAGAATGATCGCCAGAATGAACATCTTGAGGAAAATCATGCCTACTTCGACCCCAAGATTCGGAGGTTCTGTGCCTGGAGGAGGAGGCTTAAGACTGCCAAGAATGGCTAAACCTACGACAGCCACAATGTCCTGGAGGACCATCAGACCAAGTGCAACCTGACCATGTTCTTCTGAAATTTGACCGGTACTCTTCAGGGTTCCGATTACAAGAATGGTAGATGACAAGGTCAAACAGAGAGCAAAATACATTAATGCTGCTCCTGCGTTTTCAGCCGGGAGACCGACACTGGTCATGTAATCTTCGCTGATTCCCATGTAGGCCACACCAAACCCAAGACTGATGAGGAAAAGACCGATGATTTGTCCGAATCCGTTGATTAGCAATAACTTCCAACGCTTGATGAGACCGGGAATGTCAACTTCCATCCCTGCCATGAAAAGCAGAAGGGTGATACCCACATCGACAAAAGCAGTCATCACATTCGTGTTGATGATATCTTTTAAACCAAAAAGCCCTCCACAAACACCAATAATGATGAAGGCAAAGAGACTGGCCTGCTTTGCATAACTGAGGATGATAGCCACGATGGTGGCTGCCAAAAGCATCGCGCCAAGAGGCTCGATGAGACTATCGCCTCCTCCGCCTCCGCCAGCATAGGCAGGCAGGCCAAAGAGAACTAGAATGGCTGGAACAGCCCAATATCGAATATTCAATTTCATGGGATCAGCATTGCTCCGATTAGATTTTAGGAAAAAGGATTAAATCAATAATCCCGGTGTGAAAATAAATTTTAAGGACGTAGAGCCCCTCCCTCTCATGGTCCAAAAATTATAATGATTTGATTGGATTGAAATAAAATTATTTTAACCAACTGCAATTAGTAAACTTTTGAAGATTTTACTGCAAGTTAATTTTACTTTTTCGATTCTTTAAGTTTTTTAAAGAAAATAGGGGAGCGGCCCAAGATGGAGCCGCTTGAAAGATGCTATCAGAGGGTTGGAATAGCCATGAAGCAAAAACCCAAAATGATAGTGGGTATAAGAGCTCCCATCGCAAGTTTTCCAGGATTGACTCCGCCTTCAAAATATCGGCCTAGAATTGACTGGCCAGCGGGATTAGGCGCATTGGCAATGACTGTCAGACCTCCACCGGTCACTGCGCCTGCAACGACTGCATATTTGGAAGACAGTCCAAGATTAGGTACAAGGGTCGCCAGGTAGGTGATGGCGGCGTTGTCATTAAATGCAGTGAGAATGGTTGATGTCAGCATCAAAGGTACATCCCCTAGGGAACCTAAGACAGGTGCGATCCACCATCCTTGGAGACCTCCATGAGTTATCAGGCCAGCCAGGAAGAATCCAACCAAAATTGGGCTCTTCATCTCAATTTTATTCTGATGAGTTCCTGTGATAGTACAGAATCCTAAAAAGAATAAAAATCCACCGATGAAGAGAGGCGGGTAGTGGGCGTTGAAAACGGTCCAGGCAAGGAACAGTAAATGAACCACAGTAATCCATGCTGGAATTGCGGTGTTTCTTTCCTGCCACATGTGTATTGTGTTTCTTTATTGTGGCATGTATATCGTGTTTCTTCCATGCCACGTGTGTGTTGTGTTTCTTTCTTGTGTCATGTGTATTGCGTGTCTTTATTGTGCCTATTATTTAGCCTACTCTCTTATGGTGTCTCTCTCTTGTGTCTCTCGTTTATTCTACTCTCTTCTGCTTATCCGTACTTGTGTGTGTT
>OZSS01000295.1_pt1 | contig 23350 bp, 8 predicted proteins | sample 1779911 | NCBI WGS metagenome assembly OZSS01 (sample SAMEA2603589, study PRJEB24840) | metagenome | biome: Water; feature: Photic zone; material: Seawater sample | place: Mediterranean Sea | collected 2013-11-12 | depth 10 m
GATTGTATACTATCCCATTCTATTAATCCTACATCATCAAAAAATGCAAATGATTCTCCTGAGTCAGGAATACCGCTGTTCATCCTTATATTTACAAATTCAGCATTTTCAATTTTTGGAATTTTATCCCAGTATTTTTCCCAATTAGTATTTCCATTAATTGAATCTTGAATAGAGGCAGTAAATAAATTTTCCCCAGATCTACTATCAAAATATCTAGCTTCTAGTGTTACATTTTTACTATTCACTGTTTTTATATAACCATGTAAAGAATGAGAGAGGTCATTTTGAAAAGGAAGTCGTTCTTCTAAATTGGTAACAATATTGCTAGGTGAATCCGAATTTCGTTTGTGTAATAGCCCTATACTCCCTCTCCTAAAAACTGAATCCTGTAAAATTTCTGATTCGCTATTCAAATTCCATAGAGAACTCCCTTCAGATTCAAAATTATTCATCCATATTTTTTCTCTTCCCATCCTGAAATGAGAAATTAAGGGGTCCCCTGAAACTATTTCAGATATACTTCCAGGACCATTAATTTTGATTGGTTCCCATCTTAAAAAGGTTTCCCCGTTGATTTGAGTAATTTTTTTGTCAAAAGATAAAATATTATAACTAATATATTGCTCCTCTAGATTACTTGAATCCATAATGACCGTTGCAATTTGGTTATCTGTATCAACATGTACATATGTATCTAATTCTTTTGATTTCATAGCCATATAATCAAGAATATAATTTCCAAGTTCACCATTTGCAGGCTTTGTTAGATAATCATCAATGTAAAGAGGTAGGATAGTAGAATGTACTAATCCATTTTGATTAAAATTTACATTAAGAATCATTGATGGATATGTTTCTGGATAATTTAGATCAAATATAAAATTACCTAATGAATGTGCAATAAGTTTACTATTATACACCTCAACACCTTGAATGATATGGGGATGATGAACAATGACTAGATCTGCACCTTCATCTACAGCAAAATGTCTTATTGCTCTGTCCCACATCTGTGGCCTGTCTAATCGCCACGAATAATCATCAACTTCTTCACCAGTTTTTGGATTAATTGTAAATCCGGTTTGGCTAGCAGGATTTGTTTTTAGATTTTCAAATCTTTCCGGGAAATCAATGTAATCGTAATCGGATCCTGGTGAAAGTGAATACTCGCTTCCTGCATGCATTTCTACAACAACGATATCGGTAAAATCTTTAACCGATTGAATTTGTTGTTTAATATAGTAGGGGGTCATGTACGCAAAACCAGGTTTGTTTTCCCCAGCATGTAGAAAGGGTTGATAGTTATTATATTGCCCTGTTCTATCACTTGTAGATAAAAATGCGATTGTTTGACCTTTTACTGATTTAAATGCAGGACTATATGCTTCATAGCTATTTAGTCCTGCTCCTGAATTTAGGATTCCGGCCTCATTTAAAATATTCATTGTTTGAATCATACCAGTTTCCATATAATCAAGAATATGGTTATTTGCTAGCGAAACAACATCAATACCTGCATAAATTAAACCACTTACATTTTCAGGAGCACTTCGAAAAACAATTCCTTTTGTTGGATGAGGAACTCCTTGATTTGTAAGAGGTATTTCTAAATTCGCAACGGTAATGTCTGCGGCATTACCTAATAAATTAATGGTCGGTTCAAAAAGAGCTTCTACACCTTGAGTGGAGATAATTCCATCTGAATCTTCAAAACGTCTACCCATCATAATGTCACCAACAAAATTCATTGTGATAGGGAAAGATGTATTGCCTTGGTCTACCGCAATTATTTCAGATGACCAACCTCTTTGGCCAGTTTCATCCTCAACAACAAGTAGCACTGAATAATTATGATCATCTTCAATAGCGTAATTATGAATTGGATTAGGTAATTGGGATGACGCACCATCACCAAATTCCCAAAAGTAGGAAAAAGAATAGGAATCAGTATCTTGAACTGTGCTTGAGAATGAAATAGAAACTAATTGACTTTCCTGCTCATTACGTGCCTCAATTTGTTCATAGTGAATTGATACTTTTGGAGGAATGGGTAAGTCCGGAGTAATATCTCTTACCATGCTAAAATTTATGTTCCCGGGTTCGCTTTCTGCATTGTCATGGTCATTTATGAATTGTATTTCATTTAAAATGGATAGGCTATCATACCAAGCCAGCCAATCATCACCAATAGGCAATCTATAGGAAGCCCATTCCCCAATTGGATTTACTCCCTGGTATACTGGTGTCCAGTTTTCAATATTTAAAATTTCAGATCCAAAAAGTGCGTAGCGTATATGGTTGGTACCATTTGAAAATCCTATTGCTTGAATCTCAGAAAGGCTATCTACTTTTGCAAAAACTTGAAGAGTGGTTCCAGAATCTAAAGAAAAAGGTTCAATGGATATTGATTTCCATGTATTTCCAAAAAGAGAAAGCGTGGGACTGTTTCCAGGAAAGGTTTGGTTTGTATCTATAAAAAAGTTATCAATATCTTGATCTTCACCAATTATACTTGAAATAGAAATACTATCATTAAATGACACTAACGTATCTGGTAAACCATGGCCTGGTAATCGGTTTGTAACAGATTCAGACCATTCACCTATATTATTAAAGTAATCAACTGCTCTAGCTTTTAGCCACCATTCCTGTGTATTACTTAGACCATTAAGAAATTGTTCATCCTCTCGCATATATTGTAGTCTATTATAATCAGCGTAGTCAAATATGATCGGATTATTATAAAATGTGTCCAGATCTGCATAGATTTGATATGATTTAAAATTTGTATCAAAAACAGGGGACCAATTGATATAAACTTGATCAGAGTTGTCAATATTATAGGCTGTTATTGATTCAATCCTGTTTGGTTGGATAGTGTCTGGAACTGTTTCCCAATTATTTAAGTATTCTAAAATAGCACTAATAAATGGCTCATAAAATTCAAGGAGCATTTGGAAATTTTGGATACCAACTGGATAAGCTCCATTGTTATAGACTTGTGAATCTGAAAATTCAAGTTCATCAAATAGCATAGGTTTCTCATCTAGCTCAATATGAACCCATGGCTCATACACTGAGAGACTGTTAAATTGAGACTGTAAAGAAAGCATTTGAATTCCATTAGAAGGGCCTTTGAGTTCTGTTGCAAGTGTAATTGGGAATTCATCCGATCCATTATCATAAACACAAGCGTCATCATAAAAAACTTCATAATAATCAGTTACATGTAAAGGTTCAGGATTTCCAAATTGATTTATATCAATGGGATATTCATTAGTAAAGTTTACAATATCAAGATGATCATCAGTTATGTCCCTAATTGGCTTGGTTGTAAATGAATTCTGTCCGCCTGCTGCCATTATAATTGACTTACGATTTTGATGTGTCAGATTGTCAAAACTATGTATAGCAAAGACTAGAGGCCAATGTGGATTGACTCCAACGAGGGGCTCTGTTATTGCGTCTTGAAATTTTTGAAAAACTGTATATGGATAGCGTGAAGGATCTGAAGTAGATTTACTATTTGAATAGTTGCCAACCTGATTCCAGGAGAATTCTCGACCAGCCCCAGCGATCATGAATCCAAATGAGTCGGATTTTAGAAATAGGTCAAGTGCTATGTATGGAGCGATAAAATCATCGCAAGGGTGAGGAACTTGTATTAGTATTTGTTCTCTTAACGCATCAGGGCTGATAATATAAAGTCCCCATCCATTTTGAAATCCTCCTATAATATCATCACTTTCCAATTCTGGATTGTTGTAATCAACATAGCTACTATCAAGTTGCTCTCTTAGTAAATGAAAAGATCTCCCATAAGTAGTGTCTTGAAAAATCACCAATTCATAAAAAAAAGATTGAATGGAGTCCTGTAAAAGAGAATCCACATAAGTGGTATCACCTGCTACAAAAAAATTAAAAATAGTTTCCCAATAATGTAGAGTGGGTGAATTTTCAGTTAAGACTTGGTGATTTCCAAAACCATTGGTTTGGATGTCTAACCATTCAGGTCCGTAATCATTAAATCCTGGACTTGCTACGCCCTCAGTGACGTGACTTAACCAATTTTCGTAAGAGGTTTCGGGAGAATTTCCAGCTATAAATTCCGTTAAAGATCCTTGTTCATAAATTATTTCTGAAAAGATTAGATTTACAGAAAGAAGAGCAAGAATTAGATGCTTCATTTTTATTAGAAATAACTATAATTGTATTTATTTTAAATAAATAATTTTCTCTACGCTTTTTGAGTCTGTTGAATGTAATTTAACAAAATATACTCCGGTACTTACTTCTTGACCCAACTTATTTTTAGCATTCCAAGAAATATTATATTTTCCTGGAGTAAAATGATTCATAGAAAATCTTTGAATTTCCTTACCAAGAATATTATAAATTATAATTTCTGACTCTATATAATCAGCAAGTTGGAATGGTATCGTGATTCTGCCATTAAAAGGATTGGGATATGCAGCCAAAAGGGATGTCCCTTTAGGTAAAACTTGGTCCAACTCTTCCGATGTAAGGTCTCCGATATTTTCTTCTCCAGGAGTTCCGTAGTCTTGAGAGGAAATCCAAGATGAAGCAAGAGCATTGTCCAGATCCGGATTAATCAGCTCAAGGGTAGGTCCATTACCATCGGGCTCTATCGGCCAAGGATCCGTATCATCATAAGAAACGGAATCTTTGAGGTTCCCTTCACTGTCAAAAATACGAATCTCATCTCCACCACCACCAAGACCAAAATCAAATGGTCCTAATACTTGCTCAATATTTGGAAAGCTGGTATTTAAAAGATCAGGATATCTAGCAATAAATAAATAGCTATTACTGTTTAGCATCGTTGATTCAGGAAAATTATATACGTGATCATCATTATCATCTTTAAAAATCCATCCTGACATATCAAGGTCTAGCTCTCCTGAGTTAAACAGTTCTATCCAATCTCCAGGATCAAAATCATCGGATGAGTTATAATTAATTTCATTTATCACAACATTGCCTGATGTCAATTCAGTGGGAGTAAATATTGCTGTAAGAGTAAAAGGGTTTGTGATATCAACATGGATTGTGTGATTTGAGTCTGGAAATTCAAGCCAGTGGCTGAAAATAAATCCATCATTCGGTTTTGCATTTACATTAACGGGAATACCTGGGAAATAATATCCTGACCAGGAACTTTCCTCAATGCTAAGAGTGTTCAAATCCACTGATCCTGCTTCAACTGGAGAAATATTTATTGTTAATTGAGCAAGGTTAGGTAGATCCAATTCATTCCTTAAATGATTAATTGCATAGGACCTTCTATTGTTGCCAAAGTTTTCCATAATATTTAGTCTTTCTTCCCAGTTGATAGCAGAATTAGGCCAATTACCATTATTGTACCATCTTGATCGATGAGTAGGGATAACACTTTCAATATTTCCCGAAATAGAATCTAGGTGGTTTGATAGAAACTCGGGCTGAAAAACGGTGTTAAGCATATCACAATAAGTGTTAACAAATATATTTTCAAACGTGTTATTTTCCATTAATTTTCTAAAAACAAATGTGCTCCAGGGAGGGTTTGGCCAACCTGGTCCGTATGGATCTAGTGCAAAGCTTAGTGTGTTAAAAGTATAGGCGTACGAATCCCAAATGCTGAAACCAAAATCGGTATCATAGAGGATCCATCTCCATTTTCCACCAACTCGATGATCTCGCCAAAATTTAATATTATTTCCAGGCCAATCTCGATTATCAATAAAAATCTGAAATGCCTGATAACTCATATATGATTCAATATCTATCCAGTTTTCAATTGCATTCTGAACCAAGGGGTCATTCATTTCCTGAGTTTCAAGATAGTTCATCAAAATTTGATAATCAGCGTTGGTTCCATGCACAATATTTTCTTCGTTAATACCCTGAATATCTAACAAATCAATATGCTCGGGTGCTATGGAGTGGTTGGAAGAGATAAAGTGTTCATTAACTTTTTCTCGAATATTTTGAATTCCCCAAAATTCGCCATTTAAAAATAAAAGTGCAGGCCTGTAACGTTGGTGGTCAATATTTAGGTCATCAGCAATACTGGTTATAAATCCATCTCTCATCACGGTTGATTCCCAATCATTTCCTGAATTACGTAAAACAAAAGCCTCATATTCATCTACATCGGAATCAGGGAACAGTGAATATTCAAAACTACTGGGACCATAATGACTTCTTGCGAAAATGGATAGTGATTTTTGTGGAAAGGCTCTACTCCAACCTCCAAAAATTTTCACTCCTGCATTAGCAGCATATCCTGAGCCATCAGGTTCACGTATTTCGAAATGTATGGGCCGTTCCCAATCTTCCCAGAAATTGGATCCAAAGTAGGGAAAATTTTGTTCGTAGTTAGGTCCATGTACATACATCCCAGTATCTTCATCAAAAAAACTATTCGGGTCTGTTGTGATAAAAATTTTGGGTAGTTCTTCCGAGTAATCTTGACCATAGATAAAAGTTTTTGACTCTATTTCAGAAGGAACCCAGCCCTCTAAAAAAGAACGAGCCCTAATTACAGATGTTGAAAATAATAAAAGTGGTTCTTCGTATATCGAAGATTCTTGAGTTGGTTTGGAACCATCTGTTGTAAAATATATTATTGCATTCTCATCAAAAGATGTTATTTCTAAAATAAGGGGTGTAGAGTTAAAAAAACTAGATTCAATAGAAAATTGCGGAGTGTTAAGAGCACCTATAAACGAAGGGTTATCATTTGACTCCCAGGGTGTAGGGCTAGAAAAAATACTCCAGTTATCTCCTTCGAACTGTCTTCCAAAAGACATATCTGTTTCCAGCATATCTATGAAAATAGAGTCTAAAACCATTTCATTTTCATCACTTAGGATTAATGTTTCACCACCACTACTGATTCTAAAATTTGTATGCAAAAAAGATTCTGGTAATTGCATTAGATCATTTGGTTCGTTGTTTTCTTGAGAAATAGTATTATATCCTAAGGTAAGGAAAGGAATACAACTTAGATCTGAGGAATTTGAATTGTAATTATGAACTTCAATAGCGAGAGTATTTAATCCATCTATAAGTGGATACTGATCCAGGTCTATTATAATTTGTTCTGGGAATCCTCCTGAATATATTTCTGCTTCATGAAGTGCGGTTGTAGTTGTATTATAGTAGACAGGAGATCCTGGAGCACCTAAGTTTCTTCGGGAAAATTCAATACCGTTTAAGTATGCAACATATCCGTCATCATAATCAAGATGGAATAATGCCTTAACAATTGTAGAAGCATCTTCAATTATAAAGTCTTTTCTAACATATACAGATATTGCCTGTGGAATATTTGTGTTATCGTCTCCATCTCCATAGCCAAATCCGCTACTACCAGTTGACCATGAACTTATATCTGTTTGCGGATGATACCATTCAGAAATAGGAGAACTATTACCGGGGAAAAAAGACCAAGTATCTCCCCAATCAATTATAGCATTCCAATCAATTATTATATCGGTACGATTTTTCTCAGATGCGAGAACAACAATGAAATCATTTGGGTTGATGTTCATATCAGGGAAAATCCATTTGTGAAAATCTTCAGTATCATCACTTAACCCAAAACCAGATAAATTAAGTACCTCTGGACCAGGATTGTATATTTCAATCCAATCTGGTGTATCGCCATCTTCATCATATAAATTGTCTCCATTACTGGAGACTATTTCATTTAATTGAATTGTTTGTCCAATTCCAAATGAAATATGAAAGATAAGTAGTATGATTAAGTATTTCATAGGCATTTAAATTAGTATTTTATAATTTGGTTTGTTATTTATTATGAAGAAAGTTTTGATCGTTTATTATGATACTAAATAAATAAAACAGAATTAAATCATGAAGTTCATAAGTGTACTTTTATTAATCATTGTTTTAAACCTTCATAAGCTTTGTTCACAGTCTGTTATAATAAATGAAATTCTAGCTTCAAATGTGAGAGATTTTCCGGAAATGCAGGATTTTGATGATTATACAGATTGGATTGAAATACATAATCCATCCTCTCAACCATTTACATTTTATGAAAATTTTATTACAGATGACTTAGGGGATCCATTTAAATGGAAAGTTCCAAATGGTATTGTTATTGAATCCGAAGGTTATTTAATCATTTGGGCTGATGATTATAATGAAATACCTGATCAAATATATACGAGACCATATTGGCCGTGGGATGAATTCACAACGCAGAATCTCCATACTAATTTTAAACTAAATAAAACTGGAGAAGAGATAGGACTTTTTCAGGCTGAAGCATCAGAAAATATTACATTAATTGAAGAGGGAGCATTGTGGGAGTACCTTGATAATGGATCAAACCAGGGATCTGACTGGTTTGAAATAGATTTTAATGATGATGATTGGAGTATTGGTAATGCAGAGCTTGGGTATGGTGATGGTGATGAAGCAACAGTTGTGGATTATGGTGATGATGAAAATAATAAATATATTACAACGTATTTTAGACACACATTCATCTGTAATAATCCTGAAAATATTCAGATCCTAACCATCAGACTCAAAAGAGATGATGGTGCAGTAGCTTACTTAAATGGGGATGAGATTATCAGGAATAATATGCCACTAGGTTTAATCTCATATGATACTTTTGCCAGTGACTATGTTAGTTCAGATGAGGAAGAAGTCTTTCTTAGCTGGTCTTTATCTAATGACGTACTACAAAATGGGGAGAATGTTATTGCGGTTGAGATACACCAAGTCAGCGAGTCTAGTTCTGATATAAGTTTTGATTTAGAATTGACTGGCACCAGTTATTCTAATGTTGTTTTATTGGATTCAGTTACTTTCCCAAACCAGTTTTCAGATGTTTCATATGGAAGAGTAGATAATGAATTTGGCTGGTCTTTTTTTGGTGAACCAACTGCAGGATTACCAAACAATACCCCTCCAGTGAATACTACAGATATTTCTAGTATGGTAGAATTTTCTCTAGAACCCGGTTTTTATGACTCTCCGCAGACTATTGAATTGTTTTCTGAAGATTGGACGGATCCTATTTATTACACTCTAGATGGAACAAGGCCAGGATCTGATGATTATATCTATGTTGATCCTATCTCCATTGCCAATACTACGGTATTAAAAGCAAGGTCAATAGGAGTGAACAAACTTCCAAGTGAGGTGCAATTATCAACTTATTTTATTTCGGAGCAAAATTACATACCAACTATTTCTTTATCAGCAGAACCTGAAACACTCTGGGATGAAAAGATAGGGATTTATGAGAATGAGTATAAACAAAGAGAAATACCTATAACAATTGAATATTTTACTCCTGAAAATAATTATCAATTTACGGTTAATGCCGGTGCAAGACTTGGAGGATTAAATATTTGGACAAAGCCTCAAAAGCCATTTACCATTTATACTAGAGATCGTTTTGGTCAAGATTTGATTGATTATCAATTATTTAAAAACAAATCAATAGCCAATTTTTCTAGAATTGTATTACGTAATGGAGGCGATGATTGGGAAGAAACATTAATTAGGGATCCAATGACGGAGAGTTTAGTTCGTGGGATGATGGAATGTGGCTATATGGGTTACTCTCCATCTGCATTGTTTCTTAATGGGGACTATTGGGGAATACATAACATTCGTGAAAAATTTGATACTCGGTATTTTTCAGAAAATTTCAATGTAAATCCTGACAACCTTGATCATCTAGAATATACTACAACGCAAAATGGGATCGAGATGCTTGTTGTTGAAGGAACACTAGATCATTATAGTACAATGATTGATTACATAATGAATAATGATATAAACAACGTAGCTATTTATAATGAAATTCAACGACGTATGAATGTGGATAGTTTTATTGATCATATCATAATGACAATTTATTGTGCAAACACTAGTTGGGGGCACAATCGTGAATGGTGGAGACCTCGTGAGGAAAATGGAAAATGGCAGTGGCTAATCGTTGATTTGGATAGGGGATTCAATATAAATAATAGTAATACCAATCTTGTGGATAACTTAAAAAATGACTATGAATTGTTTCAATATCTATTAAATAGTCCATTTTTTGTTGATCGATTTGTCCAAAGATCCGCAGCACATTTGAGTAATACATTTTTTGCCGAAAGAATGAACTCTATAGTGGATAGTTTAGGAAGTATGATTAATCTTGAAATGCCTAGGCACATAGATAGATGGGGAAATGAAGGCGGTATCCCATCTATGAATATTTGGGAGAGTGAGCTAGATGAAATAAAACAATTTGCTGAAAACAGGAGTACTATTGTTCAAAATCAAATGATGGATGAGTTGAACATGGAAGGTACTGTTGAGGTAATAGTCAATGTTCAGCCACAAGGAGCAGGAAAAATACTATTAAACGATGTTCCTATAATTCATCCAGAAGGGAAAGGGACTTTTTTTAAAAATAAACCACTGCACTTAACTGTATTTTCCAAGCCAGGATATCAATTTGTTGGTTGGGAAGGAGTATCTGACTCAACAACAATTACTTATCATTGTGCCATGGATACTACATTTATTGCTGTTTTTGATGTATCAAATGAATTTATACTTCCAGAGGTGATTGAGGAAAATACAACCCTTACTAATGTTCATCCATATGTAGTAACTCAAGACTTATTAATACCTTTAAATATTTTGCTTACAATCCAGGAAGGGGTGGAGTTAAGAATGTTTCATGGAAGTAATATTCATGTGGAAGGCCAACTACTTATCAATGGGACGGAGGAAAATCCAATTCAAATTATAGCCCATAATTCTATTGAAAACAATCGTTGGGGTGCAATTTGTTTTACTAATGCTTTGGATACGTCTTATATCTCATATACAAAAATTTCTGGTGCTTCAACAGGTATAAATCCATCGGCTCATCATGGAGCGATCTCTAGTATCAATTCTCACATTGTAATAAGTCATATTGAAATAGAAGATGTTGTGTTTCCTATTTATGTCGAGGGTGGCTCTATATCCATTAATGAGAGTGTATTATCTTGCGATTATATTTGTGATTATATTAATGTGAAGGGAGGTGAAGCTCTTATTGAAAATTGCACCTTTTTTGGTTCCGATGTAGAAGACACAGATGCTATTGACCTTGATAATGTGAATAATGGAATTGTTAGGAATAATCGTATTTATAATTTTAATGGATCAAATTCGGATGGTATAGACATTGGAGAAGGTTCAGAAGATATTTTAATTGTTTCCAATTTAATTTATCATGCCTGGGATAAGGGGATTTCTGTGGGGCAAAGTTCATCCGTCACTTTGGATAAAAATTTGGTCGTTGGTTCTAATAATGGAATTGCTGTTAAGGATAATTCGTTTGCTTATATTACTAATAATACTTTCTTCAATAATGATACATCTATATCTTGCTTCGAAAAAAATGAAGGCGCAGGAGGAGGTTCAGCAGAAATAATTAATACAATATTCTCTGGTAATGTTTCATCATCAATTTATTTAGATGACCCTTCAAGTGCATCGGTAACGTATTCGCTTTCTGATTCTGAACTTTTGCAGGGAGAAGGAAATTTATTTTCTGACCCACAGTTTTTAGATCAGACTATATATAATTTAGAACTGGCTAGTCACTCTCCTTGCTTGAATTCAGGTAGCCCAAATCTTCCATTGGATCAGGATGGAACAAATTCTGATATCGGTGCTTATTACATATATAACTCTGATGATTATCCCTATGAAATCACTTATGACTTTATTGATCAATTAAAAATAAATGAATTATTAGCTAGTAACAATACAATCAATACTGATGAGGCTGGTGAATATGATGATTGGATTGAGTTATACAATCCAACAAATCAGAGTTTAAATTTATCTGGATTATTATTAGTAGAAGGTTCAGATCAATGGCAATTTCCGGATACGGCGAGTACAATTTCTCCTGGAGATTTTTTGCTTATATGGTGTGATGATGATGAGTCCCAAGGACCGCTACATACCAACTTTAAATTAAGTATGGATGGTGAGGAAATTAAATTGCTGAAATCAGATGGCGTAACAGTTATTGATTCAATTTCTTTTGGTCCGCAAACAACTGATCAATCTTATGGCAGGATTCCAGATGGAAATGATGAGTGGGGTTTTATGTTACCTACTCCTGGTTTTTCAAATACAGATTTATCCATCTTTATGAATGCACATATACCAGAGGATTTTCACTTATTTCAAAATTTTCCAAATCCATTTAATCCATCAACAGTAATAAGATACGCGTTACCAAAAGATAATTTTGTTATTTTAAAAGTTATCGATTTGATGGGGAGAGAAGTCAAAACATTGGTAAACAGCTTTCAAACTAAAGGGAATAAATCTTTCGTATGGAACGCTATCAATAATCAGGGGTTGTCAGTATCCGCTGGAGTTTATTTTTATTCTATTGAATCTGGAGAATTTATTCACACCAAAAAAATGATACTGATCAAATAGTTTTTTTGTTCTCAGAATATTTTACTGCATAGGAATACGTAAGAGCATTTTCCTTCGGTATTATTTTAATTATGATATGTACTTACTCTTTTTTTACAAACATATCGAGCTAATAATGTTTTAATTAGTTAAAACTATTTCAGAATATTGAGCCTTGGTTAATTGTGAGTTGTCATGAGAGAGAGTAGCTATTCCTACGTAAAATGATTTTCCCCATTTCGAAACATTTAATTCTCCGAGCTTTTGCCAATTATTGTTACTCAGAACAAAAAATTCAATAATTTTACCTGATTTCTTCATTTTCAATCGTGCATCGGTTAAATCAATTTGGGGTCCAGATTTAGCTTTCATAGTTTCACCATTATTTGTTCTGTAGCCAAACTCGGTATTACCGCTTGGAAACATATTAATTAACCCATGTGCAGAATTTGAATTTAGGCTTTTTCGGATCATGAGTCCTGCTTTAGCATATTGATGAACATTATATAGTGAGTCAATTTTTATACTAAAACTAAAGTCTGTATTTAATTTTTGATATGCATATCGGAACTGATCATTTGTATTCCAAATATCATTACCACCTCCATAAAATGACCAGTTGTTTTCATTTACTTTTTGCCCGCCTTTTAAGGGTCTTCCAATATCTCGGACTTTCCATGACATTGGTAAAGGATCTTCATGAGGAGGTTTTATTATAGAGGGTGGTTTTGGAGGTAATTCATCTAAAACAGCTGGTTTGTTTTTTGTAGTAAGCCAATACTTTAGATCTTTATCTATAGATATTTCCATTTCTCCAAAAGAAATAAACCAATCACGTATTTCATTGTAAGAAGCGGTTTTTAAATCTACATAACTTATGTCTTTAGCATTAGTTACCATGCCCCACGTTCCATCTCCAACTCCTCCATTTGCATCAAGAACTTTATAAGACCACATTGTTGCTGGCCAGTATAAGGATTCATAAAAATCATAATATCTCCGCATCATCTCACCACCGCCAGCACCTTTCAGTACGACGTTAAACTCGCCAATTAATAATGGGCTATTGAATTCCTCCATTTTTGCTACCCAATTTGGTAAACCTTCTAATAAAAATTCTGCGTGTATAAATGGAGTTGCTGATCCCCATCCAAAAAAACCTGGATAGAAGTGCATGGTGTATATAACATTATTTAATTCTATAGATTTAATATTTTGATAAAAATCAATTCCGCTAGTATGCCCAGGGAAAATCACTAAATGGTCATCATTATTTTTCCTTATTTCTTTGTAACACTTGAGAACAATTTTTTTCAAATTTTTCTCACTACTACCCCAAGGCTCATTTAAGAGGTCATAAGCTGCAACCGTAGATTCGTTTTTATATCGATTGGATATCTGTTTCCAAAGCCAAGCAGTTTGATCTTGAAATCCTTTATTAGACCATAGCTTATTATAACCAACTCTTCCTGAGTGGTCCATACCGCTTTGTCGACCCGGTGCTCCGTGCATATCGAGAATAACATAGAGTCCTTTTTCTTTCGCTATTTTAATGGTGAGGTCCAACCATTCCCAAGCATCACTTTTTAATTTGAATGGTTTTGTATCTGAATCCATCAGAAGTTTATAATCAAATGGCAATCTAATAGTATTCATACCAAATGATTTTATAATATCAAAGTCACTCTCTTTCATCCAATGAGATCGATATATATCCATCAGTTTTTCAGCTTTTTCTTTTCCAAATCTATGTTCTAGAGTTTCAATAAATTCGTGTTGATCTTCAATACCTTTACCAGCATAGTTTAACATCCACATTTCAAGCATAAGCCAATTACCTGTATTGACACCTTTTAGGAAAATTGGTTGATTCTCTTTGTTGGTGATTTTTCCATTTTTTAGTTGTAATAAATCACTTCCAAAAAGAGTTGCAAAGGAAACTATTAGATATAAAAAAACTTTGTTCATATTGGGCGTTCCAATTTATTTGTTGTTGTTAAATAAAAACTTTTCATGAACCTGAAATTGAATTTGGGTTACACTACCATTTCGATTAAAAATTGAACGACTTCTTTTTTGATCAATAAAATTTCCTTCTATTTTAATGTTGGAGTTGTCCTTTAAAATTAAATTAATACGACAATCCTGTTTGGACAGAGTGTATACTATGGGTACTTGGCAAAAAGTATATGCGAGTTGATTTTTAAGAATTTCAAGAGATCTTTTTGTTTTAGAAATATCAAAATAAGTAAAAATCTGGTTTTTTATCAGGAATTCTTCTTTTGATAAAAGAGAAGTATCAAACATTATGCATCCATTTTGAACAAAGCATCCAAGCTCTCCAAACCTAGTTAAGATTTCTTCCTTGACTTGACCCGTCATCCCAGGTTGTTGTGCTCCTGAATGAGATGGGGTATGTGAGTAGGGATCAAAAGGAAATGCGCCATATTCTTTTGGAGTTTTAGCTGCGCTCAAACCCTCTCTTATTTCATAGTAATATCTTCCAAGGCTTTGGACATTATTTCTTTCAAAAGAATTATTGTTTTTTGCTAAAAAGAAGTTTTCTTGGGTTGCTAAAAGTAATTTTGAGACCATATGCCAATATATTGATCCAATTCCTTCATAAGAAAACATTGTTCCAGATCTTCCTGTAAAATTTCTATGATTAAAAACAAGTTCATAAATATTGGAAATATGTTCTAATTCTTTTTCAAATGGTATATCCTCAATTTCTGATTTTGGTAATTGTTTTAGTGCATTAATTAAATCAAATATATTTCGAAATTTCGGGTTAAAACGAAAATTCCCATCGGAATCATGCTCCACAATTGATGTGTTTTTTTGGTCAACCATTTTTCTTAATAAAATACTCTTTTTAAGATGGTCTGGGTCAATAATATTTTTATTTAAGAAAGGAGTAATCTTTTTTTCAGGATACAAAATAAAACTTTTCATATCAGCACGGTAGAGGTTGCTGGAAAAAAGTGACTTTAGGGTTGAAATAGTGATATACGGTTTTTGTGATTCGCAGCTTAGTCCAGCAACTTGACCCTCGAGCATAAGGTCTAGTTTTTTTATATCAATGGACTGATTTTTAGAATCAATATTTATTGTGTTATAAGCATCAAATAATCCATTGTCTTTACGATTGTCGATGATAGTCTCATTAAATTGACTACAGATTTTTGAAAGAAAACTTTCTAGTTTATTTAAAGATAATTTTTCAAAAGTGCTAAATCCTGAAGAGTATATTTTCTCCCGATAATTTTCAAATATTTCTCCTAAGCCAGATACATAACTCATCCTCTCTTTATCAGAGTATACAGCATGGCTTTTATGTTTATTTTTGGTTACTTCTGCATCTACTTCATGGAACCAAAATAATACTTCTGAAGAAATATTAATATTTTTTGTTTTAATTTGTGAGATAATCTCTTTGAAAAAGTTAAGAAATCTTTTGAGGTAATATACAGTTACCATTGAGCATCCATTTCCAACTAATGCATTGTTTGCATCATTCCACTCAGGTCGTTGGGTATTGAGCCATATTCCTGCTCCTGGAACATAATTACAAATTTTTGCTAGAGATAAAACGAGAAGTTTTTCACATAAGGTTACGTGGTAAACATCTTTGTCCTTATTCAGCAGTAATCTACCATCAGATCCTAATTCATTAACTAAGTTCAAAATTTTATTGTGGTTTTCAAAATCAAAATCAATTGTTTCTTTAGGGTTTTCAGCTATTTTTTTAAACTTTTTTATTTTGTACGGAATATTTGCATAACTAAAAATTGCATCGTTAAATAATTCCTCTATTCTTTCTGGGTAAGTAGCGTTTAAATGTTCTAGTAATTTTAAAAGATATATAATTTGATGGTCGTTCCAGTATCCAATATGACTCCAAGAATCATCAGGCTCTATAATTTCCCAATCAATGCCATAGCTTGTGATTCTGTATGGATTATAGCCATCAGCAGATGTTGCATTTAAAAATATAGACACCATTGATTCCCATGAGTTAGGATAACTAAGTCCTAGTGCTTCCCAGTTTTGAAAAATATCTCTCCAATTTCCTTCAAAATAAAGTACTGGTTCACCATCCATATCCTTTGTTAGAATATTAAAATGATTCCATGGCCTGCTAGGGTCTCCGTGTCTTCTTCCTAGCGTAAGGGGAAGGTATTCTCGGCAAAGCCTTCTTATAGAAGGTTTATTTAATTTGTCACCAAATTCTAAAAGATCTTTAATATTAAAAGAATCGGGGAGTTGGTCAATGTTAGTTTGATAAGCTTCAAATGTCTTCTTACTTCTTTTCTGTAAAAATGATACAAAGCTATTTTTTTGTATCTTGTAGTTATCAAAAAACACTCCGCCCCTTAAAACATTGTATGTAACATTTGCTGTATGATGTAAATCATTTATTTCTAACTCTGTACATTGAAATCCATCAGCCATTCCAATATTTTTTTCAAATGCACTGTAATTATCTGCTAAACTTTTTTCTAGTTTCTTTTCAATGGAATCACTGTCCTTTAAATCTGAAATAATTGAACTAATGTCAGACTGAGATTTTTGTACATCTGCAATGATATACCAGATCATTTCATCATTAGAGGGCAATGGTTTTTGAATGTAGTTTAAAAAGCTACCTTCTTTACCTTTTAGTAAGTGGTCTTCTTCAAATTCATTATTAAACAGAAATGTACTAATTGATTTTTCATTCACTGAAAGTTCAATATTATCACTAGAGTGTGACCAAACTATATTTGAAAACAGCGATTCTCCAGGGTCTGGTTTGTCCATTAGTAATGCGTTCATATAATATAAAGCATAATTATCATCTGAATTACATTCGGATACTTTATATGCATTTGCCAGGTTGCTCATCTCCTGCTGTGTTCTCAAACTTACTCCGGCAGGTAAGATGTTTCTTAAGCCATCAATTAGCTTAATATTTAATTTTTTATCACTATGATTTAATAATTTAGTCTTTTTAACAAAACCATATCTTGCAGATGCCTGCCAGCTATAGAGAAATGTGAGTCCGATAGTATGATTGATTTCTTCAAAGACTATTTTATTACCTAAACTATTTTTATAAAGGTTCTGATTTTTTTTGTAATTATCGATTTGATTTGAAAAAGGTTGCCAAGAATACTTTTTATTATCGATATCAATAGAAATACATGTTATTGGACCCGTAAAATGTGCATTTTTATGTAATAAATCATCTGTCACATATGGGAATAAAGCATGCTCAGCTTTTTGTCTTCCAGCACTTAAACATCCTGAGCTACTAATATACATCCAGTGATTGTCAGCACTTGTAATCGACATGAGAAAAGGATCAATATCTTTAAAATTTGATATTTTGTACAGATTATCTTTCATTTATATAGTTCGTTTTCTTTATTGGCTTATTATGGTAATAATAGATCTAGGGGGTATTGAAAAGGGTTTAGAGCTTGAACCATTTTCATATAAAAATGGTACGCTATTTTCTTCTTTATTCATAATTGTTGTAGTTATTTTTTGATTTTTATCAATAGCAGAAAGGGCAAGAAGTGTTTTGGTATTATTCTCACTTTCAATAATTTTATCTCCTCTACTAAAAAATCTAGAAAAATGACCTAAGTAATAATAAGAGCTTTGGAAAAGTAATTCCTGGGTCTTGGTATCAACTATTATAGGTGCACTGCAATAATTGCCAACATGATTTGGTCCACCGTTTTCATCTAGTAATAGGTTCCAGTCAATCCAGGCTACTGTCCATCTATTGAGATCATGTATAATAGAAGTTGCATATCTTTCTCCTAAATCCCACGAACCAAGATGTGGCCCTTCCTCTTGGCAACCCTCTGTAAATATTAATTTTTTGTCGGGAAATTCATCGTGCACCTTTTGGACCTCGTCAAAATGATCACCATTGTACCAGTGAAACCCAGTACCCCATACGTATTTTGCAGCATCAGGGTCTGACAACACCGCTCTCGATCGTCTGACCATTACGTCTCGGTTATGATCCCATATTACAAGTTTTTTATCAAGATATTTATTTTTTTCTAAAGCAGGACCTAAAAAATTCTTTATAAAATCTCGCTCTTCTTCTCCTGAGTATATACATGAGTCCCACGTCTGGACTGCTTTGGGTTCATTTTGTACAGAGATTCCCCATATAGGAACACCATCTTCTTCGTAAAATTTTATGTATTTACAATAATATTCAGCCCAAGTATCCTGGTATTCTTCTTTAAGTTTTCCACCGTGATTCATTTGATTATTTGTTTTCATCCATGGAGGTGGGCTCCAAGGAGAGGCCATAATATGAATAGGGGTAGATGCTTTTTCAAGAGCTGATTTGATAAATGGGATGAGCATCTTTTTATCTCTTTGAATAGAAAAGTCTGTTAATTCTCGATCTTCAGTTTCGCAAAGAGCGTAGTTTCCCAACGAAAAATCGCAACTGTTTATATGAGTTCTACCCATATTGTACTGATTCCCACTTTTTCCAAAGTATGCTTCAATAACTTTATTTTTTTTATTTTTATCAAGTTGATCATAAATACTCGCAGATGCTTCCGTAAAGGCACCTCCAAAACCTAATATGCTTTGCCGAACAATATTTGTGTGCAGACGAATAGACTTTAACTCTGTTTTTGAATCTGTTAATATTTCACTTGCCGAAATTTTTTCAAGTCTGTGATTTGAATCTTTAGAGGTTAAATAGATGGATGTGTTTTTAGGCGAATTCATTCGAATCTTCTCTTATTTATTGTTTGAAATATAATTTTTATACCAATGATAACTTTCTTTTGGAATCCGATCTAATGATTCAAAATCAACCCAAATAAGTCCAAATCTTTGGCTGAACCCTTGGGCCCATTCAAAGTTATCCATTAATGACCAAGCAAAATACCCTTTACAGTCCACGCCATCATTGATAGCTTTTTGTATTTCAATCAAATGAGTATGATGATAATCTATTCTTCTTTGATCTTTTATTTTGTTTTCTTCATTTGGAGCATCTGAGTATGAGCATCCATTTTCTGTAATAAAAATCGCTTCCACACAGTATTCTTTTTTTAGTTTCATGAGTAGATCATATAGGCCAGGGGGGTATACTTCCCATCCAAAATCAGTCTCCGGACCCATTTCTATGTTTTTAGGTAAATTTTCTTCCTCACTAATTTCTTCATTTCTAATTACACCTCGGCTGTAATAATTGACACCTAAAAAGTCTGTTTTTTGGGCGATGATTTCAAGGTCATTATCTTTGATAAAGTTTAAATCTTCATCAGTAATATTCTTTCGTTTTTTAAGTTCATCAAAAAGTTCTAGTGGGTATTTTCTATTGTAAAGAGGTTCTAAAAAGAGTCGATTAAACATATTATCAAAAAAGTCGCAGGCTTTTTTATCATGTTCACTAGGAGATGCGGGTATTGCAGTATTCAAGTTTAATGTTATTCCTACTTTTTCATCTTGTACATTATTTCTGATTTCTGGAATAGCCATACCATGGGAAAGAAGTAGATGATGAGCAGCAGACAGGCTTTTAGGCCAATCATTTTTAAGACCAGGTGGTTTATGACCAGCAACATATCCAATATGACTTACACACCACGGTTCATTATGAGTAATCCAATGCTTAACTCTATCTCCAAGATGTTTACTAGTATGGTAGCTGTACTTAACAAAAGCATCAACCATCATTCTTTCCGTCCACCCACCTTCATCCTCTAAACCTTGTGGAATATCCCAATGGTTTAGAGTAAGAAAAGGAGTTATCCCTCTTTCAAGAAGGTTGTCTACTAATCGGCTATAAAAGTCCAATCCAGATTGGTTAGGCTTGTTTTCTTTACCTGTTGGAAGAATCCTAGGCCAGCTAATTGAAAACCGATATGAGTTTACTCCAAGATTTTCTAAAAGATCTAAATCTTTTGGCCAAAGATGATAATGATCACAAGCAACATCCCCAGTGTCTCCATTTTTTATAGTATCTTTTTTATGGCTAAAAGTATCCCAAACAGAAAGACCTTTACCATCTGCATCTGGAGCACCCTCTATTTGGTAACTTGAGGTAGCAGTACCCCAAAAAAAATCTTTTGGAAATTTATTATTGGTCATTATTCTCTTCCTTTTTTTCGAATTTTTCTCCAAGACTACTCAGCCAACCAGGTGAGGCTGCTGTAACTAGTTGTTTTGTATACTCTTTTTTTGGGCTTTGAATTAACTTTTCAGAGGCGTTTTCTTCTACAATGGATCCATTCTTCAATACAATTATTCTATCTGCCAAATATCGAGCAGAGGCTAGATCGTGAGTAATAAACAGAACAGTTAAATTATTTTCTTTTCGCATTTTTGCAAAAATTTCAAGCACATCCATTCTGATGGAAACATCCAACATTGAAGTGGGTTCATCTGCTACTACAATCTGAGGATCTAAGCTTAAAGCCCTTGCAATTGCAACCCGCTGTCTTTCTCCTCCAGACATTTCGTGAGGAAACTTTTTCGCAAATTTCTCTCCTGGAGTAAGACCAACCTGTTCTAATAAATGAACGATATATGGAAACATTTCTGTTTGATTTTTTAATTTATGTCTAAATAAAGGTCTTGCTAAATGATGGTATACGGTATGAATAGAATTGAGGGAACCAAATGGATCCTGAAAAACCATTTGAACCGTTTTACGATATTCAAGTGGGACATTTCTAGATTCGGTAACTTTTTTGTTTTTACCATTAAGGTAAATAGATCCTGCAGATGGTCTTATTAAGCGTGTTACCAATTTTGCTATGGTACTTTTACCACTTCCTGATTCTCCAACAAGACTAACAATTTCTCCTTTAAAAACTTTAAAAGACACTTTATTAACAGCTAATAGTTTATCTTTATTAAATAGGCCAGGTGATTGAAACATTTTTTTAAGATTGCGAACTTCTAAAATAGGATCCTTTGAAAAGGTTAATTTGTCTGGCTTTGTTAGAAGTCCTTTTTGGCGAACTCCTGATGCAGATGGTATGGATCCAATTAATTTTTTGGTATAAGGATGTTTTCCGCCTTTTTGAATATTTTTAACTTCATCCAATTCAACGACCTCCCCATCTTTCATTATTGCCAACCTATCAGCAAATTCTAATAGTAGGTTTAAATCATGGGTGATAAACAAAATCGTAAAATCTAATTTTTTCCTTAGTTCAATAACTTTTGATATAATTTCACGTTCCACGATTACGTCTAGTGCGGTTGTAGGCTCATCCATAATAATTATTGGAGGCATAATTGCAAGAGCAATTGCAATAACAATACGTTGTTTCATTCCTCCAGATAATTGATGAGGGAAACTGTCTAATCGATTATGCTCTATATCAACAAGAGACAATAATTCTTTAGCACGGTTATCTGCTTCTCTTCCAATTAAACCTTTATGTATTTTTAGGACATCATGGATCTGTTCATGTACAGATAAAACAGGGTTTAGAGCATTGAGAGCACTCTGCATAACAATAGAGATTTTTTTCCATCGAAAATTAATAATATCAGCTTCTGAAGCGGCTAGGATATCTTCATTATTGACAAATACATTTCCTTTGCTAATGAGCGCAGGAGGGGGGAGTATTCGCATCATTGCCTGTACTACGGTGCTCTTTCCGCTTCCAGATTCCCCGACAAGACCAAAGATTTCTCCTGAATTAATCTCAAATGAAACGTTTCGTACAGCTTGAACAGGTTTTATGCCTGTAATATATTCTACGGATAGGTTTTTTACTGAAATAATAGGATTATTCATTGTGATTAGCTACAGGAGTTATCCCATGGTTAATTAGTTCTCTTGGGACCTTATTACGCCATATGCGTTCTGAAATAAGCCGAGGGTTGGATACTTCATCAATGCCAAAATTAATTAAGGTAAGTGCGAAACTAACAATTGCAATACTCAGTCCTGTAGGCACAAATGTCCACCAAGATTCTGTAAGTAACGCAAGATCATTGCTAGCCCAATATAAATTAGTACCCCATGTAACAGTACTTACATCTCCAAGCCCTAAAAACTCAAGTCCAACCTGTGCACCAATAGCATAGATCGATGCACCAATAAATGCTGATGCAAGCAAAGAAAGCATTCTGGGCATAATTTCAACAATAATGATTCTTATATTCGATTCTCCACTTATAATAGCTGCGGACACAAAATCACGATTTTTAAATGTCATCATCTGAGATCGTATGACCCTGGCGTTCCACGCCCATCCGGTAAGCACTAGTACTCCTAATAATGTACCTGGAGAAGGGGGTAACCAGCTAGCAAGAATTACCATAAGTGGGAGTCCGGGCATAACTAAAAAAACATTAATTAATAGGGATAAGATATCATCCATGCGTCCGCCGTAAAACCCAGCAATCCCTCCAATTAATCCACCAATTATTACAACAAGAATACCTGCACTAAAGCCCACAAAAAGTGTTTGTCTTGCTCCACATATTGTTTGAGAAAAGACATCTTGCCCTTGACCATTCGTCCCAAAAATGTATTCACTAGAGGGAGGAGAAAGTGGAGTGCCCAAGAAATCGGAGGGAGAATGGATAAAAAATGGCAAAAACGTTGCTGTTAGAGCAAAAAATAGGATAATGCAGCTTCCAGTAAATGCCTTTTGATTGCTAATGATTCCAGAAGCCCAACGAGAAAGGATGCTACTTTGATGCTTTTTATTATTATTCATTTTCTTGTCCGAGGATCTAAAAATAAAATTGCAATGTCTACTAACCAGTTTGCTCCAAGCACCGCAAGTGTAATGGTCATAAAAATTCCTTGCATAAGTGGATAATCCTGACTCGTAACTGCCTGTAAAAGTAAAAAACCCTGGCC
>OZSS01000296.1_pt1 | contig 23346 bp, 17 predicted proteins | sample 1779911 | NCBI WGS metagenome assembly OZSS01 (sample SAMEA2603589, study PRJEB24840) | metagenome | biome: Water; feature: Photic zone; material: Seawater sample | place: Mediterranean Sea | collected 2013-11-12 | depth 10 m
CATAAAGACTGTACGCTCTCAGTAGCTGACTAATGCAATGAATCCGCTCACTCGTATTTTGAAAATGATGTTCTGCTTCTTGTTTGGCTTTTTGTTTTTCTTCGCCACTCAATTCTGCTCGCTTATCGATTTCCATAAATAGAGTCGGCAAATCAGGAAGCATAAAAGCATCGGGATCATCAGGACTCATTAACAGTCGCCCCTTTTCTGTAAGATCCGCTTGTCCCTGCTTTTCATCTAAAATGAAAAATAAAGATTCCTTTAAGGCATGGCGCTCATTCTTTTTGAAATCACTATTCAATTCTAGGTCAACTGTATCCAATGATTTGCGGACCTTCGGATCTTCCATCAAGCGAAGTAACTGCTTATGCTTTGGCATTCCTAATTTCACTCGATACAAATCTGTTATTAATTCCAAGTGTCGCTCCTCAGAAAAGCCTTCCTTTTCTAATTGCTCCAACCCGCTCTTCACATTGGCAATCACCTCATTGCACAAGCCTTGTTGCTGACGAACTAAATTCTGCACCACTGGCTTAACAGATTTAAAGGGTAGCGGATTGTCATCTTGCATCGGGCCTGAAATAATCAAAGGCGTTCTCGCTTCATCGATCAAAATAGAATCCACCTCATCAATAATACAGAAATAGTGATCTCGCTGTACTTGGTCATCTTGCCGAGTCGCCATTCCATTATCCCTTAGATAATCAAAGCCAAATTCGGCGGCTGTTCCATAAGTAATATCACAGGCATACATTGTCTTACGATCTGTAGGGGACATCCCATTTTGAATACAGCCTACAGAAAGACCCAAATAGCGAAACAAATGCCCCATCCATTCAGAGTCTCGGCGTGCTAAATAATCATTCACCGTGACCAGTTGACAGTTTCTCCCAGAAAGCGCGTTTAAATATAAGGGGCAGGTTGAAACCAAGGTCTTACCTTCACCTGTAGCCATTTCTGCTATCCGCTTTTCGTGCAATGCAATACCCCCTAAAAGCTGTACATCATAATGCACCATCTCCCACGGCAGTTGATGCCCACAAACATCCAAAGAACTCCCACACATTCGGCGTGATGCATTTTTAACCACAGCAAATGCTTCAGGCAATAAATCATCTAGAGTCTCCCCTGCCTTAAATCGCTCTTTGAATTCCGCTGTCTTTGCTTTCAAAGCTTCCTCGCTTAAAGATTGCATCTCCACTTCAAACGCATTGATACGCTCAATAATTGGAGCACACTTTTTTTGGTACTTCCGATAATGACTGCCAGAAAATCGTTTAAAAAACTGTTTTAACATATTAAAAAAATCTTATATCTGTATGATTCTACTTTTAATGTACGCCTTAAAGGTATAAACAAGAGTTAGACGCTTCATTAAACTCCTATTGTTCACTGAATTAGTTTTGAAATACAATCCAAAAATCATTCGCTTTGTCCACACTCTTTCTTAAATTCATCGACAATATGCCATTCGCTTAATTATGGAAAACCCTTTCTCCTTACCTTACCTTCTCTTTTTTCTCCTCCTTCTTGTCGCTACGCTTTTTTTAATAAAAGTTATTATTCAGAACCTTGCCCTGAAAGCCTTAAAAGAAAACCAGAAAAGCTTTCTCGATCTGGCCGAGCAATCCTTCCAAAAACTCAGATCCAGCTCCAATGAAGATTTAGAGTCCAAAAAAACGGCGATTGAAAAGCAACTCGCCCATCTCAACGACGAACTGGATAAACTCAAAACCAATACCACCGAACTCAAAACGAATCTTCAGCTCTCTAAAGAGCAGCTTACTAGCTTAACCGACACCACCAACCAACTCAACTCAGTCCTCTCCGATAATCAAAAAAGAGGACAGTGGGGCGAGCGACAAGCGGAAGACCTACTCCAGCACTTCGATTTTCAAGAAGGCGTCAATTACAACAAACAAACTTCTGAAGGGGGCGATCGTCCCGACTTTACTTTTTACCTCCCTAAAGGCAAACGCCTCAACATGGATGTTAAATTTCCCATTCGTGCGTTCCAATCCTATCTTGATGCAGAGTCCAAAACAGAGCAAGAATCACACCTCAAGCAATTCACTACGGACATAAAGACCCACCTTAAAGCGATCGCTAAACGTAAATATATTAACCCTGCCGAGGATACTCTAGACTACTGTATCATGTTTATTTCTAACGAAGGCATCTTCCAAATCGTCAACCAGCAAGAGGAACTGCTCGATCTTGCCAAGGATTTGAGCATTGTTATCTGTGGCCCCACTTCACTCTTCGCGATTCTTTCTTTAATACGTCAATCCGTGAGCAGTTTCCATATCGAGGAACGTGCAAAAATCATCCAAAAAGATTTGCTCAAATTCCAAGATGAATGGGAAAAGTACAAAGACAAAATGGCCACGGTTCAGACTAAGATGGATCAGGCGGGCAAAGCGCTTGAAGAAGCACAAGGTACACGAACACGAGCGCTTGAACGTCCTCTACAGAATATAATTAACCACGAGATTGATTCGTCTCAAGAGTGATGCACTCAGTCGATGTTCTCGACTTCAACGCCAATCACTTCCCCGGCTCTTCTTGCCATTCTATCATTTGGGTGATTTTGAGCGATATACAAGAAAGTCGCTTTATCTTCTTCGCTCAAGGACAGATTTTTTGAAGCATCGATAATATTGCCCATGAGCCAGCCATTGGTGAATTCCCCATCTTTGGTTAAGTCTTTGAGGTTTTCCATCAGCGGCTCTTTCATATCTTGGGTCACGTTGTCTTTAATCACGCCTAGGGCATAAGCCTTCATGCGACCATTTTCTCCATTTAGGAATACATCCGCTATACTGTTGTAAGCATCCTCATCCATACGATTGAAGCGATCTAGAATCTCTGCAGAGCGCACTTTTGCCCATCCACTTTCTTCCTCGTCAATTACTGTATTATAAGAATCACTGATCCAATTTTCCGTATCTTGAATCAATCCATTCGGGTCGATCTTTCTCAATAAATCCGTTTGATCTGTCACCACATTATCTAATTCGGATATCTTACTCTTCATCTGCATCAACTGCTCCTCAACCGGGACCGGTAAGCTCGACTTAAGCTCAGCATACTCTTCAGACAAATCCCTTAGAGACTCATTGAGTTCTTTGATTTTTGCTTCCAGCTCTGTGACATTAAAATCTTCTCCCTTAGTCGATGCATTATTGTACAAGACAAAAACAAGCCCGAAAAGTGAGAAACATAATAAGACGGTTAAAAATTGTTTATTCATAAATGATGATTCCCTAAAAAAGTAATGGCAGGAGAGGAGGGACTCGAACCCACAACTTACGGTTTTGGAGACCGTTGCTCTACCAATTGAACTACTCTCCTATAGCCAATAAGGTATAAGAAATTTCTAATAAATTGCTAGAAAATAATCCAAGCTAGCAACAATTGCATTCGCTCTTTTTCTCATGACAGGAAAGCTTTCTACAAAGGTAAAAATTTCTTGAATGCGCTAAAATCAGGAAAATTCCCCCTATCGTATTGATCCATGCAATCATTGAAGGAGACGATCCAGTCGCATTAGCATCAGTCGCACATGATTCACAGTGAGCGATCCCTTGTTGTTGTAAAAAGAAAGCCGCTACTAAAAAAGCCAAGCCTAGGAAACAGGCAGACAGGACAAAATTATCCTTGTGTTTTCTACAGCCCATTAAAATGGATGCCAATGTTGTAGGGAATACGGCAACCAACATCCATAAATGAAAATCCTCGTGGACAAAGAAGGTCGTGTTTATTAAAGGCACTGCTACAATTAAAATAGGGACAATCAAGCAGTGAATCGCACAGAGTACCGCCATGCTTATAGCAAGTTTATCGATTACGCCTTCATACTTTTTTGCTTTCACTTCAACCATCTCTAATTTTGTTTTCATTAATATTGATTAGTCAAACTTCTTATGCAACTTGTAGATGCAAGAATTTTACTGAATTAACTACTATGAATAATGTTATTGATGGCCCAAGAGGAAAAATTTGTTTCGACCTGCCCTCGCCTTATGAGGCGCATCCTTGCGGCTTACTGTATCTGCCAAGGTTCATTGCAAAAATACGAAAACACCTGAAAGAAGGCTTGCCCGATTCTTATCAAAAAAATTTCAAACGAGGTTTCGATCAATTCTTATGCCTGCATTTAGGCATAGAGCCCGACCAAGTTATTGATGCCGTCAAAGAAGCAGGCGATGACGATATTGCACTCGATGGACTACTGGGCGAACTATTTCCGGAAGATTTACAAGTCCGCAAATGGAATCATGAAATCACCCATAAAGGACAAACTGAAGCCGGACGTGAATTTATGAAAGAGTCGCTTACGCAAATGGGAGTACCTCACCTCCAAGATAAAATCGTATGCATTATGGATATGATGGATTTAGACGAAGGTCGCCTACCCGGCTTTTGTGACGACAAGCGAAAAGAATGGGAAGCCAGCCAAAAGGAAGAAAACCCTCAATCGGATGCTTAAAGCTATTGCTCTACTCTAGAAAATAAATTTCGCACAAAAGCTAACAATTGCTGAAATCGTTGAGCATCCTCTTTAGACACGATCAATAAAGTGGGCTCGGCTTGATTCAAAGCTGAATCAAACTCTGATTTTACCCGACCTAAAATTGGGTATTTGCTTAACTTACTTTCCAGTTGCTGAACCGCCACTTCTGCATCACCCCGCTGATAGGAATCAATCCATTCATCCCGTTCGCTCGCCTCCATACTTTCCAATAAGATCAATAGTGGCAGTGTAAATTTCCCATTGGCAAGATCGGTACCTAAGGTCTTTCCGATTTCTGATTCGCTTGCAAACAAGTCCACCACATCATCAAAAATCTGATACGCACAGCCCAAATGCAATCCATAGCTCGCAAGTGCATTTGCCTCAGCTTCTGATTTTCCGCTGACAATCGCGCCCAAGCGACAGGCCACCGCAAACAATTCCGCCGTCTTTAATTCTATAATTCTAAAGTAATGCTTTCGATCAAAATTCAATTCTCGCTTAGCATAGGTTTGGCTAATTTCTCCAGAGCATACTCGACTTGTTGCCAGAGCAACGGAACGACAGATTTCAGTCGTATCGTATTCGGAGGCCAAACACAAAGCATGGGCAAATAACACATCGCCCACTAAAACCGCTGCATCTTTTCCGTATTTCGCCGCTACGGTTGGACTTCCATGCCGAATACTCGCCTCGTCTAAAATATCGTCATGCACCAAAGTTGCCAAATGCACTAATTCTAAAATCGCCCCCAAGCGAATTAAGGCTTCGTTACGTTCAAAGCCTTCCTGCCAGCCACTATAAGCCACTAATATAGGCCGAAGGCGTTTTCCACTATGACTTAACACATACCTAACCTGTTCTTGCACCTCTGGCTCTAAAACCAAAACCTGCTCATGAAGGTACACATCTAGATTTTCCAAGTACCCTCGCACAGGAGCGACAATCGATTCAAAGCTCGGTGCCTTGTCGATTGTACCGATGGGTTCCTGTTGGTTGGTTTCGTTCACTGTATTAAAAACTGATAACTAAAAGTAATTGAACTCGCTAAAAAATCAAAGCCATTCCAATAATTTATTGATTAAGGCTTCTCTGCCATCCACATGCGGATTGTGCGAAACCCCTTCCATCAGAAAAAACGTTAGCTTCGGAAAATACTTACGCATTTTTTCAACATCACCCTCCTCAACAAAATCAGAAGCTCCGCCTTTCACTAGTAAGGTCTCACCCTCATAAGAATGTTCATCACTTAGAGGGTTCGTCCGTATCGTTTCCAAATTACGATAAAGCACTTCCAGATTTGGCTTCCAAGCAAACGCCCCATCTTTCCGTGTCAGATTGGTCAAAAGTGATTCACGAAAACTTGCTTCAGGGATCGAGTTCTCCAAGGCTTCTGAAACAGATTGACGTGAAACCAAAGCAGCTAAATCCAGCCCCATCATCGCTTCAAATTCAGATTTATAATGCGGTGCATACGGCTTAGGCACAATATCCAAGACCACCAGCTTTGCCACAAGATCTCCATACTCGGCAGCAAAATGCATCGCTACCTTTCCACCTAAACTATGCCCAATTAAATAAATAGGCGCTTCAATGCTCTCCCTTTCTAAATAATGTAGCACGTCTGTACTCATGTCCGACCAATCCATAGAATCCAACCAAGGTGACTCGCCGTGATTCCTTAAGTCCAGCAAATGCACCTCAAAATCTTCGGACAACGCCTTTCCGACCAAAAGCCAGTTTCGCAAACTCCCCATCAAGCCATGGACAATGACCACTTTAGGCGCTCCATCTTTCCCCAATTTTAAACTTTTTAATGCAACCGACATTTTTCAATCTGACTGAAACTTTTACCTTTATTATCTTTTTTACCTTTTTTTAAAGTCACGACTTTATTTTTTCCATACACCTGCTAGAAAGTAACGTTTAAAGGATAATGCCAAACGAAAAGACAAAAAAAATGACCCCGATGATGCAACAGTGGCATTCGATTCGAAGCCAGTTGTCAGAAGACACCCTATTGTTTTTTCGTTTAGGTGATTTCTATGAAATCTTCCACCAAGATGCTGAAAAAGGTGCGAAGCTTCTCGGAATTACTCTGACCCAGCGCAACGACATTCCTATGGCCGGCATCCCCTATCATGCAGCCGATAATTATTTACAAAAACTGCTCAACCAAGGAATCAAAATCGCCCTCTGTGAACAAATGGAGCCCGCAATCGCTGGAAAAATCGTTGAGCGAAAACTCACCCGTATCATCACCCCTGGCACTCGATTAGCCGAAAACCAAATTGAAGCAAACCGTAATCAATTCCTGCTCGCCATTGAATTCACCAAAACCCAAACCCACCTCGCTTGGCTCGATTTAACCACGGGCACTTTTGCCATCGCATCCGATAATCATCACGAAAACCTCACCCCCCTCATCGAAAGCCTAGCCCCAAAAGAAATTCTCATTCCTGAAAAATCTTCAACCACTTGGACTCAGTTAGAGAACCCTTGGTGCGACTCCTTTCAATACCTAGAGCAAAATTATACCCTCACCACTATTCCCGATTATCATTTCGATCCGATTGCTGGGGCTAGAACCACTTGCGATACCCTCGATGTCTTAAACCTAAACGGCTTCGGAATTTCTGATCAACATCCTGCACTTGGTACCGCCGGTGCGGTCCTTCAATACGCGAGTGAAACCCTATGCAACACTCCGGCAAACATCAAAAAAATTGAAGAATATAAAGCCTCAGAAAATCTCCTCATAGACCCGGCCACCCTGCAAAATCTCGAAATTTTCAAATCCGCCACCAACACTTCAGGCAATGGCAAGCACGGCTCACTTCTGCACGCTATGGATGGGACCGTCACCTCTCCAGGGTCACGGCTTCTCGAACGCTGGATGGCCCAGCCTCTGCTCGATCTAAACACCTTAAAGCATCGACAAGATTCCGTTCATGAATTTGTCCAAGCTCCCGGACTCGCCACCGATTTACACAATACCTTAAAACAAATTCGAGACCTCGAACGTATTCTCGGCCGACTACAAAACCGTATTCAAAATCCCCGTGAACTCGGCGGCATTCGTGATTCCCTAGAAAAACTCCCCCAAGTCAAAGCCCTACTCGCCGAATTCCCTGATTCCCCAGTAGAACCGATCGCCCAGCAAATCGATACCTTTGATTCTCTCTCCACCTTACTGGCAAAGGGCCTTGCTGACGAACTTCCTTCCAAACTCGATGAAGGTGGAACTATCCGTAATGGGTTCGATTCAAAGCTGGACGAACTCCGTACCCTCAGCTCCTCCAGCAAAACTTGGCTCTCAGAATTTGAACAAAAAGAACAAACTCGCACCGGAATCAAAAATCTACGCATCCGTTACAACGGTGCCTATGGCTATTTCATTGAAATCACTAAAAGCCATTTAGAACGTGTCCCCGAAGACTATACCCGCAGACAAACCATGAAAAATGCGGAACGCTTCATCACTCCCGAACTCAAAGAACAAGAACAAGCCATTCTCCATGCAGAAGAACAAGCTATCGCGCGCGAACAAAGCCTCTTTCAAGAACTCATTCAAACAATTTTATCCCATTCAGACCCCCTCAAAGCCACTGCTGAAGCCATCGCTCAACTCGATGTCCTGATCGGCTTCGCCAACAAAGCTCGAGAATGGGATTACTGTAAACCCACCCTCGACAACTCCAACCAACTCCATATCGAACAAGGACGACACCCGGTTGTCGAACAAATGCTCAAAGAATCCCCTCTCGGACTCGCTGGTACACACGCCTTTGTTCCAAACGATTGCCACTTATCCACAACAGGAGAACCCCACCCGCAAATCGCCTTACTCACCGGCCCGAATATGGCCGGTAAATCCACCTACATTCGCCAAGTTGCCTTGATCGTTCTCATGGCTCAAACCGGTGCTTGGGTCCCTGCCACCCATTGCCAAATCGGTATTGTTGATCGTATCTTTTCCAGAGTCGGTGCCTCCGACCAACTCGCACAAGGTAATTCCACCTTCATGGTTGAAATGAACGAAACCGCCAACATCCTCAACAACCACACCGAAAATAGCTTAATCATCCTCGATGAAATCGGGCGTGGAACAAGCACTTACGATGGACTGAGTATCGCTTGGGCCGTTATCGAACACCTCCATAGCAACAACAACCATGCAGGACCCCGTACCCTATTTGCCACTCACTACCACGAATTAACCAAACTATCCCAAAATCTCACCAAACTCCAAAACTTTTCCATTGCAGTTAAAGAATGGAATGACGAAATTATCTTTGTCCGCCAAATCATCAAAGGCCCAGCCGATCGTTCCTACGGGATTCAAGTGGCTCGCCTTGCAGGACTTCCTCCATCCGTTATTGATCGGGCTAAAACAATTCTCGACCACTTAGAGAATAATAGCCAACAAAGTACTCCCAAAGCCTCGAGTAAGAAAAATTCTTCGAAAAAAACCGAGGACACTGCCCCTCCATCCCCTCAAATTGACCTCTTTTCTTAAAATAGTGTACTTTTGTTCACTATTTTCTTGATCTTTCCTTGAGGCTTTCTTTATTACTGTAGGCTCATTCTATGGCTCTACGGTACTTATTTATTGATTTCGACAGCTTTTATGCCTCAGTCGAGCAAGAAAGCGACCCTCATCTAAGGGGTCAGCCTATTGCCATTGTTCCCAGCATCAATGTTGAAACAACCAGTTGTATTGCAGCAAGTTATGAAGCTAAGCACTATGGAGTAAAAACCGGCGTTCCCGTTCGTCAAGCACGGTTCTTATGTCCAAAAATTAAATTCGTTCAAGCAAACCACGAAAAGTATGTCGCTATTCACAACTCAATTACAAAAATAATACACGAGATCATCTTTGTGGACGAAGTTTTGTCCATCGATGAGATGTATGGAAGGCTTCCGCCCAAGTGGCAATCGCCGAAAATTGCCATAGAAAAGGCCGAAGCAATTAAAGCCTCCCTGAAAAAAGCGATCGGTCCGTGTATTACGGCTTCGATTGGCATCGCCCCCAATCGGTTCATTGCCAAACTTGCCAGTAAAATGAAAAAGCCGAATGGGTTGATGCTCATTGACCATCCTCAGCTCCCCCAAGCCCTGGACTCACTCGACCTTAGCGACATTACGGGGATTGGTGCACGTATGCTCATTCGCCTCAAAAATCAAGGCATCTTAGATGTTGCCAGTCTTTGTCAAGCCGACCGCAGTACACTACATCGGATATGGGGATCGATTGAAGGGGATCGCTTTTGGTACGCCCTCCGAGGCATTGCCCTGCCCGAACAAAGTACTAGCAAGCGAAGCTTTGGGCATTCTCATGTTTTACCCCCCAAACTGAGAACCTTTCATGGAGCTTTTTCCACCTTGCATCGAATGTTAGAAAAAGCCTGTCACCGCTTACGTATGAATAATTATTTTACTGGGCATCTTATTTTGCAGGTTAAATTCGGCTTTGAATGGCGATGGGGACAGGAAGTTCGCTGTTCACCCACTCAAGACACCTTAACTCTAGCGAGACTGATGAATATGCTCTGGGAGACTCGTCCATCCATGGCACCTAATCCGACCAAAGTTTCAGTTACCCTAATGGGACTTATTCATGCACAAAACCATACCCCTTCGTTGTTTGAGACCAGCGAAGAACAACAAAGAGCCAAACTCCTCCAAACCATCGACCAAATCAAACAACGTTACGGAAGTCGTTCCATTTACTACGGCACCGCTATGATCGCTCAAAAAACGGCCGAAGCTGCACCCATGCGGATTGCTTTTAATCATATTCCTGATTTATCTATAGAACGTGATTGATTCTACAAAGGCAAAACCCGAGATACACACCCTTAGCCAAACGGGCCCTTGGATCGGAATTGATGGCTGTCGTGGCGGGTGGATAATTGCTTGGCTTCAGTCCGGTCAACCTGCTATGATTTATACTGCAGAAACCCTTCTGCCATTTCTAAAAAAAGTCCCCAAACAGGCCACAATTCTGATTGATATGATCCTTTACAAAACAGGTGATCCAAGCCCAAGGCAATTTGATCGATTGGCTAAATCGCAACTGGGGAAATGGCACTCACGCGTTTTTCCTGCACCCCCTGAAGAGGCATTGAAATCAGAAGACTACCCCGATGCCTGCAAACGCTCTCACTCCATCAGCGGGAAGAAAATTTCCAAACAATGCTATAACCTATTTCCAAAAATTCGAGAAGCGAACCACCCAGAAATTCCTGAAGGACAGTTAATCGAATACCACCCAGAAATTGCCTTCAGGCAACTCAATCAAAATAAAATAGTCGAACCCTCAAAGAAAACGGAACTCGGGCGTATCCAACGAGAACAATTAATCAAACGCCACCTAACTGATTACCCAGACCCACCGGTTAAGCCAAAGTCAAAAAAACTTACTTGGCAAGCCGATGACCTACTCGATGCCCTAGCGCTCGCACTCGTTGCCAAAAATAGAGCTTACCAAGACTTTTATCAATCGCTAGCAAAAGCCGACTCTTCAAAGGATTAAAGCATATCTAAATCCACGAGAATTTCCCGAGGGCTTGACCCATTTTCAGGTCCCACGATACCTCGATCTTCTAAATCTTCCATCAGGCGAGCTGCACGATTATAACCGATTCGCAAACGCCGCTGAAGCATCGATGTAGACGCACGCTTAGTGGACTTTAAGACCTCCAGAGCCTTGTTTAACATCTCATCTTCTTCACCTTCTAGAAGTCCACCGCCCTCTTCCTCGCTCGAATCAATCTGCCGTTGCACCGCTTCTGCAAATACCGGTGGGTCATTTTTTACCTTAAGAAAATCGACAATGCCATTGATTTCATCATCTGAAACAAAGGCCCCTTGTGCCCGCACTAAATTCGAAGTACCTGGTGGAATGAACAGCATATCTCCTTTACCAATCAAAGCCTCAGCACCACTACCATCCAAGATTGTACGACTGTCTATCTTTGAGGCGACTTTAAAGGCAATACGACTTGGCAAATTCGCCTTAATCACACCCGTGATCACATTCACGGATGGCCTTTGTGTGGCCAAAATCAAATGAATTCCTGCCGCTCTAGCAAGTTGTGCGATTCGTGCGATACCCGTCTCAATATCCGCAGGGGCAACCATCATCAAATCCGCCAGCTCATCAATAATACACACAATATAGGGCAATTTTTTCTTAGGCACTTCAAAGGCATCATCATCCCTTGGTACCTCGATCTGTGTGGCGGCGGCTCGCTCTTCTGCTGTCATCTCTGCTTCCATTTCCCTAGCGCGCTCCTGCTCCGCCTTGTCTTTCGAAATCTTCGCATTAAAGCCGGCAATATTACGTACCTTGGTAGTTGCAAAAATCTGATAGCGCCGATCCATCTCAGCAATCAACCATTTCAAAGCCCCTGGCACTTTTTTCGGTTCTGTCACCACAGGAATCAGCATATGGGGCAAAGCATTGTACAACTGCATTTCCACTACCTTAGGATCTACCATAATAAAGCGTAAATCCTCTGGCCCAGAGTGATAAAGCAAAGAAGCGATAATCGCATTGATACAAACGGTTTTACCTGAGCCCGTAGAACCGGCAATTAAGACGTGCGGCATCTTGGTCAAATCCGCCACCATCGGTTTACCTGTAACATCCTTACCCAAAACAATCGGGATTTCCGCATTCGCCTCGGCCCATGATTTAGATTCAATAATATCGCGCATACACACCGCTTGAGCAATGCGATTAGGCACCTCGATACCTACCGTTCCCTTCCCTGGAACAGGCGCCAAAATACGCACCGATAAGGCTCTCAAGCCCAAAGCGATATTTTTATCTAAATTGACTATCTTCTCCACGCGCACACCCGCTGCAGGCGTCACCTCATAACGAGTGATCACAGGACCTGTAAAAATCTCTCCCGGAACTACCTTCACTCCAAATTCATCTAGGGTTTGCACCAAGGCTTCCATCATCCCCACATGATCTTCGTTCGCCTGATCCGCAGGTGTAGGGACATTTTGCAATAAATCAATGGTTGGAAATACATAATCACCACGACGCTCTGGAATCGATGCCACCGATTTTTCCGTCTTTTCTCCTTTGACAATTTTAAACATCGCAGGATCCAAAGGTGGTTTCTTCACTTGGGCTTCCACCACAGGCTCTTTTTCCACCACGGGTGCAGGTGCAGACGAGACCGCTTGATCCAATAAATCTGAAGACTTGCCTGAGACCTCAACTACTTTTCTCGTTTCTATTTCTTGCTTATTTTTTCCTAAAGATATGTTGCTGAACAAGTTAACAACCCAATCGAAAAAACGTTTAAGTCCTCCCAAGAATGCCTTGATGATAGAATAAATCCCTGAAATTAAAAAACTCAACCCACTGTAAAGCTGGGTGAAAATATAGGAAATTCCCGACAATAACAAACGACTTAAGGAACCTAAATTATCTCCAAGTCCAATGTAAAGACTACTGGTCAATGCCATAGAGAAAATAAGGATACTTCCCAAAGGCCCTAAAACTGGCTCCAAAAATTGAAGCACCATTACATTCCCTAGGAATCCACCCAAGCCCGAAGTTAACTGATGGCTTAAAGCATTCGAAACAAAGCCTAAAAGTTCTAAAGACTCAAAAATTGCGAACAAGCCAGACAAGGCAATAACACTGACGATGGCTAAGACAAATTGACGAACACGAAGCCCCCGCTTTTGCTCAAAAAAGAAGCGATAGCCAAGAAATCCAATTAAAAAGGGGAACAACCAAAGGGCAGCTCCTAAATTATGAAAGCCATAATGCCCTACTAGCGCACCAAACTGCCCGACCCAATTCCCCTCCTCAGGGTCTGTTCCGTGGAATTGCTCTTGATGGTAATCCATTATCGATAGCAACACCAAGGCCGATAAAGTTATCAAGAGAACGGCAATAAATTTTTTTGGAGGAACCGTCCTCTCTTGGGTAGTGATCTTTTTACGCTTGGGCTTAGGTTTCGTCTTCAATAAAGATGAATAAAAAGTGATTTTATCGACAAGACAATATAAATTATCGCTTGCAAATCCCCTCTAGTTAAAACAATAAAAATGCATCAATATTCATTAAAACAAACCCTATGAATCCGCTCATCTTCAAGCCCATATACAAAGAACGCGTTTGGGGCGGGCAAAAGCTTGCATCTCGCTTGGGTCGAACAATTCCGCAAAATAGACCGATTGGTGAAAGTTGGGAGATTGTTGATCGAGAAGCCGACCAATCCATAGTCGCAGAAGGTCCCCATCAGGGAAAAACCCTCAATGAATTACTCAAATCCCATGGCAAACAGATAATGGGCCCCAGCTATCAGGCTGATGCGCCCTTCCCTATCTTGGTCAAATGGCTCGATTGCAAAGAAACCCTCAGCGTACAAGTACATCCACCCAAAGAGATCGCTTCACTCCTCAATGGAGAACCGAAAACTGAAAGCTGGTACATCCTTGAAAGTGAGCCCAAGGCACAATTGTACCTAGGACTGATTCCACACACCCGCCTCAGTGATTTTTCAGAAGCTGTTGAGCAAGGCCGCCTTGAGCCCCTACTCGCTCATACAGAGACTCAAGCAGGTGATTCTTATTTAATTGAAAGCGGCACCCTTCATGCCATCGGAGGCGGAAACCTAATCCTTGAAATTCAACAAAACTCGGACACCACCTATCGAGCCTATGACTGGAATCGCCTTGGACTCGACGGTAAACCAAGAGAGCTTCACCTTGAAGAAACAATCAAATCGTTCGTTATCAATGACTTACCTACATTACCTGTTCGCATCGAAGGCACCACATCAATGCTCACAGACTGCACTCCCTTTCGCATTACAGGCCATAAGCTCACCCCAGAATGCGAGCCTCTGATACTTCCAGCCCAAGAAAGCCCTAGACTCATCCATGTCACCCAAGGAAATGTCACCGACATACTGACCGAACAATCATTTCAATTCGGAGATACCGTACTCCAACCCTACACGACTGAAATGCAATTAAAAGCTTCTCAATCTGCCACCGTCTTAATCACCGATCGCTTTTAAGCTTTCTTCGCCTGTGATGCCTTTCGGCTCATTGCTTCAATCGTAACCATCAAGATACTGATATCCGCAGGATTCACTCCACTGATTCGGCTGGCCTGCCCTAAAGTCTGAGGCCGAATTTCAGCCAGTTTTTCTGCACTCTCCGCACGCAAACCTTTCACCTTCAAATACTCCAGCGATTGAGGAACTTTTATCTTATTAATATGCTTGAGCTTATCCACCTGCTTCATTTCTCGCTGCAAATATCCCTTGAAAGCGACCCGATAAAAAACCTCCTCTTGAACTGCCTCTGATAAGCCCGCTAAGGCTTGAGGAAAGGCGCTCTTGTCTCGGCTACGCCGGACATGCGTTGCATAAGAATCTCCTTTAAGGAACTCTTTTTCTAGATAATCTACCCAGTAATCAACCGTATTTAGCTTTTCTTCGATTGCCTTTATACGATTGTCAGTCAACAGCTTATGGTTTTTTGCATGTCCGATTAATCGCAGTTCAGCACTGGGGTGATTAAAGAGTAAGCGGTGCTCAGCACGACTCGAAAACATACGGTATGGCTCTTGTGTTCCCTTTGAGACTAAGTCGTCAATTAAGACACCAATATAGCATTCGTCTCGTCCTAATATCATCGGGGCTTCCCCGCGAATCTTTTGTACTGCATTGATCCCTGCGACAAGCCCCTGCCCTGCAGCTTCTTCATAGCCCGATGTTCCATTGATCTGACCAGCAAAAAATAAATTTTCTACCTTCTTAGATTCGAGCGATGGAAACAACTGCGTGGGTGGCGCAAAATCATATTCGACAGCGTAAGCGGGACGCAAAATATGGACATTTTCTAAGCCCTTGATACTGCGAAGCATTTCAATTTGCACCTGTAATGGCAAACTTGTCGATAATCCGTTAATATACCACTCGTTGGTAAACCGCCCTTCCGGCTCTAAAAATAGCATGTGTCGATCTTTGTCGGCAAAGCGTACGATCTTATCCTCAATACTAGGACAATATCTCGGCCCTCTACCCACTATCTCGCCGGAATACATCGGTGATAGATGAAGATTTTCCTTAATAATCGCCTCCGTTTTAGCCCCTGTATAGGTGGTCCAACAAGACATAGGCTCTGATCCAGGGGCCCATCCCAGTCGTTTTTCACCAAAATGTTCCACGTGGAACAATTCTTCAGCTTCTCGTGTATCGTAAAATGCGAATAATGTCGGCTTATCATCTGCTTTTTGTTCCTCTAATTGAGAAAAGTCGATTGATCGTCCTAAGATTCTGGCCGGAGTCCCTGTTTTTAAGCGTTCCAATTCAATTCCAGCCTGAATAAATGATTTAGACAGCCCTTTAGCCGAAAAATCTCCCATACGGCCGCCCTCATTTTTATTTTGACCCACGTGCATTAGGCCTCGCAAAAAGGTTCCCGTCGTCACAATCACCGTTTTTGCCTTAAATGTTACGTCTAAATTTGTTTTTATGCCGACAACACGGTCATTTTTCATCACCAATTCATCGACAAGCGCTTGAAATACGTCTAGATTTTCTTGCCATTCGATAGTTTGCTTCATGCGGAACTGGTAGGCTTTTTTATCGCATTGCGCTCTAGGAGCTTGTACCGCTGGGCCTTTAGAAGCATTGAGTAAGCGGAATTGAATAGCGGTTGCATCTGTGTTGATGGCCATTTCTCCACCTAAAGCATCGATCTCACGAACCATGTGGCCCTTGGCCTGTCCACCAATCGCTGGATTACAACTCATTTGAGCAATTGTATCTAAATTACCGGTTAAGAGTAGGGTACTTGCACCACGGCGAGCTGAGGCGAGGGCAGCCTCACATCCGGCATGACCTGCACCGCAGACAATCAGATCATACGCTTTATCTAAATGGAATAGGGTGTCGGTACTCATTTGCCTATACAGAATTTTTGAAATAACTTATCGAGCATAGCTTCATTGTCAATTTTGCCAACTACCTGACTAAAGCCTTCTATGGCTGAGCGAAGCTCGACCGATATTAGTTCGCTAAGTTCTTGTTTATGAATGGCTTGCAATGCATTATTCAGTGCTTCAGCTGCTTGTTTGAGCGCCAGTGTATGACGAGCATTTAACACGATAGCATCAGTGCCTTTCGGTAGCGCCATGCCACTCTCAATGAGTTTGAGCATCGCGGCTTTAAACTCGTCTAAACCAGTCAGCGACTTTAGGGAAATAGGGCAGTGTAAACACTCGGGCAAAAAGTCTTTTTGTGAATACTCAGAAGTCAGATCTTTCTTATTCTCAATGACTAAGGTATTTTCTGATTTAAATACTGATTGAATAGACTCGGGAAGAGAGGGCGAAGGCTGACTATGATCCACAATCACTAAATAAAAGTCGGCACTTTGGGCTAACTCCATGGTTTTTTCGATGCCTTGTTGTTCGATCGAGTCCTCAGCCGTATGCAAGCCAGCTGTATCTATGATTTCCACTCGATAATCTTTAAGCATGATATATGAAGTGATAAAATCGCGAGTTGTCCCGGGAATATCGCTTACAATAGCTCTTTGAGAGCCAACTAGGGTATTAATCAGACTGCTTTTCCCTGCATTCGGAGCTCCGATAATCACTGTTTTGATGCCTTCTTGGAGTAGGGCAGAGTATTGGTTTGTTTCAATCAGGGCATTCACTTGCTGAATCAACTGATTTAAGTCCTCTATTGGGCCCGAATCGGAAGCTTTAGGCAAATCCTCCTCAGGAAAATCAATATACGCTTCTAATTCCGCTAAGATTTCTAAAAGCTGATCGGTTAATTCAGACATTTTATGTCCGATCGACCCATTGAGTTGTCGGCGTGCAACTTCTAAGCTAAAATTGGAGCGCGCATGAATAATATCTGCTACCGCCTCGGCCTGACTGAGGTCTATTTTTCCGTTCAGAAAAGCTCTCCGAGTGAATTCGCCCGGTTCTGCCATACGACAACCCCTAGCAAGCAAATCCTCTAAAAGCTTTTGAATAATTAAAGGGTTTCCATGGGGCATGATTTCAAGCATGGCCTCATTGGTGAATGAAGCCTTTTCAGGGTAGGGGATAAAGATACCAGAATCCAGCTCTAAACCATTGATGTCTATATACTTACAAAGCTTTGCTTGGCGTGACTCCAAGGGCTTTTTTCGGCCTGTAACTGCTTGCTCAATCTCTGAACAGAGTGAACCCGACAGTCGTATAATGGCGAGTGCCGATTCTCCAACGGGTGTTGAAAGCGCAACAATAGTGTCAGTAGCAAGCATAGTATGGAGCTACTTTTCCCAAAAAGAGCTTTAGGTCAAGACTGTGATTCAGTCTCTGAGTCTTAGCTTCGCTTTAACTAGAGACTTCGTCAGAAGAACTGGCGATCGATTCACCCACTTTAGGATGGACCTTATCTAAGATCAGCCCAGTCAGCTCATCCGCTAACTTTGGATCATTAATAATCGCTTGTTTGGCTGCTTCTCTACCTTGTCCCACCATTTCACCCTTAAAGGAAATCCAAGACCCTTTCTTTTCTAAAATCTTATGCTCTACACCTAAATCAACCAAGGAACCCGAATGCGAGATACCTTCATTGTACATGATATCAAATTCACAATCCGTAAAGGGTGGGGCGACCTTATTTTTCACCACTTTCAAGCGAGTACGATTTCCGATCACTTTGCCCGAAGTCTCTTTAATTTGCCCAATTCTTCGGATATCCATGCGGACTGAGGAGAAAAACTTCAAGGCACGGCCACCGGGCTGTGTTTCAGGACTTCCAAACATCACCCCGATCTTTTCCCGTATTTGATTCGTGAAGAGGACCACACATTGTGTTTTGTTGATGGCTCCGGTAAGACGGCGCATCGCCTGACTCATCATTCGCGCTTGTAATCCAACTGTGGAGTCGCCCATTTGTCCGTCCAACTCATTTTTAGAGACTAAAGCCGCTACTGAATCCACCACAATAATGTCAACTGCACCCGAGCGGATCAAGGTTTCCGTGATATTCAAGGCATCTTCCCCGCATTCTGGTTGTGACACCATTAAATTTTCTAAATCCACACCCACTATTTTCGCATATTTAGGATCTAAGGCATGTTCAACATCAATAAATACCGCATTTCCGCCCTGTTTTTGCGCTTCAGCGATGATACTGAGACAGAAGGTCGTTTTTCCTGAACTCTCTGGTCCATAAATCTCACAAACACGTCCTTTAGGCAAGCCACCGATCCCAAGGGCTAAATCAATGGCAATCGATCCTGTCGAAATTTTATCCACCTCCATTTTTGTTGCATCGCCAAGCTTCATCAAGGCACCTGGGCCAAACTGTTTGTTGATTCCGGAGATCGCAAGGTTGAGGTTTTTGTCGTTTGCTACCTTATTATCGGCTTTTTTTTGAATTTCTGCTTTTCCTGCCATGATTTGTCTTTTGTTTAAAATTAAATTTGATACGAAGATATGAAGACGAATTCAAAAATCAAGTTTAAATGAAAATATGTTCACATAAATATGAATTTCGTCTCTAGGTCCAATAATACATGAAAAACCCAAAATCATCCGCAAAAACGTCTTTAGAGCGAGGGCTCGAATATGCCCGTTGGGGCGGCTATTTATTCAGCACCTTATTAGTCCTCTTGGCGGTAATCGAATTTCGCGAACTCTCTGCAGAAAGCTCCGGATTCGCTTATTTTAAGATGTTTTACTACAGTTTGCTCGCCCTATGGGTACAGTTGCCCTACCCAAAGCTATCCACGTCCGCTTGGCGAATCTGCTACGGAGCACTTGTAATACTCTCGATTGGTTTTGTTTTTCTCATGATTGTTGTGGTTATGTTTTCTTACATCGCCTCTGCAGAAAGAGGGGAGCGCTTAGGGGTTCCGGGATTCGAAGGCACGCTGATATTTCTCTGTCTGCTCCAAGCACCGACTATTTTGTTTCGAAAAAACCCTGATTTACTGGATGGATGATCGAGCAGTATAAACACATTCTTTGGGACTGGAATGGAACCCTGCTTGACGACAGTTGGCTCTGCGTTGAAGTCTTAAACTCTTTACTTGAAACCAAGGGCAAACCGCCTATTTCGCTTGAAACCTATCGCACTCATTTCGATTTCCCGGTTATCCATTTTTACGAGTTTCTTGGCTTTGAAACCGATCAAGCCAACTTCGAGGCCATTAGCCATAAATTCATCGCTGCCTATGAAGCACGCTGGCTAGAGGAATGCCGCCTACACGCTGGGGTGCATCAAATTTTTCAAGAGAGCAAAGCCCACGGGCTCTCCCATTCTATTTTGTCCGCCGCACACCAAAAAGCACTGGAAATCGGCACCACTCATTTTGGTATCGAACACTATTTCGACAATTTGCTCGGCACCAATAATATCTATGCTGATGGGAAAGTCCTGCGAGCCAAACAATGGATTGAACAATGCCCTTGGAAAAAAGAGGAAATCCTTTTGGTAGGGGATACCTTACATGATTTTGAAGTGGCTAAGTCCATCGGGGTGCCTTGCTTATTATTAGGGGCAGGGCATTGTCATCGACAACGCCTTGAAGACACGCAATCGCCTGTCTTTAATTCCCTCAATGATTTAAGGGACATCCTTCCCAAGTCCTCGGCCAGCTCAAAAAACATTTGAGGAGGGAAGGATTGACTGGGTCTGAGGGCTGTGATCTTCATCCGTCCATCCGTCCATCTGTCTATCTGTCTGGCACTTGATGGCTTCGGCCTTAAGGTTCTTACTAGGTCCTTGAATCCTCAAGGGAAAAGAAGAGGAGCGTAAAAGAGAAAGATTGAAGAAATCGCAAAAAATTATTGGCAGAAATATAGAAATAGACTCTTAATAGGGGAAATTTGTAAACAATATCCGTGAACCGAGTCTATATCAAAACTTACGGCTGCCAGATGAATGAAAGAGATTCACAAGCAGTGGCGACCTTGCTTCGCAATAAGGGCTATTCGATCGTCGAAGAAGAAGCGACTGCGGATGTTATTTTGCTGAACACGTGTAGCGTTCGAGAGCAAGCCGAACAAAAAGCGATTGGTAAGGCGGGGTATATAACGGCAAAGAAACGAAAGAAGCCGAATCTGATTCTAGGCATTATGGGCTGTATGGCTCAGAATAAGGGGGATAGCTTGGTGGACACTTTACCTGATTTGGACTTGGTGATCGGGACACAAAAATTTCACCGAGTGCCCGACCATTTGGATCATATGATAGCGAGTATGAATGGCTTGGGGCCGAAGCCAGAAACGATTATTGATATAGAGGAAGAGGCCGGCTCTCAAAATACAATCAAATCGCATATGGATGACGGGCAAAAAGTATCGGCTTTTGTCAGTATTATGCAGGGCTGTAATATGAAGTGCTCATATTGTATCGTCCCTAAAACCCGTGGGGCTGAACGTGCACGCCCGATGAATGAGATCGTGGATGAAATTCAAGGTTTAGCGGATAAGGGGACCAAGGAAGTGACTTTGCTCGGGCAAATCGTGAATCAATATGCAGTGCGAGAATTTCCCTTTGTTGATAAAAAGAGTCCCTTTGTGCAATTGTTGGAAAAAGTGAATGCGATTGAGGGGATTGAGCGGATACGATTTACGAGTCCGCATCCGGTTGGCTTTAAGGATGATTTAATTGAGTGCTACCAGAGACTGCCTAAATTGTGTGAATACTTGCATTTCCCGATGCAAAGTGGGAGCAATGAGATTCTTAAGGCGATGCGTAGGCCCTATAGTATCGAGAAGTTCCGCCAAATTATCGAGAAGTTGCGGGAGATTCGCCCAGATATTTATATTTCAACCGATATCATTGTCGGCTTTCCCGGAGAGACGGATGAGGATTTTGAAGCGACTCGTTCGGCCTTTGAAGCGATCGGCTTTGATATGGCTTATATTTTCAAGTATAGTGTTCGCCCAGGGACCACCGCTGAACCTGCAGGGGATCCAATTTCTAAAGAAACCAAAGAGGCCCGGAATCAAATCTTGCTGGATATTTTGAGTCATTCTTCTTTAGCACGTAATCAATCATTAGTAGGAACGACCCAAGAAGTCTTACTGGAAGGTAAGGCGAAACGCGGGGAGAATATGTTTATAGGTCGAACCCGAGGCTATCGAAAAGTGATCGTCTCAGCGAGTGAGCGATTGATTGGAGAATTAGTCGATGTACATATCACCGACGCAACTGTCAGTTCATTAAGTGGTGAACTGGTGATCTCAGATTGATTCAAACTTCTGATTCTTCAATTGCTTTAAGATCGTTTAATACGTCTTCCATAGAACGTAATTTCTCCTTTGGAAAAAACCCGTTTATTTTACTGATGACTTGTTGAATAATGCCATCGGGGCATGAAGCCCCTCCAGTGATTAAAATACGCACCGGCTTATTCATGTCCTCTACCTTTCTCGTATCTTGAGGAATAAAGTCACGGGTTTCTTCATTAGCATTTCCGCTTTTACTGTAGATGTAATGATGGATTGTATCCATGGATTGGATATTGGCTTCGGATTGAATATAGTGGGCGTTTTCACCGAATTCTTTCGCACAAATCTGGTATAATTGGTAAGTGTTTGAACTATTTTTTCCTCCAACGACTAGGGCTTGATCTAAGTCGGCTGACAGGGCTTTGATTAAAGCATCTTGATTGACTTGAGTCGCATAACATAAGGTATCGCCTTTTTCATTTTCCCAAAGGTGCTTTCTACGATTCGCTTCCCCGTACTTTTCTGTGATAATTTCCCGTAGATAATTAATAATTTCTATGGTGAGATTACGCAGGAGGGTGGTTTGGTTGACGATGGCGATTTTCTCTAGATCGGTCTCGGGGTTAAACCCAGACGAGCAGCGATTGGCAAAATGTTTTTCAAATAATTTTAGTTTATCGGCTCTAGCAGCGAGAATGACTGATCCCAAGATTTTAGCTTCCTCAATATCGGCAATAATGAGTGCAGGTCCGTAGCTTAAAGCATTGGAAAAAGTGGCCTTGGTTTCTTCGTGATAATATTTTCCATGAATTAAGGTGGTAAATCCTTCTTCCGAATATGTCTTGATTGCTTTCCAGACTTTTTCTACCAGCATACAGGTGGCATCAAATTCCTTAAGAGCAATGCCTTTCATGATGAGGCGAATCTTGTCTTCGTGAGTTGCTCCAAACGCAGGTATAATCACGATATCCTTTAATTTTAATTGATTCCATAGTGCCGATGCATCAGACATGTCGCCGATCAGCTCGCCATCTGCATCGAGCCACTGCCCTTTATCAGTTTGTAAATATTTTAATCCTCTTTTATTTAAATCGTTGTTTACAAATGGATTATGAATCAGCTCGCTCAACATATATATATTTTGATCGGGGTAATTTGCGATCGTTTCGTAGGCTCTTTCGATGGCATTTTGAACGCCTAAACAAAAGCCGAAATGACTGGGCAAAATATATTCTACTGCTCCGAAGTTGAGCGTAATCGGGTCATTCGAGATTTTTTCTTTTAAGCGTCTTATTGATTTAATGGAGGAGCATAACTGGCTTTGATAAATCGCAGTCGCATTTTTTTGGTAGATCTGGGAGTTGCGTTCTTTGGTATTTCTGAAGCGATAGATATAATCTCTTTGGTTGAATTTCAGGTAGGAAATATTAATTAAATGAGGTTCAATCACCAACATTAAGTCGCTGAGTGCTTGAGTTTTTTCTGCAGATTCGAGTGCTTCCCAAGTCAGATACAGGTCTTGTGTTGTATCACTTTCTTCGTAGGCAATAAAACAATCGTAATCGGTATTTTGCCAATGGATCTTATC
>OZSS01000297.1_pt1 | contig 23288 bp, 17 predicted proteins | sample 1779911 | NCBI WGS metagenome assembly OZSS01 (sample SAMEA2603589, study PRJEB24840) | metagenome | biome: Water; feature: Photic zone; material: Seawater sample | place: Mediterranean Sea | collected 2013-11-12 | depth 10 m
GTTTTGATATGGGGTCTAATTGCCTTGCAGGTTTCTGGTCCGAAAGTTATGTTCGGCACAAAATGACCATCCATAACATCAATGTGAATCCAATCGCAGCCTTGTTCTTCTACAGCTTCAATTTCTTTGCCAAAATTTGCGAAATCAGCAGATAGTATAGATGGTGCAATTTTTATTGACTCTCTGGACAATAGTGGTTCCATTTATAATAAAAACATATTTTTGATTACTATGGGAGATAATGCAAATGTCAACTCAAAACGTAAAGGCAGCAATAATAGATGAAAATGGTGGAAGTGAGAAGTTTAAGATAGTTACACAAGAAGTTGGCTCTCCAGGCAGTGGTGAAATACTTATTAAGCATAAGGCTATAGGCCTAAATTTTATTGACGTTTATCACAGAACGCGAATCTCAGATAACTATGCCGTTGCACTACCTGCCGTGCTGGGCATGGAGGCTTCGGGAATAGTTGAAGAAGTGGGAGATGGTGTCACTCACTTAGTTTCTGGCGATCGCGTTGCATATGCAGCTACACCGCCAGGTGCCTATTGTGAGGCCAGGGTTATGCCCGCTGAACAAGTTTGTAAACTTCCTGATGAGATATCATTTGAGGAAGGTGCCGCGATGATGCTTAAGGGGTTAACTGTAAAATATCTTTTTCATGATACAACAGAATTGAAAAGTGGAGACCAGATTTTATTCCATGCTGCTGCAGGTGGTGTCGGATTGATTGCCTGTCAGTGGGCTAGAAGCGAAGGATTAGAATTGATAGGCACTGCCGGTTCTGATGAAAAGTGTAAGTTGGCAAAAAAATTTGGTGCATCTCAAACTATAAACTATTCTACGAAAAACTTTTCCGAAGAAGTAATGAAACTAACGAATGGTATTGGAGTTCCGGTTGTCATGGATTCTGTTGGTAAAACTACCTTTGATGATTCTTTAAGTTGTTTAAAAGACTTTGGGATATTTATCTCGTTTGGGAATGCATCAGGGAATATTGATCCTATAGATATAGGAATCTTAGCAAAAAAATCACTTAAAATAACTAGAACTGGTCTCTTTACACATATAGGTGACTTTACCCGCTGCCAAGAGATGGCAAAGGTTCTTTTCGGAAAAGTAGTTTCTGGTCATGTTAAAATACAAATAGACCAAACCTTCTCATTGAACGATATTGCTTTAGCTCACGACTCTTTAGAAGCACGAAAAACAACGGGATCAACGGTTATAACGATATAAACTCTAACTAGCGACTTTATATCTAGTCCCTTTGGCTGGAGGGTCCTCTGGAGGGCCAGCAAAACACTGAGCATACTTCATCCACTCTACAGCTGGTTCACCAGTTATAGATAATTTTGTGTCGGCAAAATTTCGCACCTGGGTTACTACTTGAGCAAATTCAACTGCGGTTCCTTCAATCTTTGAAGAACTCTCTTTGTCATTCCACTCCCAGACTTCACCAGATGGTGCATTTAAAATAATATAAGGTGTTGGCTCAGGGATTGCTAATTTCCTATTAACAAAAGTCCATCCGTAAGCAATAACGCCCATATGTACTATGTTTTTTATTCTATCCTTCTCTTCTCTGTCCTTGCCTAGCGCGTCAAAGACTTCTTGACCATGAGCCCATGTTTCCATGTGTCGTGCAGTTATCTTAGAACGAGCACTCATTTCTGGTCCTCCCCATTTAACTCTTTTTTTTGGATCGGCATCTTTATACGCATTGAAAACATCTTCGACACTTTGCCACCAGTCATCTAACAATTGATCCCCGGTCACACCATTTAACCACGGCACTTGCGCCTCAACTAAAGATTTACCATCTAAGACTTGGTCATTTATTGGTTTCCAAAAATTATCAAAGTGATCTCCGCCTTTTAAAGTCTCAACCGCGCCGTGATTAAAGAGGTATAAATGCCCAATCACATCCTCTATTGTCCAATTTTTGAACAATGTCGCAGTTGACAAACAACCCACACCCTCAGCATTCAGCAACTCATATAAGTCTTTACTCTCGTCAAAAAAATCTTTTGCTTGTTCCACCTTATACCTCCTCTAGTGCACCATTTAGTCTCTCATAAGCTTCGATAAAATCTGTCTTAAAGTCTTGCACTACTTCTCCAGCGGACTTCGTTTCATTCATCAAACCAACCGCTTGACCAACCCAATAGGTTGCAAGGTCAGCAGCTTGCTTATTTCCAGCTAATGAAAGCTTGTCAAGCTTTCGCAATGCTGGCTCAGCCACTAAAGGTTGAACTGGCGATGGTAGAGGCTGAACTTGGTCACTGTTTTCCCATGCATCTGTCCACGGTGATCTTAGTTGCCTAGAGTGCTTTCCAGTTCTACTTTTTGATCTTACGGTGTCAGCAGAAGAAGCACTTAGCATTTTCTCTTTGACGATTGGATTAGTTTCGGCTTCCGTTGTTGTAAGCCAAACAGAGCCACACCATGCACCCGATGCTCCCATAGCCATAGCGGCGGCCATCTGACTTCCAGAAGCTATACCCCCTGCAGCCAATATAGGTACATCTTTTATATCCTTAATCGCGTTATACACTTCTGGAATGAGAACCATTGATGACACTTCGCCACAATGCCCTCCGGCTTCTCCACCAGCCACAATCAAAACGTCAACTCCTGCATTGATTTGGTTGATTGCATGTTTTTTTGCCCCGACTAGTGCGCCAACTTTCACTCCCGCATCTTTTGCCATATCAACCATTTGTTTTGGAGGCATGCCAAGTGCATTTACAATCATCTTAATTGGGTGGTTAAATGCAACTGCTAATGACTCATGAGCACCCTCTGGTGTCATGTTTTTTCCAAATCGCAAATGATTTTTTCGATCCTCTTCCAATTCATTCGGATCTACATCAATTCCATTATTTTCAAGTATGTTGTGCGCAAAGTCCTTATGGCTCTGAGGAATTTTTCCAAGCATATCCTCATCGGATAGATTTTCTCCCTTTCCCACAAAATTATTTGGAACAATCAGATCAACCCCATAAGGCATTCCGTTAACTTGGGAGTCTATCCAATTTAACTCAATCTCTAATTCGGGTCCTGAGAGGTTAGTTGCTCCAAATACCCCAAAACCCCCAGCCTTCGTAACCGCAGCAACCACATCTCTACAATGCGAAAAAGCAAATAGTGGAAATTCTATACCTAGTTCCTTGCACAATTTAGAATTCATTTTTCACCCTCCTGTTTAATATTTAGCAAATCCTCATCTACAGAAACCTGGTTACCTATATTAGTATAAATATCCGAGACTTCTCCATCTATAGATGCTGTTATTTCATGCTGCATTTTCATTGCCTCTAAAATTAATATTACCTGATTCTTTTTCACCTTTTCTCCCACGGTCACAAATAGTTCACTAATTACGCCATGCATAGGAGCTCTTATTTTCCCACCTTTATCTATATCCTCAATTTTTAAATCTTCTTTTATAATTTCGGCTTTGAAAGATTTTCCAAGGTAGCTAGCGAACAATTTATTTTCCTTATACTCAATAAAATCGAGTCTTATTTTTTTAATATTTAATTCTACGTGATCTTCGTTTAGCTGTACCTCTATTTTTTCTCCTTCAAAGATAATCGTAATTGAATTAGGTTTTTTAAGCTCAATATGAACTGAGAAAATATTATCATTAGCTTTGAAAGAAAGAGGGAAATATATTGTCTTTGAATTAGACCAACCGTAAAGCTCATCTTCATAACCAATAGCTTCATCGATAAGTGTTTCAGAGTACTTTGTCATCAAAAGAGCACCTAAAACTGCTACCTCATCGAACTCTATATTTTTATTACCTGATGCACTAAAATCATTGGTCTCTAAAAAAGAAGTATTAACATCTTCGTGTCTGAAGGCTTCACTCGAAAGAATAGCAATAAGAAAGTCTCGATTATTTTTTACTCCATAGAGAGCTGTATTCTGCAAAGATTGCTTCAATGTATCGATAGCTTGCTCTCTGTTCTTTCCATTAGATATTACTTTAGCTAACATTGGATCATAGAAAGGGCTTATAAGCTGACCTTCTACAATCCCGTCGTCATATCGAGTATCCGGTGATTTATGTTTTCTCCAAACTTCTATCTTTCCTGTGCTTGGTAAAAAGTTTTTCCAAGGATCTTCGGCGTAGAGCCTAACTTCAACAGAATGTCCACATAACTGAACTTGTTCCTGAGAAAGTGGTAGCTCCTGATCATCAGCAATATTCAGTTGTAACTCAACTAGATCAAGTCCAGTTACCATCTCAGTTACAGGATGCTCAACTTGAAGTCTCGTATTCATTTCAAGAAAATAAAAATTTTTGTCTTTATCTAGAAGAAACTCTATTGTGCCTGCTCCTGAATAGTTAATCACTTTTCCCGCAAGACATGCAATTTCTCCCATTTTTGTTCTCAACTCAGTATCAACAACAGGGGATGGGCTTTCCTCGATAATCTTCTGATGTCGTCTCTGTACTGAACAATCTCTCTCACCAAGTGAGATTATATTTCCAAAATTATCAGCCATAATTTGAATTTCGATGTGCCGAGGTTCAACTATAGATTTTTCCAATATTATCTCAGATGACCCAAAGGCGCTCAAAGCTTCAGCTTTCGCAATTTCACAGCTTTTCTGCAGATCTGAAATATTATTAACGAGCCGCATTCCTCTTCCTCCTCCTCCAGCCGCAGCTTTGATCATTAAAGGAAATCCAACACTCTCCGCCGCCAATTGAAGTTCCCTATCGTTCTTATTTGCCACCTCAGCTCCTGGGATACAAGGAACACCAGCTTCTTTCATAATCGCTTTTGCTTTTGCTTTATTTCCCATAGCCTCTATAGCTTTTGACGAAGGTCCTACAAAAGTAACTTTTGCTTTTTCACACGCTTCTGCAAAATCGCTATTTTCGGAAAGGAATCCGTAGCCAGGATGTACCGTATCACATCCGGTACTCAAGGCTACTTCCATGATTTTTTCAATTGAAAGATAAGACTCAGCTATTGGACCTTTACCAATGTTAACACTTTGATCTGCAAAATTTACATGTGGTGATTGCTCATCAGCATCAGTGTAGACAGCAACCGTTAAAAGCCCCATTTTTTTTGCTGTTTTAATTACTCGTAAAGCTATTTCACCTCGATTAGCTACAAGTAGTTTCCTTAATGAACGCAACTCACTCAAAGCTAAGCTCCATACCAATAGGGTTTTCTCTTTTCTGCAAAAGCGGCTAAACCCTCCTTTGCTTCTTCACCCAGCATACACTCTGCGAACTTACCAGAGGCAAATTCAGAAAGCTCTTCCAAGCTCGAGTCTCTTGAATAGCTCAGTATTTCTTTCGTAGCAGCGGTAGCCATTGGGGCACACTTTTTTGTTGCTTTATCAAAACTTACAAAAAAATCTTCTAATGCATCTTTATTTTCAACTAGATTGTCCGCAAGGCCGAACTCTACAGCCTCCATCGCATTAAATTCCATGCCAGTTAGCATCAGTTTACTAGCTACCCTCAGCCCCAACCTTTTTATCAAAAACGGCGAAATTTGAGCAGGAGTAAGTCCAATTGCTGTTTCTGAAAGTGAAAAACGCGCCTCTTTTGTCACGGCCACAATGTCTGCACAAGCGACCATTCCTAATCCTCCAGCAAACGCTGGTCCGTGTACCAAAGCAACGACTATTTTAGGAAGCTGTGATAGTATCTTAAATAACTTTCCTGCTTCTAAATTCATTGTTCGTACTTGATCGAAGTCGGGAGTTTGTAAAACAAAATTCTTTCTAAAGTCTTTCAGGTCTGCTCCTGCACAAAATGCGTCACCAGAACCTTCAATACTCACTCCCCTAATATTTTTATCTTCCTTTACCTTTTCAAGAACAGATAATAATTCAGCAGTCATTTTTTCCGATAAAGCATTTTTTACATCTGGTCTATTTAAAATTAGACGTACCCACCTATCGTGATCTTTAACCAGAATTGTCTCAAACTGAGTTTTCACTTTTACATCCTCGCTATTCCAAAATTATTCGGCCTTAATTTTCTTATTTTTGATTCTAGGCAAGTTATTAGGCAGAAACCTAACACTTTTCTTGTATCTCTAGGATCAATCATTCCATGATCAATTAACCTACCTGACGTTATAAAGGCGTCGGACTGGCTGTCAAAGTGCTCTTGGATCCCCTTGATTTGAGCACTAAAACTATCTTCATCAATTTCTTTGCCTTTCCGAGCAGCTGAATTTCTGAGCACATGCTCCATTGTTTTTGCGGCCTGCTGACCTCCCATCACGCCTGTTTGTGCATTGGGCCAAGTCAGGAGAAAGTCAGGATTGTATGAATATCCGCACATACCGTAGTTTCCCGCGCCAAAGCTAGCACCGATATAAAGCGCTATTTTGGGAACATTAACATTCATAACGGCCTGGATCATTTTTGCTCCATGCTTAATCATCCCAGCATGCTCGTATTGAGTTCCAACCATATATCCAGTGGTATTATGTAAAAAAATTATTGGTCTGTTTACTTGATCGCATAATTGGAAAAAGTGAGCAGCTTTTGTTGCACCGTTTGGATCAATTGGACCATTATTACCTATCAGTGCACACGGTATTCCAAAAATATTTGCCTGAATACACACGGTTGAAACTCCGTAATCAGGTTTAAACTCAATAAAATCCGAATTATCAACGACCCTGCATACCAGCTCTCTTACATCATAGGGTTTTCTATAATCAGTAGGAACAATACCTATGATTTCGTCTGACGAATACTTTGGGGGCAAAAAGTTCCTTGCACTAACGCCAGTAAAATCTCTGTCCCAACCCAATGACTTGACCACCTCTCTTGCAATTTCTATGGCGTGCTTGTCATCTTCTGCCAAGTACTCAACTAATCCGGTAATTTTTGAATGAACTTCCGCTCCTCCAAGATCTTTATCTGAGGACTCTTCCCCTGTAGCAGCCCTCAACAGGTTAGCTCCTGCTAGTGCCGCCATACCATTTTCTTTTACACCAATTACATAATCACTCATACCTGGCATGTATGCACCGCCTGCAGTTGATAGGCCATGGAGCACGGTAATTATTGGGATACCCATTGCACTCATTTCAGCCAGACCTGCAAAAGCTCCTCCACCCAATGCCCATAATTCAACTTTATATTGCATCAGATTTGCGCCCGCACTCTCTACCAAATGAACAAGAGGCAACTTATGTTTTTTTGCCATTTCCAAAAGTAACAGCCCTTTTTCTATAGTTTTAATAGTAGTTGCTCCCGCATTTATTCCACTATCGTCTATGTAGATCAAACACTTGACCCCTGAAACGTATCCAATACCTCCAATTAGACTAGACCCAGGAATACTAGTTTCGGGGTCTGGGTCATCTACACAATACCCTGCCATATTAAAAAGCTCTAAAAACGGAAGACCTGGATCTAACAACGCACCTAATCTTTCTCTAGGAGATAATTGGTTTCTTTTCTCAAATATATCCCTGCGTTTTTCAGAAGTCTGAGCTGCCCTTTCTAGAAGTAAATTCATTTTATCTAAAAGAGCCTTATTTTCTTTTGTATTAGTTTCAAAAGAACGAGAGGAAATATCAATTCTACTTACGAACACTTAACACCTATTTCAGTATATTTTTAATTTATTCAATTCCTTCGAATTTAAGTCAAAACATGTAGCAAGCCGGCCGAGAGTTGTTCACGGAGAGCGTATTTCTTAATTTTCCCTGATCCGGTGAGTGGCCATTCATCAATCTCAACCCAGACCGCTGGGGTTTTTTGTGGTGATATTTTCTCTCTAATAAAAGACTTGAGATCTGTAGATGTAAGCTTCTGTCCTTTTTCAAACTTTAAAAAACACCCAACTATTTCCCCAAACTTTTCATCAGGCAGTCCTACAATCGCCACCTCAGAAATATCATTATGCTCAAGCAAACTATTTTCAATCTCTTTGGGATAAATGTTCTCTCCACCCCTTATGATCATCTCCTTAACTCTACCAGCTATGCGAACATAGCCCTCTGCATCCATTGTTCCTAAGTCACCGGTGTGCAACCATTGCTCATCGTCAATAGTTTCAGATGTTGCATCAGGATTTTGATGATATTCGAGCATAGTGTTATCACCTCGGTTACAAATTTCACCGACTTCATTTAGGCCCATCACTCTATTTGTCTGAGGATCACGTATTGAAACATCCAAGTTTGGCAAGGGTTGCCCCAATGAGTTAGTCAAGTTTTCAAGACTGTCATCCGCCCAAGCTAAAGTAATAACTGGGCTACTTTCAGTCTGACCGTATACGATCTGGAGCCAAACTCCAAATGTTTGATGAAGCTCTTTTACAAGGGTAGGCGGAACACTCGTACCTCCAGAGGTCATACCCTTTAGTTTAGATTCTTGATAATTACCCTTTTTCCACTCTTCCAATATTTCCACAAACATAGTTGGAACTGCGGTTAGAAAATTAATTTTTTCCTTCTCAACTACTTCACACCAGTTCTTGGCATCGAATCTCTCCATAATGTAATGTGTCGCTCTCATGGCTAAGCAACCTAGTGTAGCCATCCCTGCACCAGACGTATGAAACATTGGCATGCAATTTAACCAACGATCGCCCTTTTCCAAACCCATTCTAGTTTGAAAACTTTTTGCATTATTAAATAGACCCATATGGTGCAATTTTGCGCCCTTGGGAAATCCAGTTGTACCAGACGTAAATTGTATTTGAACAGGATCTCTAGGAGAGACCTCTGGGAGAGAATTAGCAAGTGACTCACTCCCACTGTCATTTAAACCAAATAGTTCATCCCAATCTTGTATATCTATCATCCTCTTTACAAACGGAATTTTGTCTGTAACTTTCTTGGCGATATCCCACATCGGATTACCGCGAAAGCTCTTGGCTACATACAACTCTTCACTCTGCGATTTCTCAAGAACATACTTTAGTTCATCCTCTTGAAAAGATGGGTTAACCGTCACTAAAATTAATCCAGCAAGAGATGCTGCATATTCTATAATTACCCATTCAGGGTAATTTGGTGCCCATACTGCAACTCGTGTTCCTTTTTTATGCCGTAAAGACATTCGCTTCGCCAACTCAAGACAATCTTTGTAAAGCTCCTCATATGTCCATGACCTTCCGATAGAGCCATCGTCTTGCACTTGAACCAATGCCATCATATTACCAGAATCGTTCGAGGCTTTTTTAAGCTCTTCTCCTATCGTAGTGTTCAATATTTCCTCAGTTTTAATTGCAGGGAAATATGCTTCTTTTAACTCACGATGAAACTCTTTTGACCTCTTGTTTGAATCCATTTCTTTCGACCCTTTATACTAATAAATTCTTTGGAACACTAATTTTACAAGACAATAAAATCTGTGCATACCCTTTTCCTTGTGGATCATTTCTTAAACTACTGGTACCTCCTCCACCAAGCACATCGTGAAGCACATAATTTACTCCCGAAATTCCAGGAAGATAATGGCGGTCAACTTTATCATTTTCCAAAAAATGAGAAAAAATTTCTACTATTTTTTCTTCAGAGAAAGTATCCCAGATATAGGGTAGTAGATTTCGGTGTCTCGCTATAATACCAATATTTGCCTTATTACCCTTATCTCCAGACCTACCCCAAGCAATCGCTTCTAACGGAACTTCAATTAATTGATATCCTGAATCTAAAGTAGAAATGTTAGGTTCATTTACATTTACATCAGCATCGTATGAAGGTGCGCCGGCCCTATGTGCGATTTCAATCGGTTCGCTGGGTGCATCATCAAATTGCAAGGTAAATCCAACATTTTCTTTTTTATATAAAAAGGAAAACAATGAAAGAATCGGAGATGGCTTCGGTCGTGCTCCAGCAAAACCACTCAGCCCTGGGGGTGATGACAAACCGAGACCGGTCGCGTCTTTTAAAAAAACTCCAACTCCTTTTGGGTTTTCGTGTTTAACAGCAATTTTTGCAAATACCTCACTAGAATTCTGTGAATTCTTTCGTGGTCCAAATTGACTGCCTGACCCTATTATCTCAACGCTCTCTTCAATGAAAGGCTCTAATTTTTTTCTCTGCAATGAGTTTTTCGATCTTGATAGCGCCGCCTTTGCAAAAGCATTAGCCTTATCTGTAGCGTCTGATCCATAGAAACCAAATAAGTGCCCTCCTCGAAATCCTGCTTCATAAGTAAGGCAAACCTTATAACTTTCACTCGGTGGTTTTCCTTTTGCTCCACTTACGAGAACTCGATCCTTTTCTATTTCAGTAATTTCAACATGTGAAAAATCACAGTTGACGTCTGGAAGTAGATAATTTTTTGGATCAGCTATTTCATACAACATCTGTTCAGCGACGGTGCCAAAGCTTACAACTCCTCCAGTATCTTTTGCTTTTGTGATAACAGCTTTTCCATCTTTTTCTATTTCTGCTATTGGATAACCGATCTGATCAAAAGTTCCTTTTATAGATTTCCAATCAGTGAAATTGCCTCCTGTAATTTGAGTTCCACACTCAAGAAGATGTCCAATAAGACTGCCCGCAGATAGAAGATCAAAATCTTCCGCGCCCCAATCAAAGTTATGCATACATGCAGCTAACGTCACTGCGCTATCCACACACCTTCCGGTTATCACTATGTCAGCGCCTTTATCTATTGCCCTGACAATAGGCTGAGCTCCAAAATATGCGTTTATGCTGCCAATTTTTTCCTTTTCTGGGAATTCATTGCCTGAGAACATTTCGATTGGGTTCGAACTCTTAATATTATCTATTTTTGGAAGTAGATTATCCCCTTCGATTACTGCTACTCTAAGAGATAATCCCTGTTCCTCAATTTTCTCTCTTAGAATGATAGCACAAGCCGATGGGTTCACTCCTCCAGCGTTTGAAATTATCTTCGTTTTGGTTTCGGATATCCTTTTTAAATTTGGAACCATAGCCTCTGAAATAAAATCAGTAGCATATCCTGCATTAGGGTCTTTTGCCTTTACGCGCGCCATTATAGCCATAGTAATTTCGGCCAAATAATCATATACAATGAAATCAAGATCATCATGTCTAAGGAGTTGCTCGGTAGCTTGTGACGCATCCCCCCAATAACCGGATGCGCCCCCAATTTTCAATAAATCTTTTTTCAACTTTCCAGCTCTCATTTGTGTCTTTTTAAGTCTACATAAATATGTGATACTAATAAAAGTCCTTTTTTTGAATTTTGATAACAGATTAGGAAAATTTATGAAGAACCCATTTGATACACCAGAGAGAGAAGAATTCAGAGCCCAGCTAAAAGCGTTTGTTGATAAAGAAATCAAGCCATATGTCAACGATTGGGATGAAGAAGGAAAGATACCTTGGGATCTTCATCAGAAAGCTGGCGCGCTAGGTGTCTGGGGTTTTGGAATTGATGAAAAGTATGGTGGATTAGGAGAAGACGATAATTTCCTAAGAGCAATATACAATGAAGAATTTGCGAAATGCGGAGCTGGAGGAGTTGGCGCAGCCATGGGTGGGCGAATGATTTCACTTGAACCGATACAAAGACTGTGTTCATCGGAAATAAAAGATAGAGTTCTTAAAGATATAGTCACTGGGAAAAAAGGATCAAGCTTGGGGATAACCGAGCCGGGTGGGGGCTCAGATGTTGCAAATATGAAAACGTCAGCAAAAAGAGACGGGAACCATTTTGTTATTAATGGCAGCAAGACTTTTATAACGGGAGCAATGACATCTGACTATTTTGTTGTCGGAGCTAGAACTGGTGGATCGGGGTTGAAAGGAATTTCTCTTTTTTTCGTGGAGGCCGACAGGGATGGCTTTTCACGGGTACCACTTGACAAAAAAATGGGTTGGTGGTGCTCTGATCAGGCAACATTGTACTTTGATAATGTCAGAGTGCCTGCTGAAAATATGATGGGGGAAGAGGACAAGGGCTTCATACAAATAATGGAGAATTTTAATATAGAGAGAATGTGCATGTGCGCTAGTTCTTTAGGGATGATGAAAGTCTGCTTTGAGGAAAGCATAGAATGGGCAAAGACTAGAGAGACTTTTGGAAAACCTCTAATTCAGCATCAAGTTATACGCCATAAGCTAGCAAACATGTCCTCAAAAATTGATGCTCTTGAAGCATTAGTCAATAATATTTGCTGGAATATGAATAATGGAGAAGTTCCGGTCGCAGAAATCTCAAAGGCAAAGTTTTTTGCTACTAAAGAGCTTGAGTATTGCTCAAGTGAGGCAATGCAAATAATGGGTGGAGCTGGATATCTCAGAGGAAATCCAGTAGAAAGGATTTACCGTGAGGTGAAGGTCATGGCTATCGGAGGTGGTTCCGAGGAAATCATGAGAGATTTAGCTGTGCGACAAATGGGTTACTAACAGTTCTATTGGTTTTATAAAAACTACTCAGTAGTTAAAACGATTTTTCCCACTGCTTGCCGGTTCATAAGTTTTCTGAGAGCAACAGCAGCTTCTTCTAATGGATATACGTCTGAAACTAAAGGATCAATATCACCGTTATTAAACCACTCAAATAGTTGCTGAAAGTTAGCAAGCTCCTCTTTTGACTCTCTTACTCTAAAAGAACCCCAGAAAACCCCTACAATTGCACAACCTTTAAGTAGAGGCAAATTCATAGGAACCCTGGGTATCTTGTCGTCTCCACCAGCAAAACCAATGACTAAAGCACGACCATTCCACCTAATGGACCTAAGTGCTGGTTCGAATAGATCAGCTCCAACCGGATCATACAAAACATCATATGACTCCTTTTGCCCAGTTATTTCTTTGAGTCGTTCTCTCAGATCATCTTTTCCATAATTAATTAAATGATCCGCTCCAGCCTTCTTCACTACTTCTAGCTTTTCATCTGTACTTGCAGCTCCTATTACAGTAGCGCCCATTGCTTTACCTATCTCTACTGCGGAGATACCCACTCCTCCAGCTGCTCCGAGCACCAACAGAGTTTCCCCCTTCTGTAATGACGCTCTTTGTTTTAGCGCATGCATCGAAGTACCATAGGTTATCTGAATACCAGAGGCGACAACGCCGCTCATTTTTTCTGGCCTTTTCATTAACATCTCAGTACCCACAACAAGTTTTTCTGCGAAGCCCCCGTGTATAGTAGTCGTCATCACTTTGTCACCAACTGCAAAATTTTTTACCCCTTCTCCCACTTCCTCAACAATACCGGCGACCTCGCCACCTGGGGAGAAAGGGAGGTCCGGTTTAAATTGATATTTATTGTTAATTATTAGAGTATCAGGAAAATTAACGCCGCACGCCTCTACTTTAAGCTTAACCTGATTGGCGCCGGTAACTGGTTCCTCAACTTCTTTAACTTCCAAATCTTCTGGCGACCCAAACTTAGAACAAACTACCGCTCTCATAATACTCTCCCTAATTGACTTTAATAATTCTTCCAATCTCTTGACTAGAGACTTACCAGATGTATCATTTCACTAGATTTCTTATTTTTCAACACTATTCTATATGAGTGTAATATCGTCAGGGGGATAATAATGACAAAAACAGCGCATTTATCAAAAGAAAATGAAATAGCTTTTATAGCTCTCTCTAATGCCCCTATGAACGCTTTAAGCCGAGGTGTAAGAGCTGGTTTAAGGAAAGGTGTTGAAGAAGCATTGAGTGATAATTCGATAAAGGCGATTGTTATCCACGGTGATGGTAATGTATTTTCAGCAGGTGCTGATATTTCTGAATTTCATCTGCCTGCCGTAGAGCCCCATTTACCTGATGTTTGCGACTTAATTGAACAAAGCGAGAAACCCGTAATTGCTGCAATACACGGGTTCGCTCTGGGCGGTGCTTTTGAGATAGCTTTATCAACACACTTTAGAATAGCGACGAAAGAGGCTTCAATTGGACTTCCAGAGGTACATTTAGGCTTGCTACCAGGCTCTGCTGGAACGCAAAGAACGCCTAGGTTAGTGGGAGTAAAAAGTGCAATAGATATCATGACAACAGGGAAACCTGTTAAAGCAGAAAAAGCACTCGCAATTGGTGCAATTGACGAAATCGTTGATGACCTCAAGAGCGGTGCTATTGCTTTCGCAAAAAAAGTCATTGAAAATGCTACCCCTTTAAAAAGAGTTAGTAAAAGTGAAGAAAGAGTTGAGAACAATTCCGAGAACTTAGAAGTAATTGCACAAGAAAGGGCAAAGTGGAAAAAAAATAGTCCTCACCTAAATGCTCCACAGAAAATTATTGACTGTGTAGAGCAAGCAGTATTGCTCGATTATGCAGGTGGCATGAACTTCGAGCAAAAGACCTTTCAGGGGTTAATGGATAGCGAACAGAGTAAAAGCCTTATCCACGCCTTTTTTGCTGAAAGAAAGAGCAACAAAATCCCTGAGTTAGAACGAGGTGCAAAACCCCGACCTATATCGAAACTAGGTGTTATTGGTGGGGGTACTATGGGATCAGGTATCACGATCGCTGCACTCAACGCAGGTCTACCTGTTACTATGGTAGAAAGGGATCAAGAAAGTCTTGAGCGAGGCATTGAGAATGTAAAAAAGGTGTATAGGCGTGACGTAGAGAAAGGGAGATTGTCCCAAGAGAAAGCGGATAAGATTTTATCTAACTACTCCACATCAACCTATCTAAAAGACCTCTCGGATAAGGACATGATAATTGAAGCTGTATTTGAAGAACTTGATGTGAAGAAAGGAGTCTTTTCACAACTTAATGATATTGCAAAAGAAGGAGCCGTGTTGGCATCAAACACCTCATATTTAGATATCGACAAAATTGCCTCGGCGACAGAGAGAGTTGGTGATGTGATTGGTCTTCATTTCTTTTCTCCAGCAAACATTATGCGTCTTTTAGAGATAGTTGTTCCAACTAATGTGAAAGATGATGTTGTGGCTACTGGTTTTCAACTAGCAAAAATTCTTAAGAAGGTGCCAGTCCGGGCAGGGAATTGTGATGGGTTTATTGGGAACCGTGTGCTCGAAAATTATGCAAAGGCAGCAAACTACATGATGGAAGATGGTACCTCACCATATGATATAGATAAAGCGATAGTAGAATTTGGCTATCCTATGGGACCATTTCAAATGTTTGACCTGGCAGGTGGAGACATAGGATGGGCCGATCGAAAACGCAAAGCTGCATTTAGATCTAATGAGGAACGATATGTTTCTATTGCTGACCGTATTTGCGAAAAGGGTTGGTTTGGACAAAAAACTGGACGTGGTTACTATAAATACACTCCTGGGGCACGAAGAGGCGAAGAAGACGCTGAAGTTCTGTCGATTATCCAAGAAGAAAGAAAGGTTAAGGGCATAGAAGCTAAGAGCCTATCCTCTGATGAAATAAGAAGGCGGTACTTTGCAGCAATGGTTAACGAGGGTGCCAAAGTTTTAGAAGAAAAGATGGCCTTGAGACCATCCGACATAGATGTAACTAAACTATTCGGATATGGGTTCCCAAGACATATGGGAGGACCAATGAGGTACGCAGATACTTATGGCATTGAAAATATACTTAATGATTTAAAAGAATTTGAAAAAGAAGACCCTTACTTTTGGAAGCCGGCAGAACTAATTGTAAAGCTTGTAGACGAAGGTAAGGATTTTAACAGCTTGAACTAATTGGAGAAAAAAATGGACTTAAATTTTACTAAAGAACAAGAGAACTTTCAAATTGAAGTACGTAGTTTTTTGAACGACAACTTAGAAGCCCAAGTAGTTGAAAAGGTTAAAAATGGTATACCTATCACTAAAGAGGACTCTGAAAGGTGGCATCAAAAGCTGAATGAAAGAGGTTGGCTAGCAGGCACATGGCCAAAACAATATGGTGGCCAAGAATGGGATGTTGTTGAAAAATTCATTTTTGAAGAAGAGTGTGGTTCTGCAGGAGCGCCTCGAATTGTACCATTTGGAGTAGGCATGCTCGCACCAGTTTTAATGAAATTTGGTTCGCAAGAACAAAGAGATTATTGGCTGCCTAGAATGCTGACAGGTGAAGACTGGTGGTGCCAAGGATACTCTGAGCCTGGCTCTGGTTCAGACTTAGCATCTTTAAAGACAAGTGCAGTGAGAGATGGTGACCATTACATCGTAAATGGTCAAAAAACTTGGACGACATTTGCACAACACGCCAATATGATCTTTTGCTTAGTTAGAACCTCAAACGAGGGAAAACCACAAGAGGGAATCTCATTTATTCTGATTGACATGAACTCTCCCGGAATCGAAGTGAGACCTATTATTACATTAGATGGTAGTCATGAGGTTAACGAAATATTTTTTTCTGACGTAAAGGTTCCGGCAAAAAACCTTGTAGGGGAAGAAAATAAAGGGTGGACCTATGCCAAATATTTACTGACTCATGAAAGAACTGGCAATGCAAATGTTGCAGTGTCAAAACGAAAGATCCAAAAGCTGAAGAAGTTGGCAGATGACGCAAAAAAGAATGAGCAACCATTGTCTAACGACCCAATGTTCGCATCCAGATTAGCACAGATAGAAATTGATCTGCAAAATCTAGAAATAACAAATTTAAGGACACTGGCTTCTGTAGAAAATGGTGAGGCACCTGGGGCAGAGAGCTCCATAATAAAGATTTTAGGTTCCGAGATAGAGCAAGATATAGATAATCTAACGAGAAAATCACTTGGGAAACGAGCTTTTGTTAATGAACCAGATGCACTTTCTGTAGGTTACAACGGAGCAGAAGTTTTTCCTAAGGCTGCTGCGTACGCGTCAGGAAAGTATTTCAATCATCGAAAAAAATCAATATATGCAGGGTCAAACGAAATCCAAAAGAATATCATTTCAAAACTAATGCTCAATTTATAGGAAAGAGAAACTAATGGATTTCAAACCGAGTCCCGAGAGACAAATTCTATTCGATACTCTTAAGAAATATTTCGAAAACGAATATAGTCTTTCTGATCGCAATATCGCAGCGCATTCTGACCTTGGGTACTCAAAAAAAGCTTGGGAAGCCATGAGAGATCTTGGAATTCTTGAATCTCTTATAGACCCAGAATTAGATGGGTTTGGGGGCACAGCACTAGATATTTCAACCGTTTTTGAAGCTTTAGGAAGAGGTCTTGTCGTAGAGCCTTTTCTAGAGGTCGGGATACTTGCTGCCAAAGTATTATCAAGAGGTAATGATGTTCAAAAATCGCTTGTTAAAAAGATTCTTGAAAACGAGTGTTTACCTATCTTAGCCCACAGCGAGACCGATACAGAGTACGCGAAAAGTTTTGTAGAAACGAAACTATCAGTAGAGACTGATGGGAGTTACAAGATTTCAGGAGCGAAGAGAATGATAAAGCATGCAGCTGAGGCAACACACTTTTTGGTGACCTGTAGAAATACTGGGGATGCTTCTAGCGAAGAAGGTATTTCAATTGCTTGCATTCCAACTGATAGAGAAGGTATAAAAATTGATAGCTTCGCTACTATAGATGGGGGCCGAGTGTCTGATTTGACTTTTACAAATGTAGGTATCTCTTCAGAAGAACTCGTTGGTGAACTTGGAATGAGCTATTCAATAGTCTCTCATGCTATAGATACTGGTATACTTGCAATTTGTTCCGAGGCCCTCGGAATTATGGAAAGAATAAAGGAATTAACTCTTGAATATCTTAAAACCAGAAAGCAATTTGGCGTACCTATAGGTAAGTTCCAAGCTATTCAACATAGAATGGCACAGTTATTAGTCGAAATAGAGCAGGCTCGTTCTTCAGTTATCAATGCTACAATTTATTTTGACGACGAAACAGAAAGAGAAAAAACAATTTCTGCAGCGAAATTTTCAATTGGAAAAATAGGAACTATGGTAGCAGAGGAAAGTATTCAGTTGCATGGTGGAATGGGAATGACTTGGGAATATGACCTTGGTCATTACGCAAAGAGATTGGTCTTAATTGATCATGAATTTGGAGATGAAGACTTTCACTTACAAAAATACATATCGCTATAAAACGTGAACGATATATCAGAAGCTTTCGTTAGTTCTCTCGGTCTAATTTTATTTCTAGATGCTGAATTACTGGAGATAATACTTCTATCGTTCAGGATAACATTCTATGCTGTACTAATTTCAAGCATACTTGGAATACCTCTTGGAGCATTTTTAGCAAGCACACATTTTAAATTTAGGAATACTGTTGTTTCCATCCTTTTTGGAATGATGGGCTTACCTCCCGTAGTTGTTGGCTTATTTGTATATTTAATATTTTCTCGTTCAGGGTCGTTAGGTTGGATGGGGCTCCTTTACTCACCAACAGTAATGATAATTGCTCAGGTAATCCTTATTTTACCAATAGTGTGTTGTCTAACATTTCAAATAATTGAAAGCTTACATACCCGTTATCATGAGTTTTTCCGTTCATACAGAGTAGCAAAGTTAAAATCAGTAATAGCTTATATTGTTGACAGCAGGTTTGAACTTACAACTGTAATACTTGCTGGTATTGGCCGCTCTATTTCTGAGGTTGGAGCAATCATAATTGTAGGAGGAAACATAGATCATATTACTCGAGTCATGACTACCGCTATTGCACTAGAAACCTCAAAGGGCAATCTTGATTTAGCTTTGGGTTTAGGAATTATTTTGTTAGCCACCGCAATAGTACTAAATGGTTTCATTTTGTTTTTGCGAGGAAAATATCTCAAAACTCCTGGGAGTAGCATTTAATGGCATTTGAAGATACTCAAATTACCATAAATGACCTTTCTTTTAATATTGAAGGAAAGACCCTTTTACACAATACCAATCTTTCTTTAAATAGAGATGGAATAACAGTTTTACTCGGAGCTAATGGAGCAGGTAAAACAATTTTTTTAAAGCTATTAACGGGACTTTTGACTCCATGTAGTGGATCCATAACTTTTGAGGGTGGGAATCTGTCAATTAAAACACGCGCTTTCGTATCTCAAGAACCAGTCATACTACGGAGAACAGTTCTAAAAAACATGTTATTTGTTTTGGAAAAAATAACATCTGAAAAAAGTACCCTGGCAAAAGAACTACTAAGTCTCATGGGATTAGATAAAAAAGAGCATCAGAACGCATTGACGCTATCAGCTGGTGAAAAACAGAGATTATGTCTGGCGCGAGCAATAATTACTGATCCTGAAATTTTATTATTAGATGAACCGACCGCCAATATTGAGCCTAATTCAACTACGTTAATTGAAAAATACCTTATTCAAAAAGTAAGATCATCTCGGAAAATATTCTTTGTTACTCATGATATAAATCAAGCTCGTAGATTAGCAGACGAAATTGTTTTCATTCACACTGGTAGAGTAATCGAACATTCGTCAGCTGAAAATTTCTTTGAAAATCCAAAAACTAGAGAAGCAAAAAAGTACATATCGGGAAAAATAAATTGAAAAATATACTCTCGCGCATCCTTTTTCTCTCAGTTTTTGTAACTTTATCAAGCTCCAATGTTTTGGCTGATAATATTATTATTCAATCTTCTACTTCATTAAAAAATTCTGGATTTTATCGGTACCTTGCTCCTATTTTACAACATTATACTGGTGTTGAAATTAGGGTTGTCGCTGTTGGTACAGGACAGGCAATTAAAAATATGAAAAATTGTGATGGAGACGTTCTCATTACTCATGCAAAAAAGGCAGAAATTGAGTTTTTAAAAACTGGCTATGGATTAAAAAGATTCGAGTTTATGTATAATAACTGGGTAATTGTTGGGCCCAGAAAAGCTAAAACAGAGAAAGATATTAGGGGTCATGAAATAAGAGAAATAATGGAAAAAATTTATGATAAAAAAGAAAAATTCATTTCTCGTGGCGATAATTCCGGGACTCATATGAAGGAGTTGTCTCTTTGGAAAGAGCTAGCTCTTGTCCCTGAAGAGTTCTCGAAAACCTGGTATCTTGAAACCGGCTCTGGGCAAGGAGCTACTCTAATGATTGCAAATGAACTTGGAGCATTTACTATAACTGACACAGCAACTTGGTATTCCTTTAAAAACAAAGGAGACTCAGAAATAGTTGGGTATGATAATAACGATTTAAATACTTACGCTGTAACAACTGTAAACCCCAAGAAATGTAAAAACGTTAAAACTAGCGCAGTTGAAAAAATTGTTACCTTCTTGAAATCTGATAATGGAAAAAGAGCTATTTCAAAGTTTAGATTAAATAACGCTAACGCTTTTTTTCCTATATGAATCTAACAAGTGTCTAAATAGGACTACTTTTATTTACGGAAACCTTTTCTTCCAAAACTTTTGCAAAGGCTAAAAGTTTGTCTTCCTGCCTTGGCTTACTCACGATTTGAATTCCTACAGGTAACCCATGACTAGAAAAGCCAACTGGAAGAGAAATAATTGGACACGAAGTCAGGGTCAGTGCAAATGTTATTGCGAACCAATCAATATATGTTTTACATGCGACCCCGTCTATTTCTTTTACAAAGGGAGTCTCAATATCGAACGGTAAAACAGAACATGTTGGACAGATCAAAAAATCGTACTCTTCAAAAAATCTATCAATTTTTATAAAAAGGTCCTGCCGGATTTTTTCTGCAGTTATTATTTCGTCATTCGAAACTTTAAAACCAACCTCTATATTTTTTACAATGTCCACCAGAATTTCATCTTTTTTACTCTTGTAAAGATCACCCAACATATAGGCCATTAATAAACCCCTTAATGTATGAAAGCTTTCTATCGCACCGTTAAAATCGGGTATATCACTCCCTACTTCACACCCAATAGTCTTTAGGTGGGGGACTACAGTTCTAAAGACACTCCTCACCTCTTGTTCAACGGGGACCAGACCTAAGTCTTCTGTAACAGCTACCTTTGCCGGCAAATCAAAAGTATCAACGGCTTCAAGAAAAGAACTGCATGTATGATCAAAAGATAATGGATCTGTTTTGCAATAGCCAGCCATGGCATCAAGCATTAGACCAATGTCTTTAACACATCTTGCCAGAGGACCTTCGACCCACAGTGGATCAAATCTATTATAACGTAGGCCCCTCGGGACAACTCCTATGCTTGGTCGCAAACCAACAATATTATTGAAACTAGCAGGAGTTCTAAGACTTCCGCCTAAGTCATTACCCGTGGCTAGCCAAACCTGTTTTGTAGCTAAGGCAACTGAGGAACCTCCAGACGAACCCCCTGCGATTTTATTTTTATCAAAAGGATTCTTTGTAACTCCATAAACTGGATTAAACGTATGTCCCCCTGCCCATTCTGGAACATTTGATTTAGCTACAGGTAGCGCACCATTTTGTTCTAAGCGGGCAATCGTTGAATCTGATTTTGACGGAATATTGTTACAAAAAATTTTTGAGCCAAATGTTGTAGGAACTCCTGCTACATCGTTATAATCCTTAACTGCTATTGGTAATCCTAAAAGGCTTTTTTCGTTTGGTATTTCACTATCAATATTGATATTTTTTGCTTTGGTGAGAGCCATGTCATAAAAAGTGTGAGGTAATGCATTAACTTGCTCGTCAACTTCTATATGTCTATCTCGTGAGGCTTTTAAAAGCTCGGAACTGCTTACTTCTTTTTTTCTAATTAAATCCACTGCTTCAAAAGCATATTTTTCTATTAACTCATTTCGCATATTTTGACTCTTTAATTTTTGTTAAACTCTATAACTTTTTTCATTTGGGATACATTTATTTCATCAAAAACCATGCCTATCTCTTCATCTAGCAAGTTATTTACTAATTTTGCTATATCATTTGGCTCAATTGCATTATCTACACTTTTTCCAGGCCGAAAATTTTTATCATCAAAAAACTTTCCTCTTACCATCCCTGGATTTATTACTGTCACAAATATATTATTCTTTGCTGTTTCTTCTCTAATTGATTGAGCAAATCCACGTAAACCAAATTTTGTAGCTGAATAAACAGATCCTTTTTGTCCTCCCTTTAGGCCTGCTTCAGAGCCAATTAGTATTAATTTTCCATTATCCATTTTCTTAAAATGAGGTAACAAAACCTTCGCTGATACAATAACAGAAAGTAAATTTACATCTAACATGGATTTTATTTTAGATATAGGAAGGTTCTCTATATTAGAAAATTCTCCTAACCCGGCACAATGCACCAAACAAATAATCCCCTCATGGTCCCTTACAATATTAGACAGCGTCGCCTCTAGAAGGTCAGTATTTTGGAGATCTAGAATGTGATGAATATAGTTTTCCTTTTTTTTATCAAAAGAAGGAACTTTTCTTCCTATACCAATCACAGAAAAACCACTGTTAAGCAAAAGTGTTGATACAGCTTCTCCTATTGTGCCGGTCGATCCTATAACAATGACTTTTTTAATGCTATCTCCAAAATGATTCTCAGCCACAAGAAAAGAACTTTCTAGCGTCACTATACTTCATAAGCTCTAATCGACAGTATTCATTCATCTCATTTTCTATAGATTGATCATAAGAAATGATCCCTTTATCGTTTGATCTTAAAAATGAAAATTCTTCGCTATTTGGATAATATTGAAGTAATTTATTAAAGAAACTTTTAGGAAATCTCAATGAGCCAAGAGACACTGAATGAATGCTTTCCTCTTTGATTTCTTTAAAAATATTTGCAAATAACTCAGAGTATTGAGCCTTCCAGTTATTACAATATATCAATGGATCAAACCTCAATCCTATCCTCCATCCCTTATTTGCTATATATTTTATATTTTTAATTCGGGCAGATACTGATGGCGCTTTTTTATCCAAAGTTTGTGCTAATGTCTCCGGCATAAGACTATACGCTACAATACAGTTGGTTAATGCGTCATGCTTTCTAAAAACCGTGTTATTGATACTTTTCGTTCTTATTTCAAATAAAGCATTCTTATACCGACGAAAAAAAGGAATAAAATCGCTTAGAAAATTAGTTATTGGTTCCATAGCTAGAGAGTCACAATCATAGCCCGTAAAAAAGGTCATTTCCTTCTCTTTATCCTTGCCAATAATTTTCTCAATCTCATTCTTATAATCGTCAAAATTTACAAATACCAAGTAATTTGCTGAATTATACATGCCTTGCAAAAAACAATAAGAGCAGTCGTATAAACAGTTGTACATATGAGAAAAATAATAATTATCTTGATCTCTAATCCCAAATCCCTCTGGCGCATTGAGAACAAACCCTTTTTGTTTTCTTGCAAGAATAAGAGCAGGATTTATTTTCTGAATTCTGAAGTTTTGGTTAGATGGATTAAATACTTCCCCAAACCTTTCAATACTAATAACTTTTGCATGTCTAAATTTTGAAATAATTTCTTGTGCTTTTTTTGTACCTATTATTTCGTCTTC
>OZSS01000300.1_pt1 | contig 23060 bp, 23 predicted proteins | sample 1779911 | NCBI WGS metagenome assembly OZSS01 (sample SAMEA2603589, study PRJEB24840) | metagenome | biome: Water; feature: Photic zone; material: Seawater sample | place: Mediterranean Sea | collected 2013-11-12 | depth 10 m
ATTCTTGGCTCAACAGGAGCAATCGTTTTGATGTATTATCATTACGAGCAAGGATTGCCGCTCGCACCAAGAACATTGCTGTACCCTTTGTTTGGTCAATACGCCATCAAAGCTCCGATTGGCATATTTACCGTTGCTGCATCAGTCAGATCGTCATTAGCTGATGCTGGCTTTACATGTCAGAGGGTTGCTGGTTTTGGGCGCAAGCGCGATATGTTGATCGCTTCTTATATGAAGGGCTTCTCTTTAGAAAAACAATTACGGCCACGTAGTGTTCTAGTGATTGGTGGTGGTATTGCGGGCTGCGCAGTAGCGGGTGGACTGAAGACCCTTGGTATAAAAGCAATAATTCTTGACGCTGCTGCGCAGGAAGGTGCAGGGGCCTCTGGAAACCCTGCTGGCATTGTTGTCCCGTTTTTGACAGTCGGGGATATGATTGGCATGCGCCTGTCCATCTCCTCTCTAGCCGATACACGTGCCTTTCTTGACGCACATGACCTTATTATCAGCAATGGTGTCATCAGCCTTGACTATGATAAGCGTAAATCATCTCGTCAGAAAAAAATTGCAGATCAGGGTTTCCCGTCTGATCTGGCAACCTACAAAAGTGCAGATGAACTATCGGCTACCTGTGGCCTGCATGTTAAGTCAGGTGGTTTGCTATTTGAGACAGGGGCCGTAATACAACCGCGACAGCTTTCCGGTCAATTGGCAGAGGGTGTTGAACGTATATATGGCGCACAATTACACGCAATTTCAGGCGAGGAGGGTGCTTGGATAGCCCATTGCATGGATGGCCGCACATTTATGGCTGACCATGTCGTTTTGTGTTCAGGAGCAGATTTTCCGGAACTTTTGAAGACAATTGGTTATGATTTAGGGGTGTATCAAGTTACATCAGGCCAGTTGAGCATTTTGCCAAAAACAACGGAATTAGCTGCACTTCAGATAGCCTTGAATTATTCTGGATATACAACGCCCTTGATAGATGGGCAGCAGTATTTGGGCGCAGGATTTGATCCAACTGCAGATACAGCAGTGTCTCAAAAAGGTCATCTTCATAATCTAGAGTTAATGCCACTTGAATTGCGTCAGCTTGCTGGTCAACCATTTGGGTGGCAGGGAAGAACATCACGACGCCTTGCCTATCCTGACAGATTGCCTGTGGCAGGAAAGATAACTCCGGGCCTTTCTGTTGTCAGTGCTCTTGGTGCACGTGGGCTAACCCTAGCAAGGCTTATTGGGAAATCTGTTGCCCATGAAATAGCGGGTCGCCCCTCAATTCTGCCTTATCAGACCATGATGGCACTTCATCCGCAGCGTTTTTTTGATAAAGCGCTCTAGATAGGTGAACCCAACTTTGCGCTTAATTCAACTGCTTTATAAAGCATGCCCTGACTTGTGCAATCAGCGCTTAATAAATGCAGAAATGCAGGTGTGATATCCTCTGCAGTGCTAAGACTGTCTGGGTCTTCACCAGGATAGGCTGCTGCCCGCATCGCTGTGCGTGTTGCCCCAGGGTCAATAAGATTGATCTTCATCTCAGTTTTTTCACTTTCTGCTGCCCAAGCACGTGCCATGGCTTCCAAGCCAGCTTTTGAGACTGCATAAGCACCCCAATAGGCACGTGCACCTTGGGCTGCGCCGCTAGATACCAGAACAGCACGACCAGCGTCGGAAGCTCGTAAAAGAGTGTCAAAAGCGGCAATTTGATACCATATAGAAGTCAAATTCACCATGATGGTCTTCTCAAAAATCTCTGGTTCAATATGTGGCATAGGGGCCATCTGGCCAAGCTGGCCTGCATTAGCGACAAACCCGTCAAGGCGGCCCCAACGTGTTGCTATAGCTTGTGCAAGGCGAGCCATCGCGGCTGTATCGGTTTGGTCCAGCTCAACAATAGTTGCTTTGCCGTCTGTGTTTGATATTTCATCATCCAGCTCTTCAAGCGCACCCATGGTTCGGCCTGTAATGATGACTTCTGCCCCCGCCAGTGCACAATTCAGCGCTACTGATCGCCCAATGCCACGACTGGCACCGGTAATCAGGATAACTTTATCAGTTAAATCAGAACGGACAGTGGGCATAACTTTATTCATCGAATTTATAAAGCAGGGGAAAAGGGTTCTTTTACAGGATAATCGCCTGTGAAGCAGGCGTCACAGAATTGAGGGGTTTCTAAATGGCGGCTTGTTTCACCCATCGCTCTGTAAAGCCCGTTAATAGAAACAAATGCCAGACTGTCTGCGCCGATTTCTTGGCGCATCTTTGCAACGCTCATCTGGGCAGCCATAAGTTTGTCACTGTCCGGTGTATCTACACCATAAAAGCAGGGATTTGTGGTTGGCGGGCTAGCGATGCGCATATGGACTTTGCGCGCGCCTGCAGCCCGCATCATCATTACAATTTTACGGGACGTTGTGCCCCGCACAATTGAATCATCAACAAGCACAATATCTCTGCCGGTAATGATTTCCTGATTAGCGTTGTGCTTCATCATCACACCAGAAGTCCGGCCAGCATCAGTTGGTTGAATGAACGTGCGGCCCACATAATGGTTGCGGATTATGCCTAATTCAAAAGGTATGCCCGATGCCTGCGCATAACCCAGCGCGGCTGGCACACCTGAATCAGGAACTGGTATCACAAGGTCAGCAGGAACAGCTTTTTCGTTTGCCAGCTCAGCGCCGATCCGTTTTCTGGCTTGGTAGACTGAGCGGCCTTCAAGTGTTGAATCTGGGCGGGCAAAATAAATATATTCAAAAATACAGAACCGGGATGGCTTTTCAGCTGAAATCATCTGACTGCTGACTTCTTTTTCATCAATCACAACCAGCTCACCTGGTGCGATGTCTCGAATGTAATCAGCGCCGATGATATCAAGTGCACAAGTTTCAGACGCCAAAATATGCGCAGTGCCAACTTTTCCCAGTACAAGGGGTCTGATCCCCATCGGGTCTCGAACCCCAATTAACTTATTATCAACAATGCTGACCAATGCGTAAGCACCAGTGACTTGCATTAATGCTTCTTTCAGCCGCTCAATTGGGTCAGCATGATGTGACCGTGCTGTCAGATGAATAATAATCTCAGTGTCTGTCGTCGATTGAAACAGGCTACCTGTCTCTACAAGACTCTTGCGTAAACGGGCAGCATTTGTAAGGTTTCCATTATGTGCGATGCTAAACTGGCCAAAGGCTAGTTCGGTCAGAAAGGGCTGGATGTTCCGAACTTCACTCAATCCAGTTGTTGAGTACCTGTTATGACCTATTGCCACATGACCTTTTAACGCTTCGAGGTTAGGCGAGCCGGCATTAAAATTGTCGCCAACATGGCCCAAGCCGCGATAACTGTTGAATTGTTTTCCATCAAAACTGACCATTCCGGTTGCTTCCTGACCCCTGTGCTGAAGGGCATGCAAGCCAAGTGCGGTAAGCACATGTGCTTCTGAAGAGCCATAAACCCCAAAAACCGCGCATTCTTCGTTAAACCGATCTTGCTCTGAGTGAAGGTCAAAAGAAGTCATTACACTGTCAACTTTGTTCAGAAAGCTGGAAGACACGCAGTCTTTTCAGACAGCATAGGCATAGCATAGCAAGGGCGCAACGTCCATGGAAAGAGAAGCATTATGGAGCATTCATTGGCGTTCATCATCACGTAGACTCAGACCCCCTTCTAGTTGGTCAAATGGCTGCTTTGTAGATTCTAGTTTGGAGTCTAAAAATGTCGGTTCAAGACCCATCATAGATAGTCGGGACTGCCAGTCATTAGGCAGAAATGGGGCAAAACCTGAAGTGATTATTCGGATATATGGGCTGGACTGGCTGTCTTTTATGAAGGGGTAAAGCTTATCTTCTGATTGCACAAATAAAACAGACCCCGCGTAAAATACAGTCATTAACAGTGCTCCACGGATTAACCCAAAGATCACACCTAACCATGTATCTAGCGCGCCGAGGCCGGCACGTTTCAGGCCTGGGGCTATTAGAGAAGCAAAGATAAACCAGATGACTGCTGTACCTGCAAAGGGCAGAGCCCAGGACAACACTTCGGTGAGGCCGTCAACAGCAATGAAATCAGATAGCCAATTTTCCATAGATGAGGCTGTTAGGCGGGCAATAAAAATAGAGATAAACCAACCTGTAAGGCCAAGAAATTCCCGTGTCATGCCACGTAATGTTGAAAGAATAGCAGAGATAATCAGAACAAGAATGACTGCATAGTCAAATAATGTTAGTGCAGATAATGATATCTCTTGCATTTCTGCCTCCTGGCAGTAATTCATGTTTAATGGTCAGGTAATTCCGCCTAGACTGTCAATGAATTCAGACAGATTTGCTGGCAAGCATACAGAAATACCCTGCGGCGGCTTCAGTTTTTTCCTCAGTCGTGGCAGCATTGCCTGTTCGAAACCTAATTTGGCCGCTTCCTTCAGGCGCGTCTCCGCCTGGGCAACCTGACGCAATTCAGCAGATAAAGCAACTTCACCAAAAAATACAGTTCGTGCTGGAAGCGGTTTAACAGTAACAGATGAGATTAGCGCCGCAGCTACAGCTAGATCCGCCGCTGGTTCCTGAATGCGTAAGCCGCCTGCTACGTTCAAGAAGATATCGCGGCCAGACAGCGGCACCCCGCAACGTGCCTCCAAAACAGCTGTCAACATGGCCAGCCGGCCAGTATCCCAGCCAACAACATTTCGCCTTGGTGTTGCTAATGTTGATGGGGCAACAAGGGCTTCGATTTCAACAAGCAAGGGTCTGGTACCCTCCAGACCAGCGAACACAGCGGTGCCAGCAACCCTGTTTTGTCTATCGCCCAAAAATAATTCTGACGGATTAGGAACCTGCTGAAGACCACTTTCAGACATTTCAAATACGCCAATTTCATTAGTAGCACCAAACCGGTTTTTGACACCTCGCAGAATGCGAAAATGATGTGAACGGTCGCCTTCAAAATACAGCACGCAATCGACCATATGTTCCAACACACGCGGTCCCGCAATTGTACCATCCTTTGTGACATGGCCAACAAATATTACAGTTGCCCGACTACTCTTTGTAGCGCTAATCAGCTCATGTGCTGACGCTCTGACCTGACTTACTGTTCCTGGGGCACTGTCAAGGCCGGGGACAAACATGGTTTGAATGGAATCGATGACCAATAAATCCAGATCTGGCGTGTTTCGCACGGTCTCTGCGATATCAGCTGCATTGGTTGCGGCAGCCAGCCCAGCCTCAGCATTCTGTAGCCCCAGACGCAAAGCCCGCATACGCACTTGTTCGACTGATTCCTCGCCTGTTATATAAGCTGTTTTCTGACCTGCCAGCCCCAGCTCGCAAACCAGCTGCAGCAACAAGGTTGACTTGCCGATTCCTGGGTCGCCGCCGATTAGCACAGCAGAGCCAGGAACAAGACCTCCACCTGTGACACGGTCAAATTCTTCAATATCCGTAAGATGGCGTTTAAAGGCGCCCTCAGCATTGGTAGCTGAGAGTAATTTTAATTCAACTGTTTTTGCCGCTGTGCGTTTGGTTCGCCCTGGAATCTGTTCTATCCGCTCTTCAACAAGGGTGTTCCAACCCCCACAAGCATCGCATTTGCCTGCCCATTTCGGACTGACAGTGCCACAGGACTGACAATGATATTGAGAGGCAGAACGCGCCATAATCTATATTTTTAGACTCCTGTTTTGGCTGCCAGAATGGCTTCATCTGTCAGCGGGCCCTGTGCATGGCCATGAACAAATTGATCAACTTCAGCAATGCCGCTGTCAAACATTTGTGTTGAGGGACCAGACCAAATGACACGCCCTTTATGGATCATCGCCACTTGATCAGCAATGCGGCTCACAGATGCCATGTCATGGCTGATTGTGAGGGCTGTTGCTCCAAGACGCCTGACTGAATTAAGAATAAGATTATCAATCACACCACCAGTGATAGGATCAAGGCCGGATGTTGGCTCGTCAAATAACAGGATTTCAGGCTTGTCGGCAATCGCCCTTGCTAGTGCAACACGCTTTTGCATGCCCCCTGAAAGTTCAGCTGGATATTGGTCAATTACACGTGCCTCAAGGCCGAGCTGAACAACAATTTCAGCAGCGGCTTCACGGGCCTTTTGGTTTGACAAATATGTGTTTTGTCTGAGCCTGAATGTGATGTTCTGCCAAATAGGTAAGCTATCAAACAGCGCACCAAACTGAAAAGTCATGCCAAAGCGGCGCAGCATCTCTTCTCTATGTGTGCGTGACTGGCTAACAGTTTCCTTGCCGTCAATTTTTATTGAACCGGAATCAGGAGCGATCAGGCCAAGAAGGCATTTAAGAGTGACAGATTTCCCACACCCTGATGTGCCGATGATGCATAAGGATTGCCCGGCAGGAATTGATAGGCTTATATCGCTTAGAACAACTTTACTGCCAAAAGTTTTTGCCAGGTGTGAGATCTCAATTTTTGACGGGTTTTTTACCATATCGCCTTATCCAAAGAACAGTGCGGTCACAAGGTAATTAGCAATCAAAATCAGGATCGATGAAGACACAACAGCATTTGTCGTTGCCACACCAACTCCTTCTGCGCCACGTCCGCTGTGATAGCCATGATAACACCCCATCAAAGCAATCAGAAAACCAAACACGGCAGCTTTAACAAGGCCAAGTGTGATGTCTGAGAATTCAAGATATTGCAAAGTGCGGGACAGATATAAAGACGGGTTGAAGTTAAGCTGATACACGCCAACCAGATAACCGCCCAGAACACCTATAATATCGCCGATAAGCACCAATAAAGGCAGGCACAAGGTTCCTGCGACCAACCTGGGCGCCACTAGATACTGCATTGGCCGTGTAGACAGTGTGTCCAGAGCATCAATCTGATCTGTAACTCGCATTGTGCCAATTTCTGCTGCCATGGAAGCGCCAATGCGTCCAGCAACCATAAGTCCAGCCAATACTGGTCCAAGCTCACGTGTTACAGATAAAACAACAACTGTTGCCACAGTATCTTCTGCTGAAAACCTAGCAAATCCGGTATAGCTCTGTAAGGCGAGTACCATTCCAGAGAAAAGTGTTGTCAGTCCAACAACCGGGAGGGAAAAGAATCCTATATCCAGAATCTGCCTTCCTAGCTGGCGGCCATAGAAAGGTGGCGCAACAGACCAGCGCACAGCAGCGAATGTAAACAAGCTTATTTTTCCGACTGCAGCCATGAAAGACAGGCTGGCCTGGCCAATGTTGCGGATAAGCCCCAGAATCATCATTCGGCCTTTTTTTGTTCTGTTGTCTGGTGGCTCTTACGCAGCAGAACCAATTTGTCAATCATCATAATATCGCTTTGCCCGTCCGCCAAGACCTGTCATTACTTCATATGCGATTGTTTGTCTGTCTAGTGCCATTTGTTCAAGCGGGTAGCCAGACCAAATCAGATCAGCATGTTCTGACTTCTGCAGCAACGAGTCAGGTATTTTGCTGACATCTGCTATGATCAAGTCCATAGATCCCCGTCCCACGAGAGGGGCCGCATGACCGCCAATGCCAACCAGGGCAATTCTATTCTGTTCTGGTTGATATAAAGCTCGGGCATAGCCATCAGCGTATCCTGCGCCAATTGTTGCCAGTTTCATTGCGGTCTCTGCGGTGAACTCCGCGCCATAGCCAACAGATTGTCCTTTATCTATTTCTCTTATCTGGAGAACTTTAGCCTGCCAGCTCAGCACTGATGTAAGCTGCTTATCTCTTGTTGCCGGATCAGTCATAGCCCCATACAGGCTGATACCAGGACGGGTAAGGTCGAAATGATATCTGTCTGCCAGCAAAATGCCAGCACTGTTGGCTAGGCTTTTTGGGGTGTGTTCAATTTGGGCTGCTAGGGTTGAGAACATTTTCAACTGTTCTGTGTTAAGGCAGTGTAGGGGGTTGTCTGCACATGCCAAATGGCTCATTACAAGGCAGAGTGGCAGGGGGCCGCCAGGAGTGAGATGCTCTGCCACTCTTTGAATATCAATTGGCGCAAGACCCAGACGGCTCATTGCTGTGTCTATGTGAAGGGCTGAGGGCAGAGAGGAAGAATTTACTTTGTTGAAGCTGACAAGATGTTCAATTTGATCTGCTGTATTGATGACGGGTGTAAGCTTATAGGCCTGATAATCTTTCAATTCATGAGCTTGTGGCCCCTCTAAAACAAATATGTGACAGGGTTTCTCTACAAAGGACTGTCTTAAGGTGACAGCCTCGTCTGCCTGAGCCACAAAGAAATGTCGGCAGCCGCTGTCATATAACGCATGGCTGACGGGCACCATACCCAAACCATAGGCATCAGCCTTAACGGCTGCGCCTGTTTTGCATGTGGGTGCACTGCAGCTGTCTAGATACCGATAATTTGCCTTCAGGGCATTTAAATTGATATTCAGCCACGCGGCGCCCATGAACCTATCCTTGCTTCTCATACGTCGAGATAGTGATCTCAGACGTTACGCCTATTAAGAATAGGAAGTAACTTGTTTTTCGTCATCAAAAAATCTGCAAAGGAGGAGCGTTATCAGAAGCTGTCCGGCAATCGGTCTGCAGCGGCAAGATCAGAAAATTTTGTCAGACGTCCATCAAAGCTAACATTTGCGGTCCCAACTGGTCCGTGCCGTTGCTTTGCAATAATAATTTCAGCTCTGCCTGTTGCCCGTTCAAGACGCTCCTGCCAGAGCTGATAACGCACATTATATTTTTCCTGAGTTTCGTTTTCTTTTTGTTCAGGTTCACCTTTGTTCAAGTAATATTCCTCGCGATAAACAAACATGACCACATCAGCATCTTGTTCAATTGAACCTGATTCCCGAAGGTCGGAAAGGTTTGGATGCTTGTCTTCACGTTGTTCAACAGCACGTGACAATTGTGAAAGCGCGAGAACCGGTACATCAAGTTCCTTCGCCAGACTTTTTAGAGACCGGCTGATATTTGATATTTCCTGAACTCTGTTTTCTGGCCGTGTACCAAGCTGGGCCTGCAACAATTGCAGATAATCAACAACGATAAGCCCAAGTCCCTTAGTACGTTTCAGCCGTCTGGCCCGGCTGGCCATCTGGCTTACGGACAGGGCTGGCGTGTCATCGATGAAAAAGGGGGCTCTGGAAATTTGCTCGCTTGATTCAACGAGTGCAAGAAATTCGCGATCGTTCATTCTGCCCCGTCGAATGTTTTCAGAATCAAGACCAGACCTTTCAGCTAGGATACGGGTGCCAAGCTGTTCTGCTGACATTTCCAAAGAGAAAAAAGCAACAGGAACGGCTGTCTCATCTGTAAGTGTTGTCGTCGCGGCATGAAAAGCAATATTTGTTGCTAGAGCGGTTTTACCCATAGCTGGCCGACCAGCCAGAATTACTAGGTCAGATTTGTGTAAGCCGCCTAAAAGATTATTCAGACCGGTCAAGCCAGTGCTCACACCCGACAGACTTCCTTCTGTCTTGGTTGCCGCTTCAGCAATATTTATGGTTTCGGTCAGAACCAGGTCAAATGATTTCAAACCCTGTTCAGCGGTGTCATCTTCTGCGAGCGTGAACAAATGTTGTTCGGCAGCTTCAATTTGTGTTTGTGCTGGAATTTCAATGTCTGGGTTCTGAGCATCATGTATGACATTATCTGAAATCCTGACCAACTCACGGCGGAGGAATGTCTGATGTACAATATCTGCATAATCTTTTGCTTCAGAAATGGAGATGACACCATCAACTAAATCCCCAAGATAGCTAGCTGCACCGTCTTTACCAAAATCGGTATGATCATGAAAAAAAGTTTTTAGGGTTACAGGATTCGCCAATTGGGCTCGGCTTATCAGGCGTGAAGCCGCCTCAAATATTTGCACATGCAAGGGATCATAAAAATGTTCGGGGCGCAGCTGAACATTCAACCTGTGCAGGATGTCGTTATCCAGCAAAAGTGCGCCAAGAAAGTTCTGTTCTGCTTGCAGGTTATTGGGCAGTTCGCGCACCTTTCCCCCGCCTGTGGAGAAAGAGACCAGGTTTGAAAGATTTTGTTCTGATGCTGATTCGGACATTGTAGAAGATTAAGTCTTTATGTTCAGTTGGGGAAGCTGTGAAATTTGGGGATAACTGGAATAACATGAATTTTTCATTACATTTATAGTAAAAAACCAGCCCTAAAAAATCAGGGCTGGCTTTATAATCAACTTGAAGGGTTAGATTTTAGCTGGCTGTTTGCTCGCCATCCCTACTATCAGCTTTTTCAGTTGCTGTCACTTCAGATTTATTTACGGTATCGCTGGCGTCATCGTCATCTTCTTCGGCATTGGACGCTACTGTAACTTGCGGCACTTCTTTTAGGTTACCATCTTCAGTTGCCACCACTGCCTGACCTGTCCGTGCCTGTGTTTCAGCCTCTTCAAGTGACCGCGCAACATTCACTGTTACAAATGCGTTAACTTCAGCATGAAGTGATACACGGATAGGAAACAGACCTAGCGTCTTGATGGCCTTGTCCATATTCACTTGGCGCTTATCCAAATCATGGCCAGCTTCCACAATAGCATTGGCTATGTCACGCGAGCTGACTGAGCCAAAAAGCTGACCCATTTCTGAAGCTGCACGCACTAGCGCAACAGTCAGGCCATCCATAGAGCCAGCTTTACTTTGGGCAGCAGTTTTTGCATCTGCGTTGCGTGCTTCGCGTTCTGTGCGTTCAGCTTCGAACTTTTCCAAATTCTCTTTGTTCGCACGTAAGGCTTTGCCCGTGGGTAGAAGATAGTTCCGCGCATATCCAGGTTTTACGGTTACGACGTCGCCAAGCTTCCCCAGTTTTTCGACGCGTTCAAGCAATATAATTTGCATAACAATATGTCCTTTCCACTACTCAGCTGATCACGTAGGGCATAAGTGCCAGATACCGCGCACGCTTTATAGCGGTTGATAATTCTCGCTGTTTTTTTGCCGACACAGCAGAAATGCGAGACGGAACGATTTTTCCGCGCTCTGAGGTAAAGCGGGTAAGAAGTTTTATATCTTTATAATCAATTTTCGGTGCATTCGGACCAGAGAATGGACATGATTTCCGGCGGCGACCTTGTGGTCTGCGAACAGCACTTCTTGTAATTTGTAATTGTGTCATGCCTCACTCCTCAGTGTCATCTGCAGATGTCGGTTCCTCAGCTGCATCTGATGCGCTATTCGCGTTTTCGTCGCGGTCTTCAACATTACGTCCAGATGATGAACGGTCACTACGGTCGCCGCGTCCTCCACGCTCCGGCTTGGCAGCCTGCATCATAATTGATGGGTCTTCTAAAACCTCGTCAATAGTAATATTCATGAAGCGCAGAACATCTTCATTAAGGCCCATAATACGCTCATATTCGGCTAGTGTCTCCGGGGTTGTTTCCAAGTTCAACATGACATAATGACCTTTCCGGTTTTTCTTAACCCGATAGGCAAGAGTGCGCAGACCCCAATATTCATGTTTGTGAATCTTGCCACCACCACTTTCAATTATGGCAGAGAATTCCTTGGTCAAATTCTCAACCTGCGTGGTGGAAACATCTTGGCGTGCAATAAACACGCTTTCATACAGCCGCATTTTTTTCTCCTTTTGGCTAATTGTGTAAAGCAGTTTAAAACCGCTTTATCACAAACCAGCTTTTTTCGGCACATAGCTGGCAAGGATAGCTTGAATTGGTGAGAGATGAACAAAACTGTGAATTTCACCACCAGTGATTCGCAGGTTATGCGCCAGCGAGCTAAAAAAATCAAGTCTTGATTCTCTGCCAGTGACTGGCCTATCACAAAAGACAGGTATGAGCTTTTAGGTGGGCTAGTTAAGGGGCAAAACTTAATTATGGGAGTTACAGCATTTCTTTTTCCAGGGCAGGGCTCTCAGGTGGTGGGTATGGCCAGCATTCTTGCGCAGAGCAGCAAGATTGCAAAAGATATTTTATCCGAAATTGATGACGCCCTCGGTTTTAAATTGTCAACTCTCATGGCTGAAGGCCCTTCCGAGGATCTGCAGCTAACCCAAAACGCCCAGCCTGCTTTATTTGCAAGTTCAATCTGCACATTGCGCGTTTTGCAGAACCAGACCGGGAAAACTATTTCTGAGCTGTGCAGTTTTGTTGCCGGCCATTCTTTGGGTGAATATTCAGCCCTTTGTGCGGCTGGCAGTTTGGGCATTTCAGAAACGGCACGCCTTCTGCACCTTCGTGGCCAGTCCATGCAGCGTGCAGTCCCTGTGGGTGAAGGGGCTATGGCCGCTTTGATTGGTGCTGATTTAACCATTGCTGAAGAGATTGCATCTGCCTCTGCTGATGCAGGGCTTGTGCAGATAGCAAATGACAATGCTGATGGCCAGATTGTGCTGAGTGGAACCTGTGCAGGTATTGGTAAGGCGATGGAGGTTGCTAAGAATAAAGGCTTACGTCGTGTGGTCAAACTGCCTGTAAGTGCCCCGTTCCATTGTCAGATGATGGCCCCAGCAGCCGATGTCATGGCAAAGGCATTAATCAAAATTGACTTTCAAAATGCAGAGGTTCCTGTAGTGCAAAATGTGACAGTTCAGCCGGAAATATCTGCTTATGTTTTGCGCGAAAATCTAGTCAGTCAGGTGACAGGCCGGGTACGGTGGCGTGAAACTATGTCTTTTTTCAATCAGTCAGAGGTAACTAACTTTGTTGAGCTGGGTACAGGGAAGGTTCTGTCTGGTCTTGCAAAACGTGCAGCACCGGATGCACGTATTTACACGCTTGATACGCTTGATGATATTCTGGGCTATGTGGGATAATATGGAAGGAAAGACAGCTTATGTTCGATTTATCAGGGAAAACCGCACTGGTCACCGGGGCTAGTGGGGGAATCGGCTCTAAGATTGTGACAGCTTTGCACGGTCAGGGCGCTAAAGTGATTTTGCATGGGACACGTGCTGACAGGTTGGCCAGTCTTCAGGAAAGCTTTGGTGAACGTGCTTATTGTCTGCCGGCTGATCTTTCAGATCGTGAAGCTGTGACAAAGATAATGGAAACCGCGGCTGAACTTGCCGGGCCTGTAGATATTCTGGTGAATAATGCTGGCATCACACGTGACAATCTGTTCATGCGGATGAAGGATGAGGATTGGGATGATGTGCTAGCAGTTAATATGACTTCATCAATGCTGCTCTGCCGGTCAGCCATACGTTCTATGATGAAAGCCAGATGGGGCCGCATCATTTCCATCTCTTCTATCGTAGGCGTGATTGGTAATCCCGGTCAAACAAATTACGCTGCCTCTAAAGCGGGCATGATTGGTTTTAGTAAATCATTGGCTGCCGAGGTGGCCAGCCGTGGTGTTACCGTAAATGTAATTGCGCCAGGTTTTATTGAAACACCGATGACTGACGTACTGAGTGATGATCAGAAGTCTGTATTATTGAGCAATGTGCCATCAGGGCGGCTGGGACAGGGTAGTGAAATTGCTGCAGCCGTAGTCTATCTTGCCAGCCAGGAGGCAGGCTATGTTACGGGTTCGACTTTACATGTGAATGGCGGTATGGCAATGCTTTAGTCTAATTACGCCAAGGGATCTGAGCCTCTTTCTTTTTGGGCTGGAAATTGCTGTTGAACTGTGATATCACCCCGCTACAAAATACAGAACCAGCATCCTGCTGGCTACACACTACCTTAAAGGTGATATGAAATGAGTGATATTGCAGATCGCGTAAAGTCAATTGTTGTTGAGCATCTTGGTGTTGAAGGCGACAAGGTGATTGAGGGTGCATCTTTCATCGATGATCTGGGTGCAGACAGCCTGGATACAGTTGAACTGGTTATGGCTTTTGAAGAAGAATTCGGATGCGAGATACCTGACGACGCAGCTGAAAAGATTCTAACAGTCAAAGATGCTGTTGATTTCTTGCAGGAAAATGCTGCTTAAAGCCAATAGGTTTTCCACATCTAAATCCAGCGCTGATTTGCAAGCTCGTAGCGAGCACACAAACCAGCGGTGGATTTTTTTTGACTTGAATTAGGAGGTGGTTTTGTCGCACCTTTTAAGCAGTAACTGTCAAAAATTATTTGATCTAAGCCATCCAGACAAAATAAGAAGGGCAAGATGCGCCGAGTTGTAATAACAGGAATGGGTATTGTCTCTCCCTTAGGAGTAGGCCTTGACCATAACTGGATGAAGCTAATCGCCTCTGAGAGTGGCATTGGTCGAATTAACGGCTTTCAAATTGACGATCTTGCCTGCCAGATTGCCGGACAAGTTCCACAGGATGGCCTTAAGGGGTCACTTGACCTTGATGCGTTTATTGAACCGAAAGAACAGCGTAAATTAGACCGATTCATCCAGTTAGGAATCGTTGCGGCAATAGAAGCGGTAAATGATTCTGGCTGGCTGCCCATAAAGCTTGAAGACCAAGACAGATCTGGAGTGATGATCGGATCAGGCATTGGCGGCTTGCAAACAATTGTTGAAACAAGCCAGCTTCTTGATCAACGTGGTCCGCGTCGGATCAGTCCGTTTTTTATTCCGTCTGCATTGATTAACCTGATTTCAGGTCAGGTATCCATTCGGTTTGGTTATCGAGGGCCTAATCATGCTGTGGTGACGGCCTGTTCGACAGGTGCGCATGCGATCGGAGATGCGACTCGGCTTATTGCGTTTGATGATGCCGATGTGATGCTTGCCGGGGGGGCAGAAGCAGCTGTATGTCGCCTTGGCATTGCCGGTTTTGCGGCTGCCCGCGCTTTATCCACTTCATATAATGACACTCCTGAGGTGGCCTCACGTCCCTATGATACAGGCAGAGATGGATTTGTGATGGGCGAAGGGGCTGGTGTTGTGGTTCTGGAAGAGCTGGAGCATGCCAAGGCTCGCGGTGCCAAAATCTATGGTGAGGTCAAAGGTTATGGCCTTTCTGGGGATGCCCATCACATCACAGCACCAGCAGAAGATGGCAATGGAGGATTTCGTTCGATGGAAGCGGCATTGAAGTGCGCTGGACTTGATGTGTCAGAGATTGACTACATTAACGCGCATGGCACATCCACACCTTTGGGTGATGTGATTGAAGCGAATGCGGTTCGGCGCCTCTTAGGCGCCGAATCTGATGTGTCAATGTCTTCCACCAAAAGCTCTACAGGTCATTTACTTGGAGCAGCAGGTGCGATTGAGGCTATTATTTCTACAATGGCTGTCGAACAAGATATTGTGCCACCAACGCTAAATCTGCGTGAACCTGAGCCGACACTAGACGGGCTTGATCTTGTGCCTCTCAAAGCGAAGAAACGCCCTGTTCGCAATGCCATGTCTAATAGTTTTGGTTTTGGGGGAACAAATGCCTCCTTAATCATCGGCAAAGTTGACACGTGAGTGGTGCTGAACAGGATAAACCTGACCAGTCTGAAAAGAAGTGGTTTGTTTTATTTGTTAGCCGCTTAGTGATTGTCTGTTTTTTTGCTTTATGCACTGCAGCTCTGGCAGGATATCTGTATATTGATGTGATGCGGACCAGCAAAGGCCCTCATCAGGAGACGGTCCTCTTTGACGTACCTTCCGGGGCGGGGCTGTTCAAGATTAAGCATGATTTATTCCGAGCTGGTGTGATCAGCCATCCTTGGCAATTTCATTTTGCTATCATGTTTTCGTCAGAAAGATTTGTACCTAAAGCAGGTGAATATGAAATACCTGCAAAAGCCTCCCTTGATCAGGTCATGCACATTCTTCATTCAGGGCGGGTGTTTCAACATAAACTGACAATAATTGAAGGATGGCGTTCATTTGACGTGATGCAGGCTTTAAATGATGCAGAGAAAATGAATTCTGTCATTTTGCAGCCGCCTGATGAAGGCAGCGTATTTCCAGATACTTATTTTTACACGAAGGGCACAGATCGTCGAACTTTGCTCGCACAGATGCAGGCTAAAATGGAAATAACTTTGGCAGTGATTTGGGCTGGACGGGCAGCTGACTTGCCGCTTAAAAACCCCAAAGATTTGCTGAAACTGGCGTCCATCATAGAAAAGGAGACAGGCGCACCTGGTGAAAAACTTCTGGTATCTTCAGTCTTTATGAACCGGCTTCAAAGAAAAATGCGCCTGCAGTCTGACCCAACAGTATCCTATGGCCTTTCCTTAAATGGGCCGTTGAAACAGACCCTTTCGAGATCAGATTTGGCCAGCGCGCATAAATGGAATACATACCGCATCAAAGGGTTGCCAAAAACACCTATAGCGAACCCCGGTTATCAGGCGCTTTATGCAGCAGCACATCCAAAGAAGACAGATTATTTGTATTTTGTGGCAGATGGTGAAGGCGGCCATAATTTTGCAAAAACACTGGACGCACATAATCGTAATGTTAGACAGTACAGAAACATAATACGCAAAAAGCAGAAGAACCCAACCCACTAAACAGAACAGAAGTGGTATAGGAAAAAGGTGATATGATAACAAGAAGAGGGCTGATGCTAGTGCTGTCTTCACCGTCAGGGGCAGGAAAAACCTCTATTGCGCGCTCGCTTCTCACGCGTGACAAGGAAATTAACATGTCCGTTTCGGCAACCACTCGGCCAAGGCGTCCGGGTGAGGCCGAAGGCAAAGACTATTATTTCGTTGATGAAGAGAAATTTAAAATTGATATAAATAAAGGCCTGTTTCTAGAATATGCCCGTGTATTTGACCATTATTATGGAACGCCGTTGGGGTTGGTGCAAAAACTCTTGTCCTCTGGCTGCGATGTTCTGTTTGACATAGACTGGCAAGGCACCCAGCAGATAAAGGCAAAGGCGCGTGATGATTTAGTTTCTATCTTTGTTTTACCTCCTTCTACAGCTGAACTGGAAAAGCGCTTAATTACGCGGGCGCAGGACTCAGCTGAAGTGGTTGCTGGCCGCATGGCCCGAGCGGCTGATGAGATGAGCCATTATCCTGAATATGATTATATCATCGTCAATCATGATCTGGATCAGTCAATTGATGCTGTTCACACCATTCTGAAAGCTGAGCGTTTGCGCAGAAGCCGTCAGGCTAGCCTGACTGAGTTTATGAAACAGTTGCGTGAGGGCTGCTCTTAGCAGGGATTAGCCGTACGCAAAAAGATTTTGTTGCCTCATCTTATTTGCAAGCTGCGTGAAAGCTTCAATCGATAGCTCCTGCGGTCGGGCGGTAGGGTCAATATTAGCTGACAGAAGTAATTTTTCCCCACCATATTTTTTGAAAGAGGCCCGCAGCATCTTTCGTCTTTGACCAAAGGCGATCATCGTTGTTGTTTCAAGGTCTTCTTTCCTGCAGTTATATAGAGGCCGTGAGCGCGGGATCAAATGAACAACTGAGGAAATAATTTTGGGAGGTGGTATGAAAGCTTGAGGTGGAACATCAAATTTCAGTTCTGCATTGCAGAGCCATTGTGTGAGAATAGACAATCGTCCATAAGCCTTGTCACCAGGTTGGGCTACTAGCCGCTCTGCAACCTCTTTCTGAAACATCAAGGTCAGAGATACAAACGCGTTTGCATGTGCAAGCCATCTCAGCAGTAATGCAATTGCAATATTATAGGGAAGATTTGCTACAATTTTTCGCGGCGCATTGCCCATTTTCCAGATTGGTTGCCTCATCGCATCTTTTTCCAGCAGAGCTAAATGCCCGTCTGTTGCAGTAACGATATGCTCAAGAAACTGAATTGCCCGGTGGTCCTTTTCTATAGCAATAACCTTCTCTGCGCCCTCTAAGAACAGGGCACGGGTTAATCCGCCGGGACCAGGCCCTATTTCAAACACTGTTCCCGTTAGAGGAGATGCGACTCTAGCAATCCGTTGGGTAAGATTAAGGTCAAAAATAAAGTTCTGGCTAAGTGACTTTCTGGCCTGAAAATCTTTTTGATTTATCAGCTGCCGCAAAGGTGGTAAGGCAGAAATTTTTTCTGTAATCGAAGTCATTCTGAATGAAGCTGCTTGGTTGCTGCCATCTGCTGTGCAGTGTTAATGGCACTAATTATACTGCCTGGGTGACTGTTAAACCTTGCCGCTCGGTCAAAAGCTGTTCCATGATCAGGCGATGTGCGGATAAAGCTCAGACCAAGTGTGATGTTCACAGTCCTATAAAAATCAATAGTTTTCACAGGGATTAAGGCTTGGTCATGATACATGCATAGAACGACATCATAGCCATCTCGTTTTTCAGAGTAAAACAGGGTGTCAGCAGAAAACGGTCCCAGCAAAGATGTTTTTTCAATTTCTTGGACTTGTATAAGTGGGATAAGTTTATCTGTCTCAAAACTACCGAGATGTCCATCTTCGCCAGCATGCGGATTAAGGCCAGCAATAGCTATACGCGGAAAAGGACAGTTAAAGTATTGGCGAAGGGCTGAGTCTAAAACCTTAATAGTGCGTTTGAACAGTGCAGTTGTAATCGTTTTCTCAACATCGGATAGTGGAATATGAATTGTTAAAGGCACAACACGTAAAGCCGAATTGGCTAGCATCATGACAGGAAAGCTCTCCGGGCTGTCAAGTTTGGCAAGAAATTCAGTTTGTCCTGGAAATTCAAATCCATTTTCATACAAAACTGATTTGGCAATGGGGCTTGTAACTATAGCCGAAAACTGGCCCTGTTTGACTTGTTTTACCGCCTGTTTAATGGATTCCACAATCGTCGGCGCGTTTCTCGGATCAGGCTGCCCAACGCACGGCATAACTTGCCAGTCAATTTTCCAAACGCTGCATTTTTCAGCTGACAAACTGACGGTGGAATCAAAAGATGTGAAGGAAATATTCAGACCAGCAGCGAGGGCAACTGAAGACAAATGTTCAATGTCACCCATCAGCACAATATTCTTTTGCCCTTCTGACCACGCCTTAAGGGCAATTTCAGGTCCAATTCCAGATGGGTCTCCAGGTGTAATTAGAGCTGGTTTGATAACATTCATGTGGTGTTATCTCTATAGATGATAGACGCTTGTCTCTGGAGCCTGAGTAAAAATCGGCCGCTGAGCGTGGAAATGAGTTTTTCCAGTTCAGCTTGTTCAATTTCCTTTAGAGCAGGCAGATCAAGATCTGGCGCTTTTTTATCGCATAGCATGAAAACCACCATGCCTTCACTAAAAGCAAGTGGAGTTGTTTTTTCACCCACATCAAGGTCAAGAATTACTTTTTGCAGTTGCGGTGTTAGGCTGCCTATTGTCAAATTCTCCAACATTGGAGAAATGTCTGGTGCCAAAGTGCTGGCAAATGCTGCCATGTCAGAGCAGCTTTTAATTGATTTTGTTTGTTGGTAAAGCAAGTCTGAGGCCATCTGTCTTTTTTCAATCGAGGCGGTTAGAGGAATTTGAGCAACTGCACGGGCCAGAACAATTTCTGTTTCAAGGGGATCTAACAGGCCATTTTCACGCATCTCGGATTTACGTAGAACAAATATTTGACCTCCTAATGAGAGAGGTCCAACAATTTCGCCAATCTTAGTTGACAGAAGAGGCGTTCTGATTTCACTGGGGAGACGAGTAGCAAAGACCCAGTCAACTAAACCACCTCTGCTCGCTGTGGCTGCGTCAGAATATTGTTGCGCAATACTGGCAAAATCTGCGCCATCGTCTAAGGCGGCAACAATTTTTTCACCAAGAGATAAGGTCGCTTCAGGGGAACGATTAGGATTAGGCAAAAGAATAATCTCACTGAAGCGCACCTGAGGCTCGCTTTTAAGCTGAATTAATCTGTTTAGCTCTTGTTGTGCAGTTTTTTTAATGTTTTCAAATTGTCGCTTGAACTTTAGGCGCAGGGCGTTGCTCCACAATATGTCAGCCTTGATTTTGTTCAGAACTGTACGCTGTGGAATATTCAATTCTTTTAGAACTAAAGAACCTGTCTTGCCATTACGGCCAAAATTATCATCTAAGATTTTTTGGGCTCTACTGTCTAGCCTTGGAATGATTTCAGGCGCAACACTTTTACCAAACTGCTGTTTGAGCCTGTCTGCGATCAAACCTTGCAATGCATCCCTTCTTAAAATTTCTTCTGATACCTTAAGTTGAGTGACCCTACGCAAATAACTGACCCGGTCAGTCAATTCAAGATTTGTAATCGGTTCACTATTTACCAGCGCAATTACCTTTAATTCGTCTTTTGCCTGTAAGGGGAGGCTCGTCGAAAATGTTAAAAATATTGCTGCCGAGGCAATGCAGAGAGCGAAAAACTTTTTTACCCCTGTCATAATTATCATATTTGTTTCAGCAATCTGGCGGCATTTAAGCATGATGATTTTTCCCTATTCATCAACGCGAGCAAGCAGGAAGCCACTGAAAAGACAGATAAGCAACGCAGGAGCCCAACCTGCCAGCACATAAGGTAGTTTTGCTGTGTTACCAAGCAGATAGACAATGTCTGAAAGAAAATAAACTGCAAAACCACTTCCCAGTCCAAGCATAATAAGACGTATTTTCGTTTGCCGTGAGAAATGCAAAAGCGTAAAGCTTGCAGCTAACATAGCAAGCCCAATCAGTTTGAAAGGGGTTGAAAGCAATTGATGAAAAAAAACTAAGTGTTGATTTACTGGCAAGCCAGCGCGTTTTTGAACAGCAATGAAGTTGGGAAAATTATAAATGCTTACGGTTTTTGGTGGCAATTTACTTTCTGCCAAGTCAGATAGTTTTAGGGTAGTCGGAAACATTACATCACCTAAGTATACCCGTTGACCGTCATTTTGAATGCGAATTGCATTTGAAATTATCCAGCTACCATTTACCAGCCTCATTTCATCAGCCTTTATGCGCCAGTCCAGTAGACCCTCTTTATGAATCTTATAGATTAATGGAGATCGGATTAATGATTTCTCAACCATTAGGGTTGCACCGTTGATGATAAAGTTATTCCCATCTTCAAGGTCGCGCATCCAGATACCATTTGTTGAGACTGATAATTCAGACCGCCTGTCATTGCCGAATATTTCTCCCATCAGGTATTCATATTGCTTCGCTGTGGTTGCAGCAATTGGGTTAAAAACTGTGATGTGGAACAATCCAAAGGCGAAGACGGTCGCGATTACAGGAAGTAAGGCTTGCCAGATATTTTGTCCTGTTGTTCGGCCAACGAGAAATTCATGCGAACGTCCCCATACATAAAAGCATATCATGGAACCAAATAGAACAGCAAAAGGCAGAATTTTATCTACCAGCGTGGGGATGTTAATGATTGCAAGGAAGAAAATATACATTGAAGATAATTCTGGGGCTTTTTGACCTGCGCGCCGCAAAAGTTCAATGATTTCAATGAATGTAATGAAACTGATCAGTACAAGAAGAGTCAGAAACAGGATTTTTGCGTACTTCCTCGACATATAGGCAAGTAAGGTTAACGGGATGGATGAAAAAAAAGCCATTACTATTCACTTCTTGATGGTTTGAGAGGAGATTGCGGTCGGAACCGAGACCAAAAAATTGCAAAGGCTGTTGGTTTCACAATGAGATAAAGGCCGAAAATAATGGGGAGAAGAATAACTAAATATATTGACGGCCATAAAAAAGGCGAGTTGGCCGTCAACGAACGGCTTAAGATCAGTCCTGTCTGCATCAATACACCCAGCAGAGCCACGATTAATATCCTTCTGTTGACCGTCTCGCGCAATATTCGGCCATGGAGCATGATAGATGTTGCAAGAATGACCAAACATAGGGCTAGAAAAGGTGACGCAATACGATAATGACCCATAGCCTTTCGATCATTTGCGTATTTTATAGGCAAGGTATCTGGAGGAAAGAGCAAATTTAGAATATTTTCTTCATGAGAATCAAGTATATTGCGCCGAGATGAAGTTGATGAATTCTGCCCAATATCTAGCATGTGCGTTTCGAACGAAAGAGAGGCTGTCGAGGAGCCATCCAAGGCTAATTCTGTTCTCTGGCCATTGCTTAAAATAAAGAGGGGGCGGCTATTAGAAACCAAAAAATGCCCTGTTTCTGAGGTAAGCGTGACTAGCCGGTCTGGGTTGCGAGCATCTTGAATAAAGACACGCCCAACCTTATTTCGATTGATGCGCTCGCCAACAAATAGTGTCATGTCATCAGCAATATCTATAAAAACATTGTCTTGGACTAACAGTTTGGGAATTGAAGCTCTTACAAGTGTCTGTAATTCCTTAAATTTTGAATAGCCATAGGGAAGAACGACAACTGAATTTACCGAAAGAATTACCGTCAGAAGAAGGCCAAATAAAAGAGGCATTTTGCTGAACTGGCTGGGGCTGATGCCTATTGCCTGCATCACGATTAATTCACGATCAGTTAAAAACCGGTAAATCGTCCAGATCACGCCAATGAAACCTGCCATGGGCAGGGCAATTATCAGCCAGAGCGGCATGGGAAACAAAGATAATAGAATGAAGTTAAAAAAAGACCCGTCCTTGTTGACAACAAGCTCAAGCATGCGAAGCGCGTGATTTAGCCATACAACCGCTAAAAGACTGGCTAAAACCAGCAAGGTGTTAAAAGAAAACTGTCGGAACAGGTAGCCATGGAAATTCATGTAGTCCTCTTTTTCCGATTATGACACATTGTTGGTAAAGATCCTTTACGACAGATTTTTTTGAATCGTGATTGAATATCATAATCAAACTGGTTTTTCTAGTCAGCTTCAGTTTTCAAAGAAGCTGAATGGAGTGGACAACAGGACAAAATACTGGATAAATCTGCACAAGTCTCCTACATAATGACAATATAATATTTTACAAAAATTGCTTACTGCAGACAGGTAAAAACATGCCTCATCATCTAGATATTCATTTTTCTGCGGAATTTTCCACGACACATGTGCAACTTGTGCTGATGCATGAAAACGAGGGTATAATCAACAAGGTGGATGAGGCTCTAATGGAAACGCTGTTAGCCGCCTGTAATTTCGCTGATTTTACTGGTAAGTCTGGTGAGTTCCTACCTGTCCATTCTTCTTATGGGTCTGTTCTGATCGCTGGAATTGGGAAAGGCATGGATGCGGGTCTATCCGCTGAGACATGGGGCGGACGTTTGTTCAAACAGATGCAGTCAGTCCCCTTTAATCAGCTTCAGATAGATGCTGACCTATTGCCAGCGGAAATTATGCCCTCTGTACTATGCGGGGC
>OZSS01000301.1_pt1 | contig 23055 bp, 9 predicted proteins | sample 1779911 | NCBI WGS metagenome assembly OZSS01 (sample SAMEA2603589, study PRJEB24840) | metagenome | biome: Water; feature: Photic zone; material: Seawater sample | place: Mediterranean Sea | collected 2013-11-12 | depth 10 m
CAATGATTTTGAGTTGTTGTCCTTTGAGAAGACTAAACTTTCCGCTGATTAAAGTACCTTTGCTTGGAATGGTAGTCTCACCATCACCATTCCCACCTGACGCACCCATGGTGGCGATTAGATACGTTCCGGTCTGTGGTACATTCCATTCTTGAATTCCTGAATCTGAATTGGTTGTGACTTGTCCGTCCAAATTGGATCCTGCATAGGCACTATCGATCTGAGACTGGGTTGGTCCATTATTGATTGTTGCAGAAGCATTGGTGAAAGTCCAAGATTCGGTGACGCTTGTGTTAGAGTCAACCGAGGCATTGGAGTCAACCGAGGCATTGGAGTCAACCGAGGCATTGGAGTCAACCGAGGCATTGGAGTCAAGTAATGTGAGGTATTGAATGCCGTCATCAGCATCCCCAGTTCCACGAAGCTGGAGGGTACCCGCAAAGTCACCCGCCACCACTGGTAATTTATTTTGGTCGAGAGTCAGCGTTCGGATTTCGGAGCGGTCCTGACTCATAAGGGAGGCGACCCATTGGACGGATCCGTGGTAGTCGAGCTTCAATAAGTAAGCGTCCTGACCTCCCTGGCTTCGTAATTGGTAGTGGCCGAAGTCCGCAGTTTCCTGCATGGAACCACCAATGTAGACGGAATTGTTGGAATCAGAGATGAGTGCCAAGGCATCATCGTCTTCAACTCCACCTGCCCGGAAGGCCCAAAGTGGGCTTCCATTGTCATCGAGGCGGAGGACAAAAATGTCACGCATGCCTGCAGAAACCAGTTCAAAGTCTCCAAACTGAGCAGTTCCCTGAAAGGTGCCAGTGGCAAAGAGGGACCCGTTTTCATCGGCAAATATCGCGTGTCCGAGGTCATCGCCATCTCCACCAAAATTTCGAGCCCAGGCAATTTTTCCACCGGGGAGAAATTTCACAAACATGGCATCATTCTGCCCGTCGCTCTCGAGCCGTTTTCCACCAAATTCAGTATAGCCGGTAAAGTCACCGGCGTAGTAACCGTTCCCCGCAGGATCGGTGACCACGGATCGGGAGGCATCCTCATCGGGCCCACCAATACACATCGCAGTACGGGTCTCGATAAGAGGTAGGGAATTTCCAAAGTCGAGGCCAGAAATAATCGACCCGGGTGCAAGTTGAACGCTATGAGAATCAGAACCTGCTTTGCCAATCCGACCAAGGAAGCGACTGCGGGCGGCATCTCCGGTAAGGGACAGTTGCCCAATGTTGAGGGTATGCTCCTGGCCGGCATCTCCTTGGTAGGCACCGGTAATCCATACATTGTCATTGGGATCTATCAGGACCTCAGAGGCGGGAGTGGTGGACCAGAGACCCCCCACTTCCCCGGCGGGGTCAATTTTAAGAAGAATACCGGTGGAGGCGGAAAGGGAGATGGAATCATCCCCAAAACTTAGCGTTTCTCCACTGCCAGCAGTCACTGAACCCAAGGCCCATACAAATTCGTCCGAACCCCGAGCCAAAGACCAAAAGTAATTATTTCCAGTTGTAACCGGCAGGGTCCAGGCTATGCGGCCATTGGTCTTGAGCTTGACCAGGGCAGATTGGTTGTCGACTCCACTCATCACAGTTTCCCCGTTGAGAGTAATCGATCCGGAGGGAGAATTAAGACACACCAAGGCATTCCCATCCTCCGTGGCGATAAGGCTTTTGCTTTGCACGCCGGATATCCCGACCGAAGCACCCGTAACTTCAAAGGTGGTCTGAACAGCGCCGTTGGTATCGACAAATTTGATGATATCATTGGATCCGTTTTGGTCGAGAAACCAGGCACCGGTAGAGTCGTCGGTAACACTTAAACCACCAACCGGGTCGATTGCCCAGAGATTTTCACCCTCGGCATTGTAAAGAGCAAGGTATCCTCCTGCATCGCCGGAGAGATCGAGGCTGTTGGAAGAGGCGGCGAAATTTGCAGAATCTGAATCACCCGAAATCCAAGTATTCCCGGTGGAGTCAGTAAATACCGATTCTGCGGTCTCTTGCGTGTCACCCCCTAAACTTTGTGCCCACAAAACATTACCAGTTGATGCTAGCTTGGCAATAAAGGCATCAGACTCGCCGGTTGAATTAAGAGAAAATTCATCCAGAGATGCATCATCGCTAAAAGTACCCGCTATGGCAAGGCGACCATCGAGATCGGGGGAGAGAGAAGAAATGGAAAGACCGGGGAAAGAATTTAAGTAGGTGGCGTTAAAGTCCTGATTGAAACGGGCCAAAAAGGCGGCGGGTGTGTTGTTTGAGTCAAGGCTAACTCCATTTACAGTTAGCAGGTTTCCATTATAGGTGCCACTCAGCCAGATCCCGCCATCTTGATCGGCCTGTAAGACCAGATTGGGAGCAATACCAGTGTTGTTACCATCGGACAGGCCAAGGGTTTCCACATAATCGACCTGCCCGGTGGGGGCAATCCGGGCGATGTAGAGGATACCAGCGGTATTATTACCATCAAAAGAAGTGGTTCCGATGCTGAAATTACCTTCCGGAACTACCCCGGCAGTCCATGCATTTCCAAGAGTGTCAACGGTTGAGATTGATTCTCCATGATTATCTCCTTGGTAAATCCATCCGGTATTGGTGAATACTTCTTCGGCTCCCATACTTTGATTTTTCGGAAAGGTCTGGACCCATCCGAATGGCACTTCTTCGGCTACTGCATATCCCCCCGGTAAAAGACTGGAAAAACTGTAATTTCCATCTTGATCAGTGGTGGCATTGGGCTCGCCGGGATCGCGTTCACCGTTGTTGTTGTAATCGAGATAAACCGACCAGTCAGAGAGGTTTTCTTCATGGTTGTCTTGAACGGTGTTGTGGTTGAGATCGAACCAAAGTTTTCCCTTGAGTTCACCGGGGCCGTAGAAAGTTCTTTCCGGGACAGGGGAGGCAAGTGGGTTGCCCGCGAGATCGGTGGCCAGTTCGTTGGCGATTAGTTTATAAGTGGCGGGCTTGATCCCGGCAGGGAGCTTGGCATAGGCGGACTGGGTAGCGTCATCGTACTGCACCGAATCAAAATCAACCGGGGTGAGAGATGCATCATTGTTTAGCTCATAGAGACGGACCGAGCGGACATGAATGGTTTCCGGATCCATGCGCTCGTTGAAAATGGTCATTACGGTCTCTGCATCGAATACGGTTTCTCCCTCCTTTGGTAAGTAGGTGACGACTTTAGGTGCGACTAAGTCGTCAGCGATAGTAAGGACATGCTCGTCGGACATACCGGGTCCGGGCCAGTAGGCTTCATTCCCCCCAGTGTCCCTGGCGACGACTCGAAGTCGCAGGGTAGCTTGGTCTTTGCGAAGGGGAACTTCAAGGGTATGGGCAAAGGGATAACCACCATCGACAAAAACCTTTTCTCCATCCACAAAAAAGTCCACATTCTTAACCTGTATATCATCAAATACGAACGCACGAAGGGTGAGGAATTTTGCTTCCTCCACGATTCCTTCCATGTCGTCCAAGCTTACCTCTAATTCAGGATTTACGCCATTGATATCATAGGATCTGTAATTGACAACCTGAAGCCCGGAAGTGCCATCGGCAACATAAGCAAGGCCGTTGTAGATGGATACTGACCTAGAATCGCCACTGGTTGGAAATGTAGTTTCAAAGTTCTCAAGGAATCCACCTGCACGGTAAAGGGAGCCGTCTTTATCAGTTGTGTAAGTGCTTACATCACCAGCAACCCTGTAGGTGGCTGCCTCGGCAGTGATCGCCAGGCCTGATCCATTACTTACGATCTGACGCCATCCAATGGAATTGGTTTTGATTCGGGTGGGTTGGCCAGGTTCATCTGGTGAGGATAAGTCAATGTGATTAAATCCCTGTATATCGGCTACATAAGCAAAACGATCGCCAACAAATAACTTGCGACCGTTTTTGTATGGTCTGTACCCGTAGCAGGAAACTTCCTCCCTGGGAAGAAAAGGACCATTGTCGTCTTCAAACCTACCATTTTTAGATGGTAAAGAATGAACCTTACTTCTCCAGCTGCCCCATTGCCTATAGTAAGGAGAGTCGGTGAGGGCGTAGAGTTGGTTATTTGCCCAAGCCAAATCTTCCACCCCTGTGGAACCAGACGGTACTTCCAGGAGGAGTTCATCAATTTGTTGTCCACTGAAAAGATCGTAGCTTTTGACCGTACCATTTTCGAGCCCGACAAATGCTAAGTTGCCAGCGGTGGCAACTGCGTTTGCCGGAGATTCCTGAGCAATGGTCTGGTGTAAAAATGGGTTTTCCGGGTCGGTTATGTCGAGAATAGTGAGGCCGGCTCCCGCATCTGCAACCGCTAAATAATCCTGAGTTAGGGCAGCTTTTCGAACGGAACCGGGAGTGTCAAAGCTGGACAGCTTAATGGGGCGGTAGCCTGCTCCGATTTCGAATATATCAAGGCCGTGGGAGCCATTACCGAGGATGGCGAGGTCGTTACCGGTAATTACAAAATCTGAAAAAGCTCCCCCAGTTGTCGGAGGAACAGTAGCGAGAACACCGGTGAAGACCGGATTACCCCCGCTTGGGTCGGTGCCGTTGAGGATTTCATACCCGTCGGGTATGCCATCCCCATCGGTATCTTTGTTATTTTTATGGGTGCCAACCACACGCTCTCCCCGATCTGATAAGTAGTCATAATCAGAATCACCCAGGTCATCAGTACATAAGGGAATCGGGGGGACGGGGCCATTGCCTCCGTTTCGAGGGGAGATGAAAGTGGTGCAACCAATCGACAAGGTGGTGGGTTCGAGCATCCATGCCTCGTACCAACTATTGGGGCGAACAATCGCGTCGTAGGCTCCACCTTGCCCAACTCGTATACGTTGGGCGGCAATCGGAGGTTTGCGGTTTTCTTCGCGTTCGGATCCAATTCTTTTAAGGTACACGAAAGACTCTCCTTTATAAGCGTGCAGGTTGCCATCCAGAGTGGCTGCCAAAAATGCTTCCCATGCTTCGGCAAACCTTTTGAGGTGGCCATCCAGTCTATTTCGACCACCCGGGAGTGCCCGGAATGCTTGCAAAGTGGCACCAATAGCCGAAGCCAATTCCGTCCGATCCGTCTGGATAACCGAGTGCCCGGAAATGCCGGAGGTTGGCCCGGTTAGTCCATTGAGGGCGATTGAGTATTGCCCCCATTTTTCCAATTGATCAGCCACTGAAAGCTTGGCTTGCTCAAGCTTTTGAAGAAAGGCCAAGTGGGCCTGAGTAATGGAAGAATGCTTGGATGAATGGATGGCTGCACTTAGGGCATTGTCACGCATAGTGGTCGCGGTACTTGAAAATGAGTTCCAAAAGTCATCACTTCCAAGGAGGGAGGATGCGGTTCTGGCAATACTGGAATGTAATTTTGCATCTTCATGGACATATTTCCGGAACATATCCCAACTTGATCCGCTGAGGTTTCTTCCTTCAGCGAAGGAGGAACCACTTGATAAAACCTGACCAGCAAAGCTGATTTCATCATCATTTGCCCCAAAAATGCTTTCCTCAATTCCCTCGGAAAGGCGACCGATCGAGGTGTATTCATTTTCGGTGAGATCCATGCTTGCATGACTGACCCCGCAGGCACCTTTTTTGGGTTGGTTTATCGAAGGGCCGGTGGTAACGGCTTGGCCAAAAATTTGTGCACCGGGAGAGGAACCGTGCCAGCCGGGCTGACGAATCCCAACCCCCGGGTCGCTTTCCAAGTATTTACCATCTTCGCTAACAGTCATCGGACCTGATATTTCCCAGACACCAGTGTCATGGTCAAAGCTCCAAAGGGCTGACTTGGCACCCGGAGGTAAATTGTCGACATTTGGAAACCTTGCCGGAACCGGGACATCAAAATTCGTCGGGCCATCGGTTTGAATGGTGATCACCAACGGCATGGCCAAGGATTCGGGGAGGGGTTCTGGTAATCGGTCTGGATCAACCGGGGCAATACCGACACTTCCTCCTGTGGTTCCATCATCCGATTGTAAGGATCCTGGTGGAATCGTTATCGAAGTTGCCTCGAGCATGGCAATTTGTTCAGCACTGGCATCGTCAAGATAGCCCGCTGCGAAAGCAACCTCGGTTTCTTCATTGGGGTTGAGGGTTTGGAGGGCCCCTTTTTTAACCAAGGGTAAATAAATTTTACCATCCCTTGGGTCTGAGTTGTAAGAACCATCTTCGTTATAAGTACCGTATTTTGTGGCATTTACTTCTTTTCCGGGAACGGCTTCCCACGCTTTTCCCACGAAGGTATAATAGTCCCGTTCTTTCCAGTTGTTGCTTGCCAATGTCTCACCGGGCTGACCCGAGACGAGTCTCCCGTCTACCACCACAAAAAAGCGACCGATGGGTGCAGAACTAAGACGAAATTCTCCGTTAGCGTCGGTTAAGACAGTCCATTGCTCTTCATTTCCGACCACTGAAACAATTACTCCTTCCAGTGGTTTCTCACCATTTGAATTGTCTGAATCGAGAACCCGACCCTTGACCACCGTACTGGGATCACTTGCTTCAACGGCAAGTGTTGAGAAAGTCCATACCCCCACTCCGCCCTCCTGACCATCCCCGTTCATATCCAAGGGCCGATCCATGAAATCGGTGAGGCTGGATCCGTCAAAGGTGATGGTTACATTGGAGTTGGATGGCCATCGGAAGCCGTTAAGAAACAAAGTGGCTTTCATCCGGTCGGAAGAAAGCCGAGCCGAGGTCACTTGCAGGTTACCACTGGATTTGGCGAAAAACATTTCCGGAGTGATCACCGTTCCTTCCTTAACTGGCATATTAAAACGGACCACAAATTCCCGGGTGAGGGCAATATCTCCCTCCCCATGGTACGGGCTGGTTGAAAGAACCGAGGTGAGGGGCATTTTTTTCTCAGGTTCGCGTTTGAAGACAAATTCCAAGGAGCCTTCGACATCATAAGAATTGATTAAACCGTCTCCATTTACATCAGCCTGCCATTTTAAAACTTCTGAATTAGTAATAAATTCAGTTCCCTGAATATGATTTACCATGAGAACAGTATCCAATAAGTTTACCTCTCCGTCTCCATTCAGGTCACCCAAGGTTTTTTCTTGAGCATGAAGGGATGAAAAAATCAGGAAGAGTGTAGAAAGGAAAGGGGTGAGTGTTTTCATTAGTCTTTTGAATTCATTTTTGCAGAAAATGTCAAGTTATTGAAGTGGTTAAGATACATATATGATCCAATATTCTTGCCCGCAATCAATCCATTTTCGCAGGAGAAACGATAGTGAATTCCACCAATAATTCGGCTTTCGCTAATTTCATCAATACAAGACGAAAAGCTACGAAAAGTTCTAGATACCTTAGGAAATTCCTCACTGTGGGCACGGAATCTAAAGCGATCAGTACCCATTGTTTGTTTTAAAATTGCAGCAGCTGCACCTGAGTAACACGAGTGTGCCGATATATATTCTGGATGTGCTGGGGTTTCGATCAGTGATTCCCAATCTGGATTGTAAAGTTTTCGGGTGATTTCAAACTCATTTGCATGGCGGATGGCATGAACGGGTCGCCATAAATGATGCCGGTACTTACATTCCCAAGCAACAACGCCCGCATCGGCCATGGATATATTCAAGAGGGCAAAAAGTTTAGCTTCCTCCCAAAGCGAAAACTTTTGATGCGTTGCAATAAAAGTCGCAATTGCATTCCAGTGACCAGGTGGAGTCTGGGTGTAGCTAAAATCTTTCCAAAAGCGAGCGATGAGAGTTTGCTCTTTGCTTCGGATTTGACTTTCTTTACCTCCTAATTCTTTTACTTCACGTAATGCATTTCGAAAGTGTACGGAGTCTGGTTTTGGAGGAGGTGGAGGTAAGAAAGTCTCTATTTCTGGTAATCCCCAAAATGCCACTCTTCGCCAATGGGGTTGTTCAGGAGGCCTGTAAAAAGTTGGCGTTCTTCTCCACAAACCTGGGCTTGTTCGGGTAAGGTAAGAAATCGAAGAGGACGAACCATCATTCTTTCTGTTTTCTAAAAGTTTTTGTGAGATTTCTCCTCCAAAAAAGAAGGAATTCTTCACGGAATTATTGGCATCCAGGGATCTCGCATGTCTAGAAAGATCTGCAAAAGCTTTTAAGCGGGCTGGGTGCAAGTTTTGGGCTAAATTCCATCCGCATCCAGCAACCGCAGATTCTTCACAAAACAAGGGGGGCGGGGATATGTTATATTTTTGATAAGTTTGATATTTGGGCTTTGCCAAATTTAAACAGTCATGAACGGCAACAGAGAAAAGGCTCAAGTTTCGAATCATGAGGTTGGGAGATAGAGATTCTTCTCGAACACAATCGATGAATGCGTTTCTCCAATGGGTCAAAAATTCATTTGATTTAGCCCATGAATTACCAGCCAGTAAAAGGATGGAACAGAAAATAAGATTACGTAATTTTGAAAGAGATAACATTAATTAAATACAAATTAGAATCACAGAAATTATTTTGTGCAAATTAAAAAGAGAATATCCAGGGTGTATCCTCGCTCTCAAACCTATTTCAATGAGCTAAAAATTGGATGGTAATTTGAAATTGCGGTACGACTCTAAAAAATTTGCATTATTCTAATGGCTTCCCGAAAAAATTAATTCATTTTTCTTGAAAGAAAAGATGCTTTCAAATAACTATTAAAAAGTGGTGATTTTCAACTCGATTATGGTCTCAAAAGTCTGTCGATTTCATGTTTTGGCTTGCATTTCAATCGTGTGTACTTGCGTGGGAGAAAATATGAGCAGGGACATAGTTGTATACGGGGGTACTTCGGCTGGAATCACCGCGGCCGTTCAGGCCAAAAAAATGGGGAATTCTGTGGTTGTGGTTTCTCCGGATATTCATTTAGGCGGCCTTTCTTCGAGTGGTCTGGGATGGACAGATAGTGGAAAGAAAGAGGCTATTGGGGGACTTGCCCGCGAGTTTTACCATCGGATCTGGCGACATTATCAAAGTGTAGATTCGTGGACTTGGCAGGCTATGGAAGATTATGGGAATCGAGGTCAGGGAACCCCAGCAATTGATGGTGCAAAAAGAACGATGTGGATCTTTGAACCCCATGTATCAGAAGAGATCTTTGAAACTTGGGTTAAGGAGCACGATCTGGATGTCATTAGAAACGAGTGGTTAGACCGGGAGAGGGGGGTGGAGATTAGTAATGGTGTAATTCGGGCCATTACTACCTTGTCCGGGAATCGCTATGAAGGTAAAATGTTTTTGGATTGTACTTACGAAGGAGACTTAATGGCTGCTGCAGGGGTCTCTTATTTTGTTGGTCGGGAAGCCAATTCAGTCTACGGGGAGACCCTCAGCGGAGTTCAAACACGAGCAGCCCGGTCCCACCAGTTTAAAGGAAAAATTGACCCTTTTGTCATCGAGGGTGATCCGAGTAGTGGCTTGCTTGCCCGAATAAGCGATCAGCCCCCGGGAGTGGAAGGAACTGGAGATACGAAAATGCAGGCCTATAATTTTCGTCTTTGTTTGACTCAAGTCGAAGAGAATAGGCGACCTTTTCCAAAACCAGAAAAATATGATCCTCTTCAATATGAGTTATTACTCCGAACCTTATTGAAAGGCTCGACTCATGTTTTCGGCAAATTCGATCCGATTCCAAATGCTAAGACCGATACCAACAATCATGGTCCATTCAGTACCGATAATATTGGTATGAACTACGCCTATCCAGAAGCATCCTATGATGAGCGGGATCGTATTATCGCGGAGCATGAAACTTATCAAAAAGGCTATTTTTACTTCTTGTGTAATGATCCACGAGTGCCCGAAGAAATTCGTTCCAAAATGTCCAGTTGGGGATTGGCCAAGGATGAATTTGAGGATCAAGGGAATTGGCCCCATCAAATTTATGTTCGTGAAGCTCGAAGGATGGTGAGTGACTTTGTGACAACGGAGCACCATTTGAGAGGGTTGAAGGAAACTCCCCATTCTGTGGGCATGGGCTCCTACACCATGGATTCCCATAATGTGCAACGTTATGTTGCCACTGATACGAGCGGGAAACCCTATGTCTTGAATGAAGGGGATGTCCAAGTCGACCCGGGAGGTCCCTACCAGATTTCTTACAAGTCTCTGATTCCTAAAGAGGAGGAATGTAAAAACTTGTTAGTCCCAGTTTGTTTGTCCTCCTCTCATATCGCATTTGGCTCGGTGCGGATGGAACCGGTTTTTATGATCCTTGCTCATTCTGCAGCCACGGCGGCTTCCCTGGCGATTGAAGATGGAGTCATCGTTCAACGGGTTTCCTACGAAAAGCTAAAGAATAAATTAATGGATGACGGTCAAGTTTTGGCATTAGAAAAGAATGATTTCATTGCCAGTGGCCAAGGAATTGACCCGCAAACTTTATCCGGAGTGGTGGTGGAGGGTGAGCAAGTTAATCTTCTTGGAGACTGGACGAAAAGTTCATCTTTAAGACCTTTTGTGGGAGATGGCTATTTTCATGATGGGAATGGAGGGAAGGGGATGAGGAAGGCGGAATTTCCATTTTTGACTGATAGAAATGGTCTTCATGAATTACGAATCTCGTATATTCCTTCCGGGAATCGTGCCGGTAAGGTTAAATATCTGGTGGAAGATGAAAAGGGGCTCGAAGAAATTCTTGTAGACCAAAGAAAAAAAGGAAGCGTGGAGAAAATTTGGCATTCTTTAGGTTCTTTTGATTTCTTGAAAGGAAAGTCCTACAAAGTTTCTCTTCAAAATGATGATACGGAGGGCTATGTCGTGGTAGATGCTCTGCAGATCATTCCCTTGAATTAAAAAACGTTTCAGAATGGGTTACCTCCTTCGATTTTTGAAGTTCGAAAGCATCAAAAAATAGAATCAACCGCAGACAAATTTCTCAGTGTTTTCGATTTATTTTTCTTGCATCGCCCCGTTCATGGAAGAATAAATTTAGAAAAAAATATTATGAAATCAAGCTCTACCAAAACTTTTCACTATTCACGCCGTACCTTCATTGGAGCTGCGGCGGCCTCCGCCTTTTCTTTTCAATTCCTGCCCTCCAGGGTATTTGGAGCCAATGAAAGACTTCAAGTCGCTGGTATTGGAGTAGGAGGAAAAGGGAAGGGTGATTTTGATGGATTAGCGATGCATGGGGATGTAGTCGCCGCTTGTGACATTGATTCCCGTCGTCTGGATGTTGCGGTTCGAAAACATGTGGATGCAGTTAAATTCAGTGACTTTAGGGAAATGTTGAGCCAACTGGGAGATAAAATTGATGCCCTCACGGTGAGCACTGCCGATCATTCCCATGCTCCAGCTGCGATGATGGCCATGAGGCAGGGCATTCATGTTTATGTCCAAAAACCCCTCACTCATACGGTCTGGGAAGCTCGACAGCTTGCTTTAATTGCTCGGAAGAAAAAGGTTTGTACACAAATGGGTAATCAAGGTACCGCTTCGGACGGGATTCGGGAGGGTGCTGAATATATCCAGGCTGGAGGTATTGGCAGAGTAAAGGAAATCCATGCTTGGACGAACCGGCCTGTATGGCCACAGGCTCCAGAGATTATCGCACGACCCGCTGAAAAGATGGATGTGCCTTCCCATTTGGATTGGGATTCCTTTATCGGACCGGCCCCGATGAGACCTTATCATTCTTGTTACACGCCTTTCAAATGGCGGGGTTGGTTGGATTACGGGACGGGTGCTTTGGGCGACATGGCTTGTCATACGACAAACTTGGCATTTATGGGTTGTGGCCTTACCCAGCCAACCAAAATTGAATCGGTGAATACGGGACCGATCAACGATGAAACTTTTCCCTCTTGGGCAACGGTGCATATGCATTTCCCTAAGACAGAAATGGGAGGAGCGATCAAATTCCATTGGTACGAAGGTAAAATTGGAAATAATGGAAAAGATAATAAGGGAATTAAAAATTTACCGCCGATGGACTATTTTCATGGAGAAACCCCTAAAAACAGTGGCCTTTTGTTAATTGGAACGGATGGAACGGTCTATTCTCCCAATGATTATGGTTCCGATTGGAAAGTTTTTAAAGATGGAAAGTGGTACCAAAAGGATGAGGTGGAAAAACCATCACCAACTTTACCCAGAAATGGACAAGGTGATAACGGAATGAAAGAAGAGCTCGTCAAGGCGATTCGGGAAAATGATCCTAAAATTGCAATGTCCAACTTTGATTACGCTGGAAATATGACGGAGTCCATTCTTCTCGGAAATGTTGCCATGCAGGCGGGTGGGAAATTTACCTGGGATGCGGAGAATTTAAAAACCAACCGGGCCGACACCGATCAATTGATAAGCAAAGTGTATCGTGCCGGTTGGGAAGTAGATCCTGCATAATAAGAAACTGCCCCTATGATTTCGGATTAGGCATTCTTTTCCCTCTTGGGAAGGAAAGTTTCTTCAAAATCTGGTTTTTAATGGCTTTGGCATTGAACCTTCTTTTGAGAAAGGGCAATGTCCTTCGACCCTTATGAAGTATCCTTACTTTTGCGTTAATGCTTTTTCCAAGAATTCATACTCCGGAAACCCTGCTGGAGTATGTATTTTGCAGGAGTGGTTGTCGACTGATGAGTTACAGAAAATGGCAACCCAAGTTCATCTGCCCGAAATCGCATTTTTATTTCCATCTCCAAACGGGGCTTGGTCTATTCGATGGTTTTCACCGCATGTAGAGATTGATCTTTGCGGACATGCCGCCTTAGCTGCCGCTCATGTACTATACCAAGAGGGATTCGCAAGTGATAAGGATGCCATCACTTTTTCAAGTTCGGCGGGAAATTTAAAGGTACAAAAAAGAGGGAAACAATCCGTTGCCCTGGAAATGCCTGCTCTTTCCTACCGAAAATCCTCGATTTCACCCCTATTGGTAGAAGGTTTGGGCTCTTATCCTGATCAGGTTTATGTGGGAATGGACTGCCTGTGCGTTTTCTCGGAGGAGGAGAGGATTGAGGCCTTAAATCCAGACTTCCGGATTCTTTCAGGAATCAGGAATTGTCGTGGAATTATTGTAACTGCTCAAACTGAAAACGCCGGATATGATTTCATCTCCAGGTTTTTTGGTCCTCGTGTAGGTATAGACGAGGATCAAGTTACAGGATCTTCTCATTGTATGCTTGCTCCCTATTGGGCCAGCAAACTAAAAAAGAATAGTTTGACCGGTTGGCAAGCCTCCTCGCGGGGCGGAGAAGTACATTGTGAGCTCAAGGGGGACCGAGTCGTTCTAATCGGAAAGTCCGAGACCTTTCTTCGGGGAGAAGTAGAGTTTTGAAATTTTTTCATCTCCGAATTTCCATCCGTTTGCTGGTTATCCCAGTTGTACTGATACTTTCCATTTGTCAAACGGGATGCGTTCGAAAGATTGACCCTAAAAAAGCAGATGAAGAAGTACGTAAACTGCTGGAGGATGTTCCAGGTTTTGACTGGGAACCAAGTGAAGAATCACGATTGGTTTTCCCAGAAAGGGATACTCTTCCGGTTCCTCCCATGGATGATAACATCTCTCGGGAAATTACCCTGAGGATACAAAAGGATGATGCCTATGAGGATGGAAATGAATCAAGCATTCTGGAAAACCGGCAGTGGAGGAAATCCTTACCAGTTGATGCCAATGGCTCGGTTCTCCTTGATCTGGAAACATCGATGGAATTGGCCCTGCTCCATTCTAGGGAATTTCAGCAACAGAAGGAGGCTTTATACCTGTCTGCTCTGGATGTGACTTATGAAAGATTTCAGCTTGGGCCGGTTCCATTTGCTGGAGTTTCGGGGCAAGTAAGTCAGGAAGTTGATGAGGATGCATCTGATTTTCAATCGAGAGCAAAAGCGGGCTTTCGTGGAATTGCAGGAAAAGGAACCACGTGGGTAGCTTCGCTTGCAAATCGCTTGAGTATCGAACTGAGTGGGGGAGATGTTGAGGTTGGCGGATCTCTGGCTAACCTTACCATAACCCAGCCTTTACTTCGTGGGGCAAGTCGAAGAATTTATTTGGAACAACTGACTCAGAGTGAGCGAACTTTACTAGCCGACGCCCGAAGCTTGGAGCAGTTTAGGCAAGGCTTTTTTCTAAATGTTGTCTTAGGTTCCAACCCGGCAGGTAGCGTTGGGACTAAGCGTGGTATTTCACCAATTTCTCCTCCCTCGACTGGGGTTTCGGGATTTCTTGGTTTGGTTCAAGAACTGCAAAGGATTCGAAACCAGGAAGCGAATGTGGCCAAACTTAACGATAGCCTTTTACAATTGGAGGCGGCATTTGAAGCGGGCCGGATTGGCAACCGCTTACAGGTGGATCAAGCACGGCAGGCACTTTTTAACGGACAAAGCAGACTGTTGGCCGCGAAATCATCCTTTGCCAATCGATTGGACGGTTACAAGATGTTTCTCGGGCTTCCACCGGATTTATCTATGCGGGTAATGGATGATTATATTGAAAGCTTTAGGCTTACAGATTCAGAACTTGTTGAATTGCAGGAGGAGGTGAATCAGATTTTGTCCGCGACTAGAAACTCGGAGGAAGTGAGTACCCGCGAATCTTTGCTGACATCTTTGAACCGAATAAAGGGGATGCGGGTGAGGACCCAACGAAGCATGAAAAGCCTGAGGCAAGATTTATCGAAATTCCAGCAGGTGTTACCTCTGAGAAAGAATGGCTTTGCCAGTTTGCGAAAACGATCTGATTTAAAAGAGCTAGGGATGAGGGAGGAAGCTTTTCGAGATCAGGATCTCGATGGTTTATTGGAAGAACTAAACTCTACGATTGAAGGGGTGAGTACCTCCCTGTTGGTTTTTTATCAAAATCTTGAACAATGGGAAAATGAATTGGAGTCGTTGCCCTTGGAAATGGCCCGGGGTAGGTTTTCCCTTTTGCTGAATGGATTCTCGGGCACCTTGTTAGAGCTCTCCTTGGTTAAGGCATCTGCACGCTTGGAATCGATTATTATGGAAGAAATAATGATTTCTCCAAAAGATTCAGTTGGAATTGCAGCTTCTTACCGGATGGACTGGAAAAATCATCGGGCTTCATTAGTCGATGTCTGGAGAAAGGCTGATCTTGCTAAGGAAGACCTCAAAACTGACCTTGATTTGGTTCTATCCGGTGATTTGGGTTCTGATTCGATGGGTGCTGGTCAATTCGAATCGGATGAAAGCCGGTTACGCGTTGGTATAGAATTGGATACACCTCTGTCCAAAGTTAAGGAAAGAAACCGTTATAAAGCATCCCTACTTCGCTACCAACAGGCTCGCAGGTCCTATTTGGCTTTTGAAGATAGTGTCTTAAGGGCGTTTCGGGAGCACCAGCGGTTATCAAAATTATTTCAGCTTAATTTTGAATTAAGTCGAGCGGCGGTTCGCGGGGCAATCGCTCAGGTTGACCTAGCCCGAATGAGATTGGATGAGCCACCACAACCCGGTCGAAATGCTCAGTTTGGAGCGACCACTGCCAGAGATTTGGTCAATGCACTGAACGATCTTTTGGATGCCAGTAATAGTTTTGTTGAGGTGTGGATCGGGTATGAAGCGATGAGAATGAGGTATGCTTATGACTTGGGCACTATGCAATTATCTGAGCAGGGTATATGGGTGGGCACTTCTCAATAGAGTAAAGCCAATAATCAAGTCCTAACTTGCTCTTCTTGGGCTATTAAATACCATTAATATGATGTTTTCATATTCCAGAAATCGAGGTTTTGTATCGACCAAGGCACTCACTGCCCTAGCAGGTGCCGGTGCTTTGTCCTTGCTCTGGTGGATGACTGGTTCCGAAGATTCGCTGAATCTTGAAATCCAGCCTCTCTTTGAGGAAGTCACAGGTAGTGATTTTGTTCTGGAATTTGTGGAACCTGGTGAAATTGAAAGTGCGGAAAATGTGGAGATCAAAAGTGAGGTGAGAAGTCGAACTTCCGCCGGAACTGCAATCCTGGAAATTGTTCCAGAAGGAACGCTTGTTGAGGAAGGTGACTTTCTTGTCAGGCTTGACGACGCTTCTCTGCAAAAAGACATGTTGCGTCAAAGAATTGCTGTCCACCAAGCGAAGGCGAGCCTGGTCAAGGCCACGGCGGATGTGGAGGCGGCCAAACTGGCCTTGCAGGAGTATCTTTCTGGATCTTTTCGTGAAAATGAAGAACAGCTTGAGAGTTCGGAGTTCGTTGCCAAAGAAAATTTAAGAAGGGCCGAAGAGTATCTGGTTTACAGCAAGAAATTGGCAACAAAGGGTTATGTGTCAGAAACTCAACTGGAAGCGGATCAATTCGCGGTTGAAAAAGCGAGAAAGGAGCTTGATTTAGCCCAGACTAAATTAGAAGTACTTCGTATTCATTCCAGGAAAGCGAAGGTAAATGATTTAAACGCTTCAATTCTAACCGCCGAGGCACGATTGCAATCGGCTGAAAATTCCTACCAATTGGAGAAAACACAGGAAAGTGAAATTGAAGAACAAATTGAAAAATGCATGATTCACTCACCTTCTGCTGGTGAGGTGACTTATGCAAATAACACAAAATCTGGTTCTTCCGATGCAATCTTGATTGAAGAGGGAAAACAAGTCAGGGAAAACCAAACCATTATTCGATTGCCCAACGCATCTCGATTGCGAGTTCGTGCCAAAGTAAATGAAAATAGAGTCGAACAAGTTCGACCTGGAATGGAATGTACCATACTCATCGATGCAATGCGTGATCTTGAACTAAACGGTACCGTTGAATCGGTGAGCGAATACCCTCTGCCTTCGGTCAGTCGGTACACGTCGCACATTAAAGAGTACTCTACTGAGATTGTGATTAATCAGCCACCATCTGGGGTACGAACAGGTATGACTGCTAAAGTTACCATCAAATCAGAATTTATAGAAAATACCTTGCAGATACCCCTCACTGCTATTTTTAGAGAAGAAGGGAAATCCTTTTGCCTAGTTGGTGGAGAAGATAACGCTTTGGAATTACGAAAAATTGATTTGGGTTCTCATAATATGACTAGAGCAGTGGTTCTTGAAGGGTTGAAGGTGGGCGAACGAGTTGTGCTTAATCCCGACCACTTCCGCGAAAAGCTTGAGCTTACAAAGCCAAAGGCATTGGCTCAAAAATAAGGTCCTCTTCAAACACTTAAATTGCATGGGTTCCGAACTTTCTTCATGAAGCTTGCCTTCAGCGTTCGTTCGCTCTCCAAAGTTTATCAAATGGGGGAGGAGAAAGTAGTCGCTCTTGATGGTGTTAACTTAGAAGTTCCAGAGGGAGACTATGTGGCGATCATGGGGCCATCCGGGTCTGGAAAAAGCACATTACTTAACCTATTAGGTTGTTTGGATCACCCGACTTCCGGGAAGTATGAATTATCCCAAACTGCCGTTGAAGTTCTGAACGATCAGGAACTGTCCTCCTTGCGGGCGAAATCAATTGGTTTTATCTTTCAGTCTTACAATTTGATTCCTTATTTGTCCGTTCTTGAAAATATTGCTTTGCCGGCAAGTTATCAGAAAGATTCTCAGCTGACTCTTGAAGAAACCAAACTTTTAGCCAATCGGGTAGGCCTCGAGGATCGCTACGAACATCGTCCTTTACAATTATCAGGCGGGCAACAGCAGCGAGTCGGGATTGCCCGTTCTCTAGCCAATAACCCCGCTTTCATCCTTGCGGATGAACCCACTGGTAACCTTGATTCCAAAACGACCGAAGAGATCCTTGCCTTATTGGATGAGTTTAATGGCAACGGGAAAACAATTGTCTTGGTAACCCATGAAGAAGCAGTGGCTGCTCGTGCAAATCGGGTGATCCGAATGCTAGATGGTAAGATTGTGAGTGATCAGCGTTCAAAGCAGCCGAACTCTGTTTCAAAGAAAGAGCTGGTTTCCATGGATGGGAAGGGTACCTCCTCAATGAGCCATCTTCAAAGATCTTTAAGGAATCTTTGGAAAAGTGCCTTTCAGAGTATTGTTACTCACCCTCTGCGATCTTTGCTCACAGGCTTGGGAGTTTTTATTGGGGTGGTCAGCGTGGTTTGGCTTCTTGCGATAGGTGAAGGGATTGCAGCTCAGGCCGAGGGTGAGATCATGGAGCTAGGGGCCAACAATTTGATTGTTTCCAGTAAAAGACCCCCTGAAGAAGAGAGATCGAGCAGGGGCGCCTATTTCTATTCTTATGGTTTGACGGAAAATGATTATCACAAGATTTCAAAAACCGTCCCGCATATATTAGCAGCTTATCCAACCCGAGAGCTTGATCGGAGAAGGGTTTTTACAAAAGATGGTTCCCAGCGGGCTGAACTACTTGGGTGCCTACCAAATTATCGTGCTCTTCATGATCTGGCTTTAACCAAGGGCCGATTCATTAGTGGAGAAGATAACCGAGATGAATCTGAGGTTTGTGTGCTGGCCAGCAGCCTGGCCCGAACCCTTTTTCCCTTTGGAGATTCGCTTGGGAAGCCAGTAAATATTGGAGGTAATTTGTACACGGTTGTCGGTGAGGTCGCTCCTAGAACAAATTTGAAGGATGTGGGTGAGCTTGGCTTTAAGGAACTATTTGAAGACAATGTTTATCTGCCTCTAGCCACTCACTGGGCAAAGATTTTCGACTATTACTATCGTGGCTATGATGGCAGTCATTTAATTTCTAAACTCATCTTAACGATCGATGAGCAAAGTAAGTTGATCACGGTTGCTCAAATGATCCGAGATCTTTTACAAAAAGACCACGGGATGGAAGATTATCAGGTAACGGTGCCACTCGAATTAATGGAACAGGCAGAAAGAGCCAAAATGACTTTTGTTGCCTTAATGGGCTTAGTCGCTGGTATTTCACTTTTTGTGGGCGGGGTTGGGATTATGAATATTATGTTAGCTACGGTGACTGAGCGAACCCGGGAGATTGGAATCCGAAGAGCTATTGGAGCAAGGCAAAGGGATGTAATTTTTCAGTTCCTCGTGGAAACCGTAGTGCTGACAGGAATGGGTGGCTTGGCTGGGATTTTAGTGGGTCTTCTTTGTGAGCCTGCCTATCGGACTATACTTGAATTTATGGAAAAGCTCGCACCCACTCTTTACGAATCATTGCCGCCTTCGATGCAGGATATGACTCCGGTGATGGTTCCCTGGGCTTTACCGCTTGTTTTCTGCGTAGCCGTACTTACTGGTATAGTATTTGGGCTTTATCCAGCACGAAAAGCTGCCCAGATGGACCCAGTTGAAGCGTTAAGACATGCCGCTTAATTTTTATCCAATGTAAAAAACTATGGGCTTCTTCTAGTCACGCAACGAGCGTGCGATTCCTCCTTTGCTTTAGAACGGGTCGAAGGAACCTTTTATAGCTCTCTTCTCCAATTGAGGTAAAACGTGCGTCGGTTGTAGCAGGCCAAGGTCCACCATGATGGGTTGCTCTGCCAGGAACTACACCCGGAGGGAATCCATTGTGAAGCAAACGGCCCACTTTCGCACCCAAAACTGGAAAGAGTTGAGAGGCTAGCTCATGGTCGCTTGCGTCGGAGTGAATCGATGCGGTTAGGCTACCCTCGAGAGAATTTGCAATGGTAAGCAATTCATCTTCGTCTCTTACGATAACCAAGATAGAGCTGGGACCAAATGCTTCAGTACGAAGCTCGGGGTTCTCCAGAAAGTCAGATCCTTTCATTTTAAAAATCTGAATGATTCCAGGATTTAAAACCTTGATTTTACTAGGATCAGAACTGGATAGTAGGTGGATTTTATTTCTGAGACTCCTACAGGTTTCGATATAGTTCTGTTGAATTTCTTCACTCAGCATGGGTAATACTTCTGCTTGTGAAGTCGCCCTTTCCAAGTTCCTGATGAATTCTTCGCTCATTGATGTTTCAAGTACGAACATAGCCCCGGGTTTTGTGCACATTTGCCCGGCAAATAAGTTTACGGCCCGTAAGAAATCATCTGCCAGTTTTGGAATATTTTCACTTACCACTCCGGGTAGAATAAAGAGTGGATTCAGGCTGCCCATTTCTCCATAAAATGGAATCGGTTTCTTTCTTTTCTGGCATGCTTCCTGCAAAGATTTACCCCCGGTTAAAGATCCGGTAAAGGCCACTGACTTGGTGTGCTTGTGTCTGACCAATGTTTGTGCAACTGCGTTCTTTTTTCCATGAAGTAAGCAAAAACAATGCTTAGGCGATTGAGTTTTTTCAATAGCTTGAGCAACTGCATCTGCCAAGATCTCACAGGTTTTGGTGTGCCCAGGGTGGGACTTTACTACCACTGGGCAGCCTACCATTAATGCGGATATAGTATCGGTGCCGACCACTGAAATAGCGAAGGGGAAATTGCATGCACCAATAACCACCACGGGTCCAACTGGAAGCATTTCAATTTCGTAGGTAATATCCTTGGGCTTCACATTGTCACTGAAATTCCCCCAAATGTTTTGTTCGCACAACTTTGCGAATCTTTCAATTTCGGAAATGGTACGGTTGAATTCCATCGTAAGCCGTACTTCACCTAGGGAAGTTTCCTGATTAGCAATAGAGATAATGGTATCCTTGTGCATGCATAATTCTTTTCGGATTTCGAAAAGAAGCAGGGCCCGTTTACTACTTGGTAAGCTACGGAAGCGAGGAAAACTTTCCACCGCATGGTTCATGGCCTGATTTATCTGTTCAGGCGATGCGTCAGGAGTAGGCACAGTTTCAACCAGCAAAACTCACAAATACATACTGTCGTAGATGTCAGCAATTTTGCGTATCGCCAAGGCATAAGCAGCAGTCCTTCGATTGTTGATCTTAGGGTTTTCGACTTCTTGTGCTTTGATTTCGTTGTATGCTTCTCTCATGGTATCTTCTAAACCAGAACGCACTAAATTGATTTCACTCGGACCTTCAAGAAGTTTTTCTTTTGCATTTGAATTCAATGTTTTTCCAATGGCACTCTCAATCAATTCAATGACCCGTTCATTCTGGGCTTCTGCAAACCTTCGATCCATTCGGCCAAACTGAACATGGGACAGGTTTTTCAACCACTCAAAATAGGAAACCGTAACCCCACCCGCATTGAGGTATGTATCGGGTATAAGAAAAATACCCCGTTCCTGAATGATTTGATCAGCTTCGTAGGTAAGAGGACCATTGGCTGCTTCTGCTAACACATTACACTGTAAACGAGCAGCATTTTCCTGAGTAATCACACCCTCCATGGCGGCTGGAATTAATACATCACAGGGATGTTCCAAAAGATTTTCACCCTCCTTGATAAATTTCGAGTTGGGGAAGCCCTTCACTTTCCCATTTTCTTGCTTATATCGATATACAGATTCCACATTCATTCCGCTTTCCGATAAGATCGCACCGTCCCTTTCCAGAATTCCAATGATTTTGGCCCCATCTTCTTCTTCCAGAAATTTAGCGGCATGATAGCCTACATTTCCCAAGCCTTGGATGATAATCTTTTTTCCATCGAGTTTTCCTTCCAGTCCTGCCTTCTTGACATCATCTGGATTTCGGAAAAATTCTTTGAGTCCATATTGTACCCCTCTTCCTGTAGCCTCCACCCGCCCTTGTACCCCTCCAAAGTGCACGGGTTTACCGGAGACGGAACCTTGGGCATTGATATCGGAAGGGTGTAATCTTTGGTATTCGTCGGCAATCCAGGACATTGTTCTTTGCCCTGTACCCATATCCGGAGCCGGGACATTTAATCCAGGACCTAGAAATCCTCTCTTGTCCAATTCCTGAGCAAAACGACGAGTGATGTGTTCTAGCTCTTCCAGAGAATACTTCTTTGGGTCAATTTTAAGTGCCCCTTTGGAACCGGCATAAGGAACATTCACAATGGAACACTTATAAGTCATTAAAGCAGCAAGAGCTTCGACTTCCTGTTGGTCAGCAAAGGTAGCATAACGAATTCCGCCTTTTGCGGGTAGAACATGTTCACTATGTGTGGCTCGCCAACCCGTGAATATTTCGTAACCGCCACGCAGTTCAACCCCGAACTTCATTTCACAAATCGCATTACAAGTCCGAATCTGCCGGGCCAAGCCCTTAGGCAAATCCATCGCACTTGCGGCTCGGTTAAAGTACAAGTCTACACTTTCAAGAAAGGAAGTCGGGCTTTCTTGGGACATTGGATTCTAAAATGCCTGTTGTCCCATGATTTTAAGGGCAAGTTTTGTAAGGTTATTGGCTTCACCAATCATTTTGGCAGAATTTTGGGCTTGTAGGTTGTGGCGAGCAAGTTTGGTAGATTCTAATGCGTAATCTGTGTCCGTTATTCGAGATCCTGCTATTTCAAGCTTTTCATTGTTTGTGTAGAGGTCTTGAATTTCGAACTGAATTCTCTGCTGAGATGCCCCATTCTGAGCTAAAGCGTTAGACATTACATCATTAAAACCAGAAAATTCCGAAAACGAAAAATCGTTTAAAGAGTATATCACTCCATCCGTAAGCGATTCTTCAAAAGAATAATATTCAACATTAAAGGAGCTTCCATAAATAGTATTTCCATTAATCTTGCTAGGGTCGGTAGGATCAAGTTGATTCCCTTTGTTGATGATAAAATTTAGCTGATTCGATTTGTTGTTTGAAGCGGCCGAGAATTCAAGCTCCACGGGATTAAATCTATTGATACCACCAGTAGGAGTGAGGACACTACCGTCTCCGAATGAACGTTGTTCACCCGCGTCTCCATAAATTTCATCAAATAAAACTTCTGAACCAAGCATGATGGTGAATCTATCTGGTTGACCAAAACTATCAATGGACCAAGAGATTTTCCCAGAATTAGAAGCGGTTTCAATCGTTGTTAAGCTTTCCGAACCATCCCCCATTACCAAAGGATTATCCTCTGCTTCTTTCGAAGGTGATCTCTCCATAAACAATGAGTCAAAAATGCCTGTACGATGAAGGTTAATGGATTGTTCATCTTTATAACTTTCAACCGAAAGCGTTTTTTCATGATTGGAGGCACTCGCCAGTGAACCAATATTGCCGCTTGCAAATAAACTGATGCCATTAAACTTTTGGCTTTGCATTTCTCGCAGTTGTAGTTGGATTTCCCTAAACTCATGGTCAAAATTTATTTTATCAGATTGATTCGTTTCAACCGAATGAAAGCGATGCTTAAGAATATTTGCACGGTTTAGAAG
>OZSS01000302.1_pt1 | contig 22996 bp, 18 predicted proteins | sample 1779911 | NCBI WGS metagenome assembly OZSS01 (sample SAMEA2603589, study PRJEB24840) | metagenome | biome: Water; feature: Photic zone; material: Seawater sample | place: Mediterranean Sea | collected 2013-11-12 | depth 10 m
TGAACATATGATAAAAAAAAAATACGGAATAATTCTTTATGGTGCAACCGGATTTACAGGGAAAATATGCTGTAAGTATTTTAGAGATAATTACAGAGATTTAGCCTGGGCTGTGGCAGGTAGAAATAAAGATAAGTTAGAACAAGTCAAATCTGACTTTGAACTAGAATGCGATGTCATTGTTGCTCACGGTGACGATCTAGAGTCCTTAAAATCATTGGCCAGTCAAACGAAAGTTGTTTTATCAACAGCAGGTCCTTTTGCAAGATATGGTTCTCTACTCGTGCAAGCATGTGTTGAAGAAGGAGCTCACTACACAGATATAACTGGAGAAAATCATTGGGTTAGAGGATTAATTGATAAACATCATTCCGAAGCAGCCTCTAAGGGCATAAGAATTATTCCTTCTTGCGGGTATGATTCTATACCTTCCGATCTGGGAGCCTTCTTTACTGTCTCCCAATTCAATAAGCCGGTGACTAGAGTTGATGTTTATCACGAGGCTCAAGGCGGAGCTTCAGGCGGCACAACCGAAACAATTTTCACTATGGATGGACTTACCAAAGAAATGAGAGACCCTTTTGTGTTAAATCCTGAGGAATCTGTGTCCGAAGAACAAAGACAAAAATCCAAAGACGGCTTTGTTATAGAGAAGGTTGAAGGAATAGAGGGTTGGTCTGGGATAGGCATGATGGCCATAGCCAACACAAGAGTTGTTAGAAGATCTGTAGCTTTAATGGAACAGAATCAAAAATCCTATGGAACTAATTTTACCTTCGGTGAGCATGGTTTATTTTCGACTAAGAGAATGGCTAGACTGGCCTCATACAGCTCAATCATTGCATTTCTTGTTCTCGCTACCCCATTGAAGCGACTAGTCAGGCCTTTTCTACCGAAACCAGGTGAAGGTCCCAGTCAAGAAGTACAAGACAAAGGATGGTTCAGGGCTACTTTCATAGCTTACGCTGAAGACAATGAAAGAAAGATGTGCTCTATGTATGGATCAGGAGATCCCGGATACAAATCTACTGCTAAGCTTGTGTGTGAATCGGCTCTTGCTTTGGCTAGGTCAAATGAGTTACCTGGTGGAAGCGAATATGGAGGAGTGCTGACTCCAGCGGTCGGCTTGGGAGATGTACTAATTGAAAGATTAAGGAATAAGGAAATAGAATTTAAGGTGTTGCATTAGACTTTAAATACCCGGAGTTTTTCCCTACAAGTTTATTCTTGAGATAGACAGTTTGAACTAGTCCTTCTTCAAAAAGCGCCTCGGCTTTGGTCTATTTCACTCTCAAGCAACTCTCTGGAATCGACTCTCCAACAATAGCAGCATGATAATAGCCTTTCTGATGAAGGGAGCTTATCATCTCTAAGGCCCTGGATTTTTCTACCGCCAAAACAAGGCCCCCAGACGTTTGAGGGTCGAACAAAATTTCGGACTTTTCCTGTAAGACTCCTAACTTGGACGCTTTTTTATTTGCATCATGAAGGCTACTCCGAATTTTCAGTCCATTTATCACCTCAAGCGAGCCAGGAAGGCATGGAATCTTGTCCAACTCTACCTCCACACCCACCCCCGGACCAATCATCTCAAGCAGATGACCCGCCAAGCCAAACCCTGTTATATCTGTGCATGACCTGACTCCAAAATCAGTTGCTAGTTCAGACGCAAGACGATTAGAAACCAACATGGATTCTATTGCCTCATGAACCCACTCAGCCTTGCTTTTGTGCTGCATATCCGCAGCAAAAATTGCACCCACTCCCAACTGTTTCGTCAGGACGATAGAGAGTCCGGGCTGAATTATCTTTTTTTCTCTCAATCGGTTCGGCTCTCCCAAACCATTCACAGTAAACCCGATGCTGAGCTCCTCCCCTTCCGCAGTGTGTCCACCAATCAGTTCTGCATTATCGCTCTCCAATTGATGCAAAATCCCGTGGACCAATTGAGAAAGATAATCTTGACTGATTTCTGGCTTACTGAAAGGCAAAGTGATACTCGCGAGCACTGACATCGGTTTCCCCCCGCAAGCATAAACATCGGACATAGCGTGACAAAGGGCTATGCGCGCTTGTGTGTATGGATCGTTTAAGAAGGAACGAAAATGATCAACCGACTGGAGCAGGACTTTTCCTTCTGGGATCTCAATGACCGCCGCATCACCTTTCGGGGCCTTATTTCCCATGACCTTATCGAGCACCTCGCTCAACGTATCAGCGCTTACTTTCGAACCGCAGCCCCCACAAAACATTTTTGATTCGAATTCCCCGACCAGGGAGTTTGGTTCTTCGACTTGCATCTCCGGCAAGCTATAAAATCTTTTCATAAACCTCCGATCAATCCAATCTTTCCACTTCCAAGCTAGCCTTCCATCGAAGTAAAATGCTCCTTTGGAAGCAATTGCTCTTCTTTCTCCAACGGAAAGAAGAGATAGAACTTTTTTTTGAGGCCGAAAGGGCTTTAATTTCTTCCCCAAAAGAAACGCTCTCACGTTGTGGAACAAAATAGGGGCCTGTCTTACTGCGTAGACCCCTGATTTCGGATATGGATTATTAATAGAAGTTGCGCAATCTCCAACTGCAAAAATATTTTCTCGAGATACGCTTTGAAGCGTATCTCGAATTGCTATGAACCCCTGAGAGTCAGTCTCGAGATCGGTTGCAAAGGATTGGCCATGCGATTTCGAATCAGTCGCCCACAAAACTTCGTCTAGATGTATGCCGAGACCCTTTGAAGAAAACAGAGTCGAGCCGTCATATCTCTGCGCTTTAAAATCGCTATGGATTTTTATATTTTTTCTAGAAAGATAATTTTCCAGCTTTCGTCTTACGAAAAAATTGTACTTCTCTGAAATTTTACTACTAGAAGAAATTAAACTTATTGAACAAGGTGTATCAAAAACACCAGATCGAATTCGATGTTCTAGCGCTAAAGCGACTTCAATTCCCGCAGCCCCCGATCCAACTACTCCTAACTCTTTTATTTTTCCGTCACAAATCCTCTTTATTAAAGACGGCCAAGAGGAGATGAAATCATTGATAGGCTTAATTGAAATACCGATCCCCTGAACTTCAGAAAGGTCGGCACGCTTCCCACTTCCTATGTCCAAAGACACCGCGTCGAAACGCAGGCTCGGGCGGCCAGCGATAACAACACTGTTAGTCAGAAGATCGATTCCTTCAACTTCACTTTCTATAAAGTCTGCGCCAGCGTAACGACAAAGAGCTCGTAAATTTATCTGGACCGCGTCGAGATCATAATGTCCTGCAATGTAACCTGGAATCATACCTGAGTAAGTAGCCGATCCCCTCGGACTGACCAGAGTGATTCTCACCCCCTCGATCGGGTTCATCGCAAATTTTTTGAGGAAAAGGATGTGCGTATGACCACCCCCGACCAAAACTAAATCTCTCGCTAGAGGAAACCTATTCACTGCTCGTCCCTTATGCGTGCAGGTCTTTGAAAGAGGCAAATTCTTTCAGAACTAACCTCCCTTCAGGGATAACACTTGATAATATTGGAAATACATGGGGCATGTTGCGCCAGATAGACAGTTCTGCACTCCCACCGGTCGATCTGATTTTAGCAACTAATTGCTTAGAATCGTCGAGCAGAATCTCTTCGCTCCCAACAGCAACATAAGTCGGTGGCAACCCGGAAAGATCCCCGAAAATTGGAGAGGCGCGCTCGTCAAGAGGATCGGCACCTCTTAAATAGTGATTTCTAAATCGATCAAGTGCACCAGGCGAGAGCATACAATCAGATAATGCATTGCCCTCTATGGTTGCCGCCGCGCAGGTTAAATCAACCCAAGGTGAGAAGAGGCAAACGGCTTTTGGTAAAGGCAACCTTATTTTTTTTAGTGCCAAAAGAAGAGATACGGACAGGCCTCCACCTGCAGAATCGCCCGCGAGAAATATATCTTCAGGCTTATATCCTTTGTCAAGAAGCCATCGATAGGAGGAAAGTGCGTCCTCAAAAGCTGCCGGGAAAGGATGCTCCGGGGCTAATCGGTACTCTAAAAGTAAAGCTCGCCCTCCTGTAAGATCCGCCATCTCAGAGGCAATTTCACAGTGGCTTCCGTAGCCACCGAAGACGTAACCACCACCATGCAAATACAAAACAACCTTAGAGGTATCTGCATTTTGTTTCGAGAGCCATGATCCGGGGACTCCGCCTGCATCAAGTCTCTCACTCTTTACCTTTGCGGATAGTTTTTTGGGCGAAGTCGAAAAACGAGCGCGCACGGAAATAGGATCCACAAAATTTGACATAGTCTTTTTAACTGTTCGTCGAAGAAAAAAGGAAATCAGACTCGCCCTAATGCTCATTTTTTTACCTCTTTTGGTTTGAAAAATGTCTCCTCAAGTCACATCATACCTTCTCTTTAAGACTCGTGAATAGATGAATAAAAATCGGGACGCAGACAACATTCTATGGGCCGTGAAAAGCCCACCCTTGATCTCTTCAAGAAAAAACATTTGGCCTCAAGCCGAGTGGTTTAGTAGTTGGGAAGTAAACGCCTCTGGGACGGAATCTTTGAAAGGAAACCAGAAATTAGGGTTGTATTTTGAAAAAGCTCTCCACGAGTGGATCGCACAAGAACCGAAATTAGCGCTTATAGCTCATAACCTTATCGTTCGCAGCAAGACAAACACGCTTGGAGAGTTCGACCTGATAGTCCGCAACAAAAAGTGGATAGAGCATTGGGAGATAGCAGTCAAATTTTTTTTGGGAATCTGCAATAGAAAAAATGTTGGTCACTGGATAGGTCCCAATCCGCGGGACACGCTTGCGAGAAAATTAGACTCCCTGCAAAATCGACAGATCAGATTAGGAGAAAATCCAGACGCAAAAAGAATCCTTCAACAAAGAGGCATCGAAATCGATAGGCGACGGATCATATTTAAAGGGAGACTCTTCCACCCATACAAAGTGTTTAAGATGTCTCGATTCGAGGTTCCCGAGGATATTAATCCCTTGCATCAGAAAGGCTGGTGGCTGCGATGGGAAGAACTTGATCATCATGAAGAGCTTAAAAATTCATGTTTCAAATTACTCAAAAAAGAGGAATGGCTTGCTCCGTTTAAATTTACCGATAGGGAAGAGCTGATTAGCTTTGCTGAATTAAAAAACAGATGTTCTCACGCCTTCACTGAGCATACCGCGATAATAAATAAGGATGGAGCTGAACTTTCGAGAGGCTTCGTTGTCTCCGAAGATTGGGAAGCACAAGCCGCATCTATTTGTCCTGAAATTGCAGCTGATGCAGTTTATAGTAGAGACCTCGGCTAGAAAGCAATTCTTTTTCAGTTCCAAACTCTTCAACCTTACCCTCATTGAGAACAAGAATTCGATGTGATTTCTTAACGGTTTGTAGCCTGTGCGCGATAAGAATAGCGGTACGATTCTCAATAAGTTTCTCTAAGCCTTTCTCAATGAGAAGTTCGGTTTCTGTATCAACGCTAGCGGTAGCCTCATCGAGCACTAAAACTTCTGGATCAGCAGCAAGAACTCTAGCAAAAGCTAAAAGCTGTCTTTGTCCATGCGATAAATTTGCCCCTCTTTCGAGCATCACTGTGTCATAACCTTGAGGGAGTCTTGTAATAAAATCATGTGCGTTTGTTATCTGAGCAGCCTCTTGAGCTTTCTTTTTTGTTACCTGCGGGTTCCCAAGTGAAATATTTTCGTAAATCGAACCCGAGAAAACATGGAAGTCTTGGAGCACTACCCCAACTCGTCGACGGAGCTCCTTGCTAAGAATCTGATTGAGATCAATGCCATCTATAAAAATTGAACTATCGCTAAAATCATAGAAACGTCCCAATAATCTGATCAAGGTACTCTTTCCAGAGCCAGTAGGACCTACTATCGCGAGCTTCTCTCCAGCGGCGACTGAGAATGAGACATTTCTTAAAACAGGCTCTCCTTGGTTGTAGGAGAAACTTAGATTTTTAAACTCGATTTGACCTAAAAGTCGATCAGGCAACGTCATCGGGAACTCGGGCTCAGTTATTTGCTCATCCCAGTCTAAGGCTTGAAATATTCGTTCACCGCTCGCCATAGCTCTGAATAAGACATTCAATTGTTCTCCGAGCGACACGACCGGTGTAAAAAGCATTGTCATAAAGCGAGTGAACAAGATAACACCGCCCAACGTCATCGAATCTGAGAGGACCTCCTCTGCTCCAAACCAGATAACCATCCCAAGACCGATAGCAATAAGACTGTCGTTAAAGGCCCCATAAAATGTCGAGATATTGATCGATCGGAACTCCAATCGTCTATTCAACTTATTCAGAATTGAGTAATCAAGAAAGTTTCTTGATTCCCTAACACTTAGCTGAACAACTTGAATCCCTGAAAGACTTTCTTGAAGACGTTGATTAAGGGCAGAAACGCTATCTCGAACCTCTCTGAATATTTCTCTGGTTGCACCTTTGAAGATAAATGTGACGACCCAAACAACCGGTATTAAACAGAGTAAAATGAGGGTTAACTTCATACTGGCTGAGAGCATTATGGCTAAAGCCACGAAAAACGGGATAAATTCTCCAATCAAACTCCCAAAACCTCTCAACATCTCAAAAAGAGCCTCGACATCATTAGTAACTCTAGTCATCAGCCTTCCAACGGGCACCTTATCGTAGAAGGAGCTGGGTCTTGTCTCTAAATGTTCAAATAGATCCTGTCGAAGATCTCTCAGACCCTTAACGATCGAATCTGTTAACGTCATCCGATGCCAATGGCCCGAAATACCTTGGATAATAGTGATCACAAAAAAAAGCAAACCAACCGAGAATAAGTCTCCAAACCGAGTCTGTTGCTCCAGGAATTGGGTGAGCGAAATCATTCCCAGATCTGGCATTATAGAGTCAGAATCTTTCATGATGATGTAATCAACGAGAACACGCGATATTAAAATTTCTAGGACCACAGCCGCAAAACTAGCGATCAGAACTAGGATGGCGCTTAAAACAAGTTTTAATCGGTATGGCCTCAACCAGACAAATATGCGTGCCAAGAGCTGTAAATTAAGTACTGCTCCCGAAAGTTCAGTCTCAAATACACTATGATCTTTGTCTGGTCTAACCTTTTCCATGTGTCAGGTCAGCTCTGCGAAAGCATCATCTGAGAGGTTCTGCGCTTTCTCAAGCTTGTAGTAGGAACCTTTTTTGTTGATCAGTTCGGCGTGGGATCCCATTTCTTTAACCGCTCCGTCTGCCATATAAATAATTCGGTCTGCGTGCCTAAGGGTGGAGACTCTATGTGAAACAATGATCGTAGTCTTGTTTCTTCGAAGGTCTTTAAGCTGGAGCAGGATATGCTCCTCTGTTTCCGTGTCCACACTGGAGAAGCAATCATCAAGGATCAATACAGAGGCGTCTCTGACAAAGCCTCGTGCAAGAGATGTGCGCTGTCTTTGTCCTCCCGAAAGGGTGACACCTCTCTCTCCAACGACGGTTTGCATTTTTTTTGGAAAGCCCGAAATAGAATCACTAATTTTGGCCGAGCCTGCCGCTTTCCATACCTCTCCGATGTCTCGATCCGGTTTGTCGTAACTTATGTTTGAAAATATTGGCTCGTCAAACAGAAATGAATCTTGCATAACAAAGACTACCTCTTTCCTCAGCTGTCCAAGAGGATAAGAAAAAATCTCATGGTCATCCAAGAAAACTGACTTTGTTGGGACGTTAAGCAGTCGAGTTAACATCTTCAGCAAAGTGCTCTTTCCCGCTCCAACTTTTCCAACTACACCCAACCACTCGCCCGCTTGAATTTCTATATTGATATCCCTCAAATCTAGGGGGGATTGATCGCGGTAAGAAAAATTAAGATTCCGGATAAGAATTTTTCCGATAATTTTATTAGGCGTCTGCCCAGTGGGTTTATCTTTGATCTCGGGATCGGCTTCTATTATTTCAAAAATTCTATCGGACGCGACCACTGCTCGCTGGACTAACATTACTAAAAAACCAGCCATCTTTATCGGAGCCAACAGCATTGAAAGGCAGGCAAAAAAGAAGACCAGGTCCCCTACAGACATATCTCCCTCCATGACTAAGTACCCGCCATAAAGAACAATTACAAGCTGAGCTAAAGAAGCGAAGAATGGCAACCAGGCAGACATAAGCGAATTAATCCGTGCTTGCTCAAAAAAAGAGAGGGCGTAGGCATCATTTGTCTTCCAGAACCTATCGGACTCGTTTCTCTCCTGGACACCCGCTTGGACGGTCCTGATTCCCGACAAATTTTCTTGGGTATGCGAGGAAAGCTGACTGAGCTTATTTTGCACGTCTCGACTGCTGTCACCCATTTCCCTCGCCATCTTGAGTGTATAGACAAAAATCACAGGCAGGAGAGGTACAACAAGCAAAGTAAGAGAGACTGACTTCGTCAGCATAGCACCCACACCAAATAAAGGCGCATAGACCATAATCACTAAAGCTATAAAGCCGAAAGAGACCAGACGCTGCACCAACGAAATATCTTGGATAGCTCTAGTCATAATATCGCCGACACTGAAAGCGGAAAAGAAAGTGGGTCCTTGGGCTAAAACAGATCTGTAGAGATCCTGTCTAAGGTCATGCGAAACCGCTATTCCCACTCGCCTTATTGCTCTTCGGGCTGCAGACACTATAAAAAACCTCAAAACAACGGTAGCGATAAGGGCGAGCACTAACTCAGTTATTGTGAAAGACGAGTTATTGATCCCTTGATATAAATCGCCGATCAAATCAATACCGAGGGATGCCAGGTAGTAGGTACAGATCTCAAAAAAACGAGCTACGAAAAAAGCAAACAACCCAAGGAAAACTTGGCCCTTATAATTTCTTAGCAACGGGACTAATTTAGTAAGTGATTTCACAGTTTCTATCTTTTCATTCTCGCATTGACTATTGTGCCACAGAAACGCATCTTATCGGTTTGTTATGCCCCATTTGAAAGCTTAAGAAAAGACAAAAAAATTCAATTTTCAACGCCTCAACCCATTAAACATGAAGTTTGCAAGAGCACCCCAAAGGCCCTAATCTTTAGTCTTACATCTATATCTTGGGATCAAAATGTCACGAAGAGAACAAATCAAAATGTCATTAGAAGACATAAGTAGCTACCTTAAGGAATCAAGGACTATCATTCTTGTGTCTAATGGGAAAAATGGATACCCGCACCCTATGCCAATGTGGTATGCGGTCGATGAGAAAAATACGGTCTACATGACGACCTTCAAAAAAAGTCAAAAAATCGAAAACCTCAAGAGAGACCCAAGGGTTGCTTTATTAGTTGAGTCTGGTGATTCGTATAACCAGCTGAAAAGCGTTCTGATCTATACGAGGGTTGATTTAGTAGAAAACCTAGAGAAAACGCGCGACATCCTCATGAAGATTTCTATTCAACGAGGAGACCTTGCAGATGACTCTGACGAAACGGTTAGACAGGGAATGCTTAAAACCGCAGGAAAGCGCATGGGCATGGTATTCTCTCCAGAGAAGATCGTCTCTTGGGATCACTCGAAGCTTGGTGGCGTCTATTGAGCCCTAGAGTCACAAATTAAGACTAAAGGTTTGCTAGAGAATCTTGGTTTCGTGTCCCTGCCAGTATTTGTCTTTTAGAATTCGTTTGTAAAGTTTACCCGTAGGATGCCTTGGGAGTTCTTTCTCGAAATCTATGGATTTTGGGCATTTAATGTGTGAGATATTGTCTCTACAAAAATCTATTAACTCATTTGCTAATTCTATCCCAGCATCGTCCCAATCGACTGGTTGGATAACAGCTTTCACCTCCTCTCCGAACTCCTCATTAGGGACTCCGAAAACCGCCACGTCCATGACTCTTGGGTGCGTCACTAGGAGATTTTCTGTTTCCTGCGGATAAATGTTGACCCCGCCAGAAATAATCATAAAACTCTTTCTATCCGTAAGATATAGATAACCCTCTTCGTCAACGTAACCTATGTCACCGAGGGTAGACCATCCCTTTGCATGACGGGAATCATTTGTTTTCTCCTCGTCGTTGAAATATTCAAATTCTCCTCCGCCCTCAAAATAAACTGTTCCAGACTCTCCAACCGCGACTTCGTTGCCTTCCTCATCGACAATATGCAGTTCAGCGGCTAAAGGCAGGCCCACCGACCCTTTGTGGCTCAACCACTGCTCTGAGTTGATCGCAACAAAGCCATTTCCCTCAGTTCCCGCGTAATATTCGTTTATTACCGGGCCCCACCAATCTATCATTTGTTCTTTCACTGGTATCGGACAAGGGGCCGCTGCATGTATCGCGCATTCGAGGCTATCTAACTTATATTTCGATCTGATTGATTCATCTAACTTAAGCATCCGCACAAACATAGTTGGAACCCACTGACTATGAGTGACGGAATATTTGTCTATGCTTGCTAAGGCTACCTCAGGATCAAAGTGCTTCATGATCACGCAACCTGTTCCCATTGCCACCATTCCCATAGTAAACGTAAGAGGGGCCGAATGGTAAAGTGGAGCCGGAGTCAGATATATACTCTCCTCACTTACGTTATAGAGTGCTGAAAAAAGGTTTGGAGCATCGTCTTCAACACCGAAATCTTCCTCTGGTAATGGTCGCAAAATCCCCTTCGGCTTTCCCGTGGTGCCACTAGAGTAAAGCATTTGCATCCCATTAGATTCGTCTTCGATTTTTTCCGCCGGTTGCGCAGAGAAAGCAGCTTCCCAAGACTCAAATCCTGGAATGGTTCCGCCTATCATTAATTTATTTTCACAATTATCCAAATTCAGTTTTTCTACAACGGGTTGTTGATTGATGGTTGTAATGAAGAGTTTGGCTTCACAATCAGAAACTATGTAGTCCACTTCCTCGTCTTGTAATCGATATGATATGGCGGTGAAATAAAGCCCGGACCTCTTTGCGCCAAAGCATATTGGCAGAAATGAGAGATCATTTTCCATCAAGATAGCAATATGATCGCCTCTTCTAAGACCAAGACTCCTGAAAAGTTGAGAGGTTCTCATTGAGAATTCATCCCACTCTCTGAAATTTAAGCTCTCACCGGTTTCAGCAATTGTAAGAGCGGGTTTTTCGGGAAATTTCGATACCAATTCACTAGGGTGCATCACATATTCTCTATCGGTCTTTTAAGAACAAGTGTACCAATTCTTAAGATGGAGACTAAAGATATTTCTTTGAAGATCCTAAGAAAATAAGAACTCCAGAATGGCGTGTATTCGAAATCCAGCCGGAGCCAAACCAAAACCTTGTGCAAAAATTTTAAATATTAGCAAGACCTGACCCTTTATTTTCACCGTTTTTCCATTCTTCAATAGCTAAATAAAATAACAATATATTGTGTTAAACCAAAAGGTGAGGCACAATATGTTGTCGTTGTCCTAGGATTTAGTGCCGGCAATCAGACTCCAAAGAAGAGTGAAAAACTGTACAAAACCTGTTGATAACTTGTTAAGAAAAGAGTTCTTTTACCTGATGCTTAAGGGGATAGAGCTTGGAGGAAATTTTTTTCCTGAAATTAATTGCTAAGCAGAGACGGTGCTTGGGCAAGCATAAATTCAAAAAATAGCGAATCAACATAGAGTTAGAGGAAAGATATGGATTCTTTGGCAAAAAAAGAAAGCGAAATCCCAGAAAAAACCGAAATACTAGATATAAAACTTCAGGAAACCTCCCTAGACATATGGGAAGGAAAATACTGCCTCAAAAGTAAAGAAGGCATTCAGATCGATAAGGGGATAGAGGACACCTACAAAAGAGTGGCCAGGTCTTTAGCCAATGTTGAGGCAAAAGGAACCCAAGACGTTTGGTACGAAAAGTTTTTATGGGCGCTAAGACAGGGGGTAATACCAGCGGGTCGAATAATTTCAAATGCTGGGGCTCATGACCACAAACCGGCTACCTCTACCATTAATTGCACAGTGTCTGGAACCATTGAAGATTCGATGGATGACATCTTGTTTAAAAACGTTGAGGCGGGACTTACGTTGAAAGCAGGGTGTGGAATTGGGTACGAGTTCTCTACACTTAGACCTAAAGGCGCTTATGTCTCGGGAGCCGGAGCTTACACATCAGGCCCGCTTTCCTTCATGGACATATACGATAAAACGTGCTTTACCGTGTCCTCAGCTGGAGGAAGAAGAGGTGCTCAAATGGCCACCTTTGAAGTAGGCCACCCGGATGTAATGGACTTCATAAAAGCGAAAAGAGAAGATGGGAGATTAAGACAATTTAATCTTTCCCTCCTTATTACTAAAGAATTTATGGAAGCCGTTGTTGAGGACCAAGATTGGCCATTGAGCTTCCCAATAACAGAGAAAGAGGCTCAGGCTGAAGAGATATCTCTGTCAGATAAACAGAAAATACTTTGGAGAGACTTCCCTGTAAAAGGAAAATACCTTGCAAACGACGAAGGCTTGGTAGCATGCAAGATAACCTCGGTTATCAAAGCGAGAAGGCTTTGGGATCTAATCATGTCATCAACCTACGATTTTGCCGAACCCGGATTCATTCTCATAGACAAAGTTAACGAAATGAATAATAACTGGTTCTGTGAGGACGTAAGGGCAACAAACCCTTGCGGCGAGCAACCACTGCCGCCGTATGGAAGCTGTCTTTTAGGATCGATTAATCTTTGTAAGTTTATAAAGGAGCCCTTCACGGATAATGCGGCCTTCGACTGGGAGAATTTTTCGGAGGCTGTAACAGTTTTTACAAGAATGCTAGATAACGTTGTTGAAATAAACGGATTGCCTTTGAAGGAACAACAACGCGAAATCGAAAGAAAGCGACGACATGGAATGGGCTACTTAGGTTTGGGATCCGCAATCACAATGTTAGGAATGGCATACGGGGATAAAGATTCGATAGAGTTCACAGAACAGGTAACAAAAAATATGGCGGTTGTAGGATGGAAAGCCGCTCTTTCGCTCGCGGAGGAGAAAGGACCCGCACCTATCATGGAAGAAGAATTTACAATAACTGCGAAAATGCTCCGAACCAGACCAGAGATGGCGACAGACGGTTTCCAAGTAGGAGATGTAGTTAAAGGGAAGGTGCTTCATGCGAAGTACTCTCGTTACATGCAGCAGTTGGCTGAGATTGAACCACATTTAGTGGAAGCTTTAGAGAAAAAGGGTAGCCGCTTTACGCACCACAGCTCCATTGCGCCGACGGGAACCATTAGCTTGTCTTTGGCGAACAACGCCAGCAATGGCATTGAGCCGAGTTTTGCGCATCACTACTCCAGAAATATAATTCGGGAAGGGAAAAAAACCAAAGAGAAGGTAGATGTCTTTTCCTACGAGCTCCTCGCGTATAGGGCGCTCATTAACCCTTCGGCAGGACCAGGAGAAGCCGATAGCCTGCCAAAAAACTTTGTTACAGCTGATGACATAACGCCGATTCAACACGTTGATATTCAAGCCGCAGCCCAAAAATGGATAGACTCGTCTATATCAAAAACGGCTAATGTTCCTACCGATTACCGCTTCGAAGACTTTAAGGACATATATCTTCATGCCTTTAAAAAAGGCCTGAAGGGTTGCACAACTTTTCGCTTTAATCCGGAAGCCTTCCAAGGTGTACTAGTAAAAGATGAAGATCTAGAAAACACAACGTATCTGTTCGAATTGGAGAACGGAGAAAAAGTCGAAGTCAAAGGAAATGAAGAGATTGAATATGACGGAGAGCTTCATTCGGCAGCTAATCTCTTCGATGCCATGAAAGAGGGATACTACGGAAAATTTTAGTCTCCTGTTTAAAAAAAAGCGTTAAGTGTTTGGTATGCGCCAAGCAAAGGAAAAATATAAGAGAATGACAAAGAAAATAGAAAGTAAGATTGTCGGCTACTCGATAAAGAAGACAGAGGCAGCCAACCTAGATAGCGCGCCGACAAGGGAGTTGATGAATGAAGAAATCGATAGGCCAGAAGAACTGAAGGGGTATACCTATAAAATAAAAACTCCCCTATCAGATCACGCTATGTATATTACTATCAACAACATGCTCTTAAACCCCGGGACCGAGCATGAGCAGGAACACCCGTTCGAAATCTTTATTAACTCGAAAAACATGGAGCAATTTCAGTGGATACTGGCTCTGACGAGGGTAATTTCTGCGGTTTTCCGCAAGGGAGGCGACTCGGTCTTCCTCGCAGAAGAACTGAAACAAGTTTTCGACCCACAAGGTGGGTATTTTAAGAAAGGTGGGCGGTTCATGCCCTCACTTGTCGCGGAAATTGGGGAAGTTCTAGAGACGCACATGAAAAAAATCGGGTTGATAAAACCTGAAGAGTTAAGCAAAGAACATAGAGCGCTAATAGAGGAGAAGCGATCACTACTAAACAGCGCCAACTCAGATCAACTGGATCCGCAGGAATCCGGGTACCCCGCGGGATCCGAGTTGTGCACTAAATGTAACGTCAAGGCTGTAGTGATGATGGACGGGTGTATGACCTGTCTCAACTGTGGCGAGAGCAAGTGTGGCTGAATGCGAAAGTACCTAAATCAATTAGAAAAGGTGCTCATAGAGGGCACAGACCAAACAGACAGAACTGGCGTCGGAACCAAATCTATATTCGGTCTTCAGGAACGATACAAAATGTCAGAAGGGTTCCCAGCTGTTACAACAAAAAAGCTTGCCTGGAAGGTCATGGCTTCGGAGTTATTGTGGTTTATATCTGGATCCTCCAACCTTAAAGATCTAAAGGCAATCTATTCAGAAAACCGCATATGGGACGCTAACTACGAAGACTATTCCAAAAGAACACGAAAGAATCTTGACGGGGATATGGGACGGATATATGGGTGCCAATGGAGAAAATGGGTCACGGCGGAAGGCAAAATAGTTGATCAATTGCAGGATGCGATCGATTTAGTAAGGCAAAACCCAGACAGCAGAAGAATAATAGTGAACTCATGGAATCCAGGAGAAATCGAGCCAGAACAAGTTGCTTTGCCTCCTTGCCATAGCTTTTTTCAATTCTACGTCTCGAATAATAAGCTCTCTTTGCATATGTACCAAAGATCCGCAGATATGTTCTTAGGGGTTCCCTTCAACATCGCATCCTATTCACTGCTCTTGCATATGGTCGCCATGATCACAAATCTTGAGGCAGATGAGTTCGTTCACACCATTGGAGACGCTCATATTTATTTGAATGCACTTGATCAGGTCAAGCTTCAATTAAAAAGGGACCCTAAACCATTACCCGAATTGCATATTGAAAGACGAGGACAGGAAGAAATTGACGACTTTTTGTTAGAGGATTTCCGTCTTAGAAAATACAAGCATCATGAACCTATTGCAGCAAAAATGGCGGTTTAGTTAGTGAACCCTCTCTCTAAAAAAGATCGTTACGAAATCAATCTATTTTTGATACTTATCTTTCCATTCCGAATAGGGCATGCCATAGATAATCTCCCTGGCGTCATCATAGTCCATCTCTATTCCACTCTCTTCAGCAGCCTCTTTGTACCACTTCCCCAAACAATTACGACAAAATCCCGCTAAATCCATAAGATCAATATTTTGGACATCAGTATTTTCTTGTAGATGGGCGACCAATCGTCGAAATACGGATGATTCTATTTCATTTTTGTTATAATCCATGTTTTTTATTTATCCCAAAAGTTATCTATTCGGGTAAAGAATAACGCCAATCAGAAAAACAAGATAGAAGGACACAAGAGAAAATGGAAGGAGTAGTCATTATAGGTGCAGGGCAAGCAGCTGCGCAAACAGCAGCTAGCTTGCGGCAAGAGAAGTTCGAAGGCCCAATCACGATATTTGGTGACGAATCAGAATTTCCTTATCAACGACCGCCGCTTTCGAAAGACTATTTAGCAGGGAAAATAAGTGTTGAAAAAACATTGGTGAGGCCTACGGAATTTTACAACAGTAAAAATATCGCCGTTAATTTGAACACTACGGTAAAAGAGATTCATCCCGAAAAAAACACTATATCTACCGAATCGTCAGAAACATATAAATACGATAATCTAATAATTGCCACGGGATCAAGAGCCAGAGAGCTAAGAATTCCGGGAAGTGAACTCAATGGAATTCACTACCTTAGGTCACTAAGGGATGTGGATTCTATTAAGACCGAAATGAGAACCGCAAAAGAGATTTGTATAGTTGGTGGAGGCTATATTGGCCTCGAGGTAGCTGCCGTAGCCAACGACCTTGGTTTGAAAGTCACCGTTTTAGAGATGGAGAGCAGAATACTAAAAAGAGTTACCACTCCAGAAATGAGTGAGTTCTATCATGGTCTTCATACCAAAAAAGGGGTAGACATCATCTGTGGGGCTCAAGTAAAAAGCTTTGAAGGTGAGAGTTCCGTCACGAGCGTTGTTACCAAAGAAAAAACATTTAAATCCGACTTGGTAATTGTAGGAATAGGAATACTGCCCAATTTGGAGTTAGCACAGAACGCTGGGATCGACTGCGAGAATGGAATCCTTGTTAGCGAGAATTGTCAAACCTCAGTAAAAAATGTTTACGCAATTGGCGATTGCACAAACCACCCAAACCCGATCCTAAATAGAAGGCTGAGGTTAGAATCAGTGCCAAACGCAATGGAACAAGCAAGAGTCGCCGCGAACAATATTCTGGGAGGAGACAAGAAGTATTCAACAATACCCTGGTTTTGGAGCGATCAATATGATCTAAAACTCCAAATGCTAGGCTTTTCAGCAGATGGCGAAACAAGTGTGATTCGTGGAGAAGTATCTGAAGAAAAATTTGCAGTTTTCTATCTTAGCAATCAAAAAATTGTAGCCGTGGATGCAGTAAATAGTCCGAAGGAATTCATGTTAGCTAAACAACTTTATGGGAAAAAAGCGGATACTGAACAACTATCGGATGTGAGCTACGACTTAAAAAAAATGTTAAGCTAAATGTGCAGAATTTCAATTGCTAGAGGGGATAATGGCGACGATTAAATTTATTGAGTTTGATGGGACAGAGCACGTGGTCGAGGGCGCAAACGATAGCAGCATAATGGAGGCTGCAATCACGAATTTAGTCCCTGGGATTGATGCTGACTGCGGAGGAGAATGTTCGTGCGCCACGTGTCACGTTTTGATAGATCAAGAATGGAGAGCAAAACTTGATCAACCCTCTGAAATAGAGGAATCAATGCTCGATCTTAACCCGGATCGTACCGAAGACTCACGTTTGAGCTGCTGTATTCCTATTACCGAAGATCTTGAAGGTATAACGATTAATTTGCCGGAGTTTCAGTACTAAGTTGTCGATCGCTAAATCAAAATTACCCAATCGTGTTTTTCGGAGAGAATCAGACGGTAAAGTGGTGGTACAAAAAGATGGGAACATCCTGGTTGAATATGACAACGCGCACACGTTGGTAGAGACGCACTTAAAGGGCCTTGAAATAATAAAAGAACAACTAAAAAAAAATCTTCCAGATTAAAAAAACAAAAGGTTTAGGAGGGAGTGGTGGAGATACATACATGCCTTCGCAGCTCAGTTAAGGCCTTCGACTTCAAGGAAGAAGACTACACATCGTTAAAAAAAGCTTTTCCACAAGCTAAGATCACAAATCATGATAGCTACGGGTCGCTAAAAAAATCCGGTGAAAAAGCAAGATTTCTGCTTACCTGGAACCTTAGCTCAAAAGATTATCAACTATTCCCCCACTTAAAAGCTGTGATTACACCTGCTGCCGGCAACGATTGGGTTAAACCCGACCCGAAGAATAAAGTTCCCGTTATTTATGGAACATTCCATGGCGAAATGTTGGAGGAGTCTATTCTCGGAGCAGTACTTTTCATGAATCAAAAAATGAATTTGATGGTAAAGAATTACCGAAATCAAGCTTGGGATCGAAATATACAGAGTCAATGTAGGCTAATGAAAAATCAAACTTTACTAATAATCGGCCATGGTAATATTGGAAAACATTGCAGCTCTTTGTTCAAACGGATGGGATTAAATGTTTTGGCGATTAACCGATCGGGAGGGAATGAAGAGAGAGAGAAAGGCGTTTTCGGGAGAGAATTTTTACATGTCCTGCTTCCAAAAGCGGACCACATAGTTTTAACACTGCCCGGGGAAGAATCCAATAAAGGATTCCTAAATAAGCAATTATTGCTTTTGTGCAAACCCGGCGCCTTCATCTACAACTTCGGACGAGGCAGCGCTCTCAGGTCGGAAGCGCTGGAATCAGCGATCGATCACCTAGGCGGAGTCTTCCTTGATGTTACCGAAACTGAGCCGCTTGCAAGAGATTCGCAGTTGTGGGGAAATGAAAAAATCATGATCACACCCCATTCAAGTTGTGTTTACAAGGAGTATAAACCTTTGTTTGTTGATGAAGTGATAGAGAGACTTAGCGCTTTTCAAAACTAGTCTTTAATTAAAAATCAGGGCAAACAATAAAATTGGTTTGCCTAAAACCCTAACTTAAAACTAACTTGATGCAATTCATCCAAAGGAAAACAAGAAAATAAGCAAATTCATCAGTTTAGCCAGAAATTTATTTCAGGAATACAAACTCTTAGTTCTCATCATTATGAGTATATTTGCGTTTAGGTCCTCGGTGCTCGACTGGAACCAAGTCAGCACCGAATCGATGAGCCCGACGATTATTGAAGGAGACAGAGTTTTTGTAAAAAAAAGCGCTTATGACTTTGCATTGCCTTTCACAAGTTGGAAAGCTATAGAAATGGATAATCCATCAAGAGGCGAAATCGTAGTCTTTAAGCAACCAGACAGCTCTCACCTTTTAATAAAAAGAATTGTGGGTCTCCCCGAGGAGACCATTGAAATAGTTAATAATAAAGTTATAGCCAATAAGGTCCAAGCCGACTACAAGCCTCTTCAAAGTGAATCTTTTAACCATTTGGATCTCTACACGCGAACACAAAATGAGTTCGCTCTTGAGATCTTTGAGGACGCAAAGCATTCAATCATGATCCAAAAACAAACTGATCATGCTTTTGCAACTTCTAAACCAGTGTATATTCCGGCCGGCTACTATTACGTTCTGGGAGACAACCGAGACTCGAGCATAGATTCGAGAAATATTGGGTTAATTCACAGAGAGCAGATTCTAGGAAAGGGGCAAAAAATTGCCTTCTCTTTAGATTACAGCAACTTCTACATCCCAAGAAAAGATCGTTTTCTGAGAGATCTTGATTAAAAAGATTATCATTTTTTTCGATCATCAAAATTTAAATTAAACAGCGCTTTTCTATTTTTTCGAAATTTATTTACTATCAAAAATATTATTAGTGCGAGAGCTATCATGGAAAACACAAGCAGCCCTGAGGCGAAAAGAAATGTTGCTACTACCGACAACTCTACATCGAAGAAATAAACAGCAGAAAGCACAAACCCAACGGCGAAGGTCGAAGAGGACACGAATTTCCGCAGATCATTTCTTTGCATCTTCAAAAAATCCAAAAATCTGGATAGCATTGGCTATCAATCAAGTATCCGTAATTGACGGTGAATTTCGGTAGACATTAAAATCCAATGCCCATAAGCCTCCACGTTAACTCTGTTATCTTAACCGAAAAACACTCAAAGCATTATTAATCTGAGTAAATTCTAGAACACTAAAAAAATTTCTTGGAAATTTGTTTATATTCAGCAGTGGGAAGTGCTTTTCTAACAAAAAGTTAACTTGATCCTGCTCAAGAGCACATCTAAACTTCTACGATACTCTAATATCCTCCGTAATAACATGAGCAAAAAAATTTTATTTTTCGGCTTCTGCTGCTTATTGGCTTCCACCTCTCTAATCGCTGAGCCCGTTAAGGGCACCCCATCATCACCGGCAACGAGAACAGAATTAGGTCCTTTAAACAGTTTCTTTTTAGCGAGCAATTATGCAAAGCAACTCAGTAAGCTAGAGATTTCGGAAGAACTTTCTATTTCACCGCTATTCCCTTTAAAAGAACACAAAGAAACAACTGTAAGGCTCCTCGCTGCTCTTCGATCACGTCATTACCAAGACGTGATTCTCAATGATGCTTCGTCAGAAAAATTACTCGACGAATACATATCAAATCTAGATCCAAGCAAAAGCTTTTTCCTGGAGAAAGATATAGAAGTCTTTTCCCGGTTCAGGACAGAATTGGATGAAATGTTGGAACTGGGGGACGTTAGCCCCGCATTCCAGATTTTTAATCGCTATGTTTTGCTGAGCGTTTCTCAATTCGAGAGAATAATAAAGATGCTAGAAAAAGGTATAGATCAGTTTGATTTTACGATTGATGAGCGCTTGCTGACCAACCGAGAAAAAGCGAAATGGAAATCGACGCAAGCAAATTTAGATAATTTTTGGCGGAAGCGCTTAAAAGATAGCATCATAAATCTGCGACTTGCTGGGAAAAAAGACAATGAAATATCAGAGATACTGATAAAGAGGTTCAAAAATCGCATTAAACGAACTACGCAGACTAATAGTGAAGATGTATTCCAGATTTATATTAACTCATATACCAGAAGCTTCGATCCACACACACAATATCTATCTCCTAAGACGTTTGAAAACTTTAACATCAATATGAGCCTTTCATTGGAAGGAATTGGTGCGGTACTTCAGACAGAAGACGAGCACACAAAAGTAGTTGAACTAGTTCCGTCTGGCCCAGCCGATAAGTCGGGATTTCTTCAGCCGAATGACAAAATAATAGGAGTGGGTCAAGGACCTGACGGAGCTGTAGTGGATGTCATCGGATGGCGGCTTGATGACGTAGTTAATCTGATTCGAGGAGAAAAAAACACTATTGTTACGTTAGAGATTATTTCGGCGAATGAACTCAACACAGTTTCAAAAAAGGTTAGCATAACCAGGAAAAAGGTTGAGTTAGAGGAGCAAACAGCGAAATCTGAGATTTTAGAGATAGAAGTCCCCGAATTGGACGCAGAGTCTGGGAGCGTTGGTAGAGTCCGAAAAGTCGGTGTGATTTCAATACCGACCTTCTACGTAGATTTCGACGCTATCCAAAGAGGGGAGAAAGATTTTAAGAGCACCACGAGAGATGTTACAAAACTTATTCAAGATCTAGCTCAAAAAAAGATAGAAGGACTTGTTATAGATCTCAGAGGAAATGGAGGGGGGTCATTAGAGGAATCAAGGACACTAACAGGTCTTTTCATTGATAAAGGCCCGGTCGTGCAAATAAGGATGAAGAACAACAGAGTAGACATTCTGCGAGATCGTTCTCCCGGCCTGCTTTATAGTGGCCCCCTCGCCGTCCTTGTAAATCGACTCAGTGCCTCCGCTTCCGAAATTTTTGCGGGCGCGATACAAGACTATGAGCGCGGAGTAATTATAGGAAATCCAACCTTTGGGAAAGGCACTGTTCAGTCTTTGTTTCCTTTGAATAGAGGACAATTAAAGCTTACTCAGGCAAAATTTTATAGGGTGTCTGGAGACAGCACACAAGAAAGAGGGATCTCTCCTGACATAAAATTTCCGTTTAATTATGACCCTGAAATCGTCGGCGAGAGCACTCTAGAAGAGCCTCTTCCATGGGATAGAATCATTGGTCGTTACGTTAGGAAAGGAGGGATCTCTAAAATTATATCGCCACTCAGAACGCTTCACAATGAACGAGTCAAGCAAAACCCAGAATTCCAATACCAGAACGCAGCTTACGACTATCGAAAGAGCTCTCGAAAAGCAGATTACATTTCTCTCAACAATGATGATAGAGAATCACAAAAAGACGAGCGAGACAATTTTTGGTTAAATTTAGAAAATGAAAAAAGAGCGGCGCTCGGAAGGAATCTTTTGACATCAATTTCTAATACCGATGAAACAAAAGACCGCGAACAAGAAAAAGCGATAGACCCTTACGAGAACGAACGGGACCCCGCAAAAAAAGATGATGGAGAAGCAGAGACTACCTTTGAAGAAAAGGATCCCTTCTTGTTAGAAGCGGGGAACATTGTTCTTGATCTTATTTCGTTGCAAAAAAAGACCGAGAACGAAAAAGTGAATCTGACCAGCAGCTTACAGTAAGGGGGGTCATGGCTACTCACTTATCTTTTGCATTGAACAATTATTCAAAATTTAGGAAACGTCTTAGACGGCCAATACCGTTAACTCATTCGCTTTTCCACAATGTCATATGCGTGTTGAATTTCCTTAAACCGTGCCTCTGAAACAGCTATTAATTCCGGAGAAACTCCCTGAGCCTGCACTTTATCGGGATGGTGCTTCATCGCTAAGCGGCGGTATTTTTTCTTAATCTCGGGAAAGGATTCGTTCGCGGAAGCACCAAGAATCTTTAAAGACTTTTCCAATTCATCACCCCTAAAATACGGTGCTTTAAGCTGGGAATATTCTCGCTCCAGGCGAAATATAGCGACCGCTTCCTCTATTAACCTCTCTTCCTCCGGGTGCATAACGCCATCTGCGTTAGCAAGGGTGAGCAAAAGATCGACTAATTGAAAAAGCGCCTCTTTTGAGTCACGGAACTCTTCATAAAATTGAAGAGCATAGTCCCGAAACTGGTCTTGCGAATTTTTGGCCTCATTAAAGATATTAATTGCAAATCTTCTCGCATCGCTGGAAAGTTTTAAGTTGCGATCCATCAATTGTTCGACCACCCTAATTTCTTCAGCAGACACTTGCCCATCGGCTTTACTCAATTTTCCCAACATAGAGAATGTAGCCAGAAAGAAAAGAGTCTGCCTATTTTCCTCTGAGGACATGCTTCTTCCAGAATCTAACGCATGATGCCCCAAAGTCGCTCCGAGTATTGCACCAAGAGGCCCACCAAAGACGAAACCGAGGCTACCGCCGAGCATCTTTCCCAGCCAACTCATCAGCAATTCTCCTTCAAGAATGAAACCAATAACTCAGTCTTCTCTTTCATAATTTCTGTATTCTCTCTGGCCTCAACGTTTAATCGAAGCAACGATTCGGTATTTGATCCCCTCAAATTAAAGCGCCACTCCTTAAAATCTAGGCTTATTCCATCAACTAGACTTATCTTTTCCGCACCTACACTA